>Ga0265798_10011933_pt1 | contig 10540 bp, 9 predicted proteins | sample P3T30metagenome_FD_192430 | JGI IMG/M metagenome (GOLD analysis project Ga0265798, IMG submission 192430) | Plant litter microbial communities from East Loma Ridge, Irvine, California - P3 T30 | ecosystem: Environmental > Terrestrial > Plant litter > Unclassified | place: USA: California... | reverse complement strand
CTTCATCCGCTCGCAGAAGCGCCTGCCCGGCACGCACCTGCGCGACCACGACATGCAGTGGGACTTCTGGACCCTCTCGCCCGAGTCGGCTCACCAGGTCACCTGGCTGATGGGCGACCGCGGTCTCCCCGCCTCGTGGCGCAACATGGACGGCTTCGGTTCGCACACCTACCAGTGGATCAACGCCGAGGGCGAGCGCTTCTGGGTCAAGTACCACTTCAAGAGCGACCAGGGCATCAAGATCCTCGAGCAGGCCGACGCCGACCGCATCGCGGGTGAAGACGCCGACTTCCACATCCGCGACCTGTCGGCCGCGATCGAGCGCGAGGAGTACCCGACCTGGAGCCTCTTCGTGCAGGTCATGCCCTACGAGGACGCCGCGACCTACCGCTTCAACCCCTTCGACCTCACCAAGGTCTGGCCGCACGCGGACTACCCGCTGATCGAGGTCGGCTCGATGGAGCTCAACCGCAACCCCGAGAACTACTTCGCGCAGATCGAGCAGGCGGCGTTCGCGCCCTCGAACTTCGTGCCCGGGATCGCCGCGAGCCCCGACAAGATGCTGCTCGCCCGCATCTTCAGCTACGCCGACGCGCACCGCTACCGCGTGGGCACCAACCACGCGCAGCTGCCCGTCAACGCACCGAAGTCGCCCGTGCACTCCTACTCGAAGGACGGAGCCGCGCGCTTCGACTTCCAGAAGGCCGAAGTGCCCGTCTACGCCCCGAACTCGCTCGGCGGCGCCCACGCCGACCCGCAGGTCGCCGGTGACACCGGCGGCTGGGAGAGCGACGGCGAGCTGCAGCGCTCCGCCGCGACCCTCCACGCCGAAGACGACGACTTCGGTCAGGCCGGAACCCTGGTGCGCGAGGTCATGGACGACGAGCAGCGCGACCGTCTCGTCGCCAACATCGTCGGCCACGTGTCGAAGGTCACGCGCCCCGAGCTGCGCGAGCGCGTCTACGAGTACTGGACGAACGTCGACCCGACCCTGGGTCTCCGCGTGCGCAAGGGCGTCGAGCCCGAGGCTCCCGGCTCGAACGAGGAGCCGGCCGTGGTCGGCGTCACCGCGTAGTCGGAAGCCGAGTGCCTGAAGGAGGCGCGGGTCCTGTTCGTCAGGGCCCGCGCCTCCTTCCGTCTCCGCTGCGGAGCCGCCACGGCGGGATCGGGGATGGTCAGACCATCTGGCCGTTCCAGTGCAGGACACCCTCGGGCCACTCGGCCAGGGCGGAGGTGCCCTCGCGGGCCAGCCAGCCCTCCTGCTGGGTGACGAGCACGCCGGCGCCGTCGGCGCTGAACGCCGTGAAGTGCCCGGTGATGGGCAGGCCGTCGCGCTCGAGGGGCAGCCAGCCGGCCGAGCGGTAGAACCCCTGCACGGCCTCACCGGTCTCGAGCACGCCGAAGGGGACGCGCAGGTCGGTCAACGCGGTGTCGACGTGGCGCAGCAGCTCGGCGCCGAGTCCGGTCTTCTGCACGTCGGGCGACACGGCGACCATGCCGACGGCGGCCACGAGCAGATCCGTGGTGCCGACCGCGACGAACTGCCGGCGGAGGCCCGCGTGCGCCACGACGACGTCGTCAACGCGGGCGATGACGCGCCGCTCGGGCTGCATCCCCGCCCAGCTGCGGGCGCCGAGGTACCAGTGGTCGTAGCTGGGGAACGCCTGCGCCAGCATCGACGCGATGGCCTCGTGATCGTCGAGCGAGAGATCCCCCTCGGCGACGGTGCTGAAGACGGGGGCGGAGACTGCGGCGTCGGACATGTCTCGACGCTAGCCCCTCGGGGTCGCGCGCCGGCACCGGGCCGGGCGCTGGGCGAGGCGCCCGAGTCTCAATGCTCGCGCGCGGTCACCTCGATGCGGTTCGACCACGGGTCGTCGAAGCCGGGCGAGGCGCCCGAGCCTCAGCGCTCGCGCGCGGTCACCTCGATGCGGTTCGACCACGGGTCGTCGAAGCCGAGCAGCCGCCCGTCGTCGCGGGTGGCGACGCCGAAGTGGCCGAGGCGCTCGCCGAGTGCGCCGAGGTCGTCGCCGGTGGGCACCTCGATGCGGACGAGCCCGAGCCCGAGGGCCTGCTGGCGGCGGCCGGCTCCGGCGCTGTTCCAGGTGTTCATGGCCATGTGGTGGTGGTAGCCGCCGGCGCTGACGAACAGCGCCTGAGGGCCGAAGCGGGTGGTGGCCTCGAAGCCGAGCTGCTCGACGTAGAACCGCTGGGCCGAATCGACGTCGCCGACGCTGAGGTGCACGTGCCCGACGGTGGCGGGGCGGAGCGCGGTGCCGGCCAGCGCCTCCTCGGTGACGTTCCTCTGCAGGAACTCGTTCGGGTCGAGCGCCAGCGTCGCCATGTCGATCTGGCCGTGGGTCCAGGACCACTCGGTGCGGGCGCGATCCCAGTACAGCTCGATGCCGTTGCCCTCGGGGTCGGTGAAGTAGAACGCCTTGCTGACGAGGTGGTCGGCGCTGCCCGTGAACGACTGCGGGTGGCGCCTCGCGACCGAGTAGAGCGCGGCGGCGAGGTCGGACTCGGTCTCGAACAGGATCGCCGTGTGGAAGAGCCCGGCCTCGCGCGGCCCGGCATGCCGCAGCTCGGGGGCGTGCTCGAGGATCACGATCGGCGTCGCGCCGCGCCCGAGGGTCACGCGCCCCGCGGACGGCTCGGCGACGAGCACCTCGAGCGTGACGGCGTCGCGGTAGTAGGCCGTCATCGCGTCGAGGTCGGCGACCCGGAGGGTCACGGCGCCCATGCCGGTGTCGGGGGCGAGCAGGTCGGCCGAGGAGGCGCGGTCCGCGTCGGTGGGGGAGGTGTCGGTCATGCGGATCCCTGGCTCGGTGTCGTGGGACGCGTCCAGGTAGGTGACGCGTCACCGACCTGTAACCGGAGGAGGGGCGGGGGCATTCCCGCCGGGGCCCGGCGTCAGGCGGTGAGGCGCTCGATCAGCTCGCGGTAGCGGGCGGCGGTCTGCGTCACGACGTCGCCGGGCAGCGCAGGCGGCTCGCCCGAGCCGCTCCAGTTGGTGGAGAGCCAGTTGCGGACGATCTGCTTGTCGAAGCTCGCCGTCCGGTTGCCCGAGGCGTAGACGTCGGCATCCCAGTAGCGGCTGCTGTCGCTGGTGAGGACCTCGTCGCCGAGCGTGATCTCGCCGGTCTCGCGGTCGGCGCCGAACTCGAACTTCGTGTCGGCGAGGATCACGCCGCGGGCCTCGGCCACGGCGGAGGCCCGCCGGAAGACGTCGAGCGAGAGGTCGCGCAGCGCCGCGGCCGTCTCGGCGCCGACGAGCTCGACGGTCCGCTCGAAGCTGATGTTCTCGTCGTGGTCGCCGAGCGCCGCCTTGAACGCGGGCGTGTAGATGGGCTCGGGCAGTCGGTCGCCGCTCGCGAGCCCCTCGGGCAGCTCGACGCCGCAGACGGTGCCGTGGGCCTGGTACTCGATCCAGCCGCTGCCGACGAGGTAGCCGCGCACGACGCACTCGATCGGGAACATGTCGAGCGGCTTCACGAGCATCGCCCGATCGCGGACGGCCGCGGGCAGCGACACGGGAGCCGTCGTCGGGTCGACGAGGTGGTTCGGCACCGTCTCGAGCTGAGCGAACCACCAGAGGCTGAGCTGCGTGAGCAGCGCGCCCTTGCCGGGGATGCCCGGCTCGAGCACCTGGTCGAAGGCGCTGACCCGGTCGCTGGCCACGACCAGGACGTGGTCGGCGGTCGCGAGCGACGGGAGCTCGTCACCCGCGCCTCCGGAGGGGATCGGCACGTACAGGTCGCGCACCTTGCCCGAGTAGACGGGCGCCCACCCGTCGAGGGGGAGGGGCGTGCCGAGGTCGGTCATCGGGTGACCCGCTCGGCGATGTCGCGGCGGTACTGGCCGCCCTCGAGCTCGATGCGCGACAGGGCGTCGTAGGCGCGGTGACGGGCCTCCGCGAAGTCGGCCCCCTCGGCCACGACGCTGAGCACGCGGCCCCCGGTGGCGATGAGGCGGTCGTCGAGTCGAGCGGTCGCCGCATGCGCGATGTGCACCCCGGCGACGGCCGTCGCGTCGGCGAGGCCCGACAGGGGTCGACCGCTGACGGCGGCCTCGGGGTAGCCCTCGCTGGCGAGCACGACCGTGACCGCCGACGTGGCGGAGAAACGGGGCGACTCGTGGTTGGCGAGCGATCCCGTCGAGGCCGCGAGCAGCAGGCCGCTGAGCGGCGTCACGAGGCGGGGCAGCACGACCTGCGTCTCGGGGTCGCCGAACCGGGCGTTGAACTCGATCACCCGGATGCCCTGCTCGGTGAGGATGAGGCCTGCGTAGAGCAGCCCGATGAACGGCGTCGACTCGCTCTCGAGCTGACGGACGGTGGGGGTCGCGATGGTGTCGAGCACCTCGTCGACGAAGTCCTTCTCGCTGCCGAACCGGTCGGCGAGCCACGGCAGCGGCGAGTAGGCGCCCATGCCGCCGGTGTTCGGGCCCTCGTCGCCGTCGAGCAGGCGCTTGTAGTCCTGTGCGGGGCTGAGGGGCACGACCGTGTGACCGTCGCTGAGGAAGAACAGCGAGACCTCGGGGCCGGCGAGGTGCTCTTCGATCAGGATCGGCCCGTGCTGCAGCCAGTAGGTGGAGTGCTCGACGGCCGCGTCGCGGCTCTCGGTGACGAGCACGCCCTTGCCGGCGGCCAGACCGTCGGCCTTGACGACGTAGGGGGCGCCGAACTCGTCGAGGACCCGGACGGCCTCGTCGAGGGTGCCGACCCGCGTCGCGCGGCCGGTGGGCACGCCGGCCTCCTGCATGATGCGCTTCGCGAACGTCTTGCTGCCTTCGAGGGCCGCGGCCTTCTTGCCGGGGCCGAAGACCGGGATGCCGCGGGTGCGGAGCGCGTCGGCGACGCCGGCGACGAGCGGGGCCTCGGGGCCGATGACGACCAGCTCGACGTCGTTCTCGAGCGCGTACTCGGTGACGACCCGGCCGTTCGAGGGGTCGAGGTGCACGACCTCGACCTGCGCGGCGATGCCCGCGTTGCCGGGGGCCGCGACGATCTCGTGGCCGGCGTCTTCGCGCAGCAGGGCGGTGATGATGGCGTGCTCGCGAGCACCGGAGCCGAGGACGAGGATTCGCACGGGGCAAGCCTACCGACGACCGGGTGCGGAGCGGGCGTACGGTGTGAGCGTGAGCAAGGCACGGATCGACGACGCGGCGGGGGCCTCCGCCGTGCGCGAGGCCACGGCCGCCCTCGACGCGGGCGAGACCGCTCCGCGGATGGTGACGGCGACCGCGGTCCGCTGGCTGCTGCAGGTCATGGCCGACGCCGAGCCGGGTGCCACCGTGGAGGTGCGGGTCCCGCCGTTCGGAGCCGTCCAGTTCCGAGAGGGGCTCAGTCACACCCGGGGCACGCCGCCGAACGTCGTCGAGACGGACGCCGCGACCTTCATCCGGCTCGCCGTCGGCCGCCTCACCTGGCCCGACGCCGTCGCCGGGGCCCTCGTGTCGGCATCGGGCAGCCGGGCGGACCTCACCGGCTACGTGCCCGTCCAGCTGCCGGGACTCCGCTCGGAGTGAGCTCGACGCGGGGTGTCGTTCGACGCCGAGAAGGCTGAGCGACGGATCGGCGGCGGTCTGGGAGACTTACCGGGTGACCAACGCCCCGGACCCCTCGCAGCAGCCCGACCCCGTTCAGCCGGTCGAGCCCTCCGAGCCGGTCGCGCCTGCCGAGACGGCCGCGCCGGCCGAGCCCGCAGCCCCCGTCGAGCCGGTCGAGACCGCGTCGCACGACGAGGTGACCGTGCGCCGGGCGCCGAAGTACCCCGTCTTCCTGATCATGGGGGCGCTCGCCGGCGTCATCGTGTCGCTGATCGTCACCTCGCTGTTCCCCTTCGACCAGGGGCAGGGCGTGGCATCGACCTACGGCTACTTCTCGCTCTGGGGTCTGACCTTCGGCGGGGCCATCGGGTCGCTCGTCGCGATCATCGTCGACCGCGTCTCGGTCAAGCGCGCCAAGTCGGTCACCGCCGAGCGCAGCCGTGTCGACGCGCCCGACGAGCCGCCCCTCGAGGGCGACGTCGAGGCGTAGGCCCGCACCGCGCCTCCTCGGCTCCGGCCCCCGCTACGCCCCGTTCGCGCGGCGCAGGCGGCTGAGCAGCTCCGGCCCGCGGGCGTCGAGCGACCGGCCACCGCGGTCGATGCCGACGAACAGCAGCACCGTGCCGAGCACGACGCCGACCGCGAGCGTCAGCCAGCCGAACAGCATGTCGCCGGTGACCAGCGCGATGATGGCGAGCACGATCTCGGGGATCGCCAGGGCGAACGCGATGATCCAGACCAGGTAGGTGATCAGGGCCGTCGTGAGGGTCGCGCCCTGCGGCGACTTGAACGGGCTCTCGCCGGCGGCGGGCACCGGCAGCAGGAACCTCGTCGACGCGACGCTCGAGACGCCGTACCCGGTCAGCATGATGCCGAGTCCGAGGCCGAGCAGCACGGGCACCAGGTCGAGCCGGTCGAGCACGATCAGCGGGACGACGGTGGCGAGCACGACCAGGGGCACGGAGAACAGCGACAGCGTCAGCACGCGACCGGCGCGGTCGGCGCGGCCCGAGACTCCGGTCGAGAGGTGCGCGGCGAAGGCCGTGCCGTCGTACGAGATCTCGGCGGTGAGCGTGATCATCAGCAGCGCGGCGATGGCGGGGCCGATCGCGTAGAGCATCCAGTCGCTGTCGGTCGTGATCGCGAGCACCACGGCCATCACGGGGATGAGCGGCACGGTGATCAGCGAGCCGCCGTAGCGCGGATCGCGCAGCCAGTAGACGGCGGCCCGGGCTGCGACCGCGCCGGTGGGCGTGGCCGGGAACCAGCGGAACGGTCCGAGGCCCTTGGCTGAGGACCCCGTGTCGGCGACGGGCGGGGCGAGGAGGGCCGAGGCCAGCCCGCGCCTCCAGAGCAGGAGGAGGAGCGCGAGGGTCGCGAGGGCGATCCCCGCCTTGGCGAGCGCCTCGAGACCTCGGCCGGCGGCGAGGTCGCCCGGGATCGACCACGCGGCGCCGAGCGGGGTGAACGACAGGGTGCGGGCGATCGTCGGCAGATCGGCGCTGAACGTCGCGAGCCCCTGCCCGGCGGCGATGAGGATCGGCCCGGCGAGGATGACGGGGATGAACACGAGCACGCCCATCAGCTCGCGGTAGCGGCGCTTGGAGCCGAGCGACGAGGTCAGCGACTCGACCGTGCGCGACGCGGCGACGCAGGTCAGCACGCCGACGACCGCGCAGAACGGCGCCGCGATGAGGGCGATCGGGTCGCGCAGCCAGCTCAGTGCCGTCGCGACACCGGCCAGGGCGGTCACGATCCCCGGGATTCCCAGCACCCCGCAGATCAGCAGGGCGACGAGGAGGCGCCCGGCCGGGATCGGGAACGACCGCAGCTTCTCGATGCTCAGGGTCTGGTCGATGCCGCGCAGCACGAGCGGGACGATCACCCAGCCGAGCACGAGCACCGAGCCGCCGAGCACCGCGGTCGTCCAGGCCACGCCCTCGGGCGCGAACGACAGGGCGACGAGACCGGCGACGACGAACGCGAGGATGCCGAGGCCGTAGAGCGCCCCGATGATCGCCGCGACGAGCTGCCAGGTGCTGCGCGTGAACCCGTTCAGCATCACCCGCCAGCGGAGTCTCAGGAGGTGCGCAACCACGACGGCCCCTCGTTGTGACGTCGACCGCCGACCAGCTCGACGAACCGGTCTTCGAGCGTGGACCCGGCACGCACCTCGTCGGTCGTGCCCTCGGCCAGCACCCGGCCGTTCGCGACGACGGCGACGTGGTCGCACATGCGCTGCACGAGGTCCATCGAGTGGCTCGACACGATGACCGTGCCCCCGCCGTCGACGTAGCCGTGCAGGATGTCGCGGATGTTCGCGGCCGAGATCGGGTCGACGGACTCGAACGGCTCGTCGAGCACGAGGAGGCGCGGCGCGTGCACCAGGGCGCAGGCCAGCGCGACCTTCTTGGTCATGCCCGCCGAGTAGTCGACGACGAGCGTCCTGCCGGCCTCGCGCAGGTCGAGGAGGTCGAGCAGGTCGCCCACGCGCTGCGCGGTCGTCTCGCGATCCATGCCGTTGAGCAGCCCGTGGTACGTGACGAGCTGCTCGCCGGTGAGGCGGTCGAACAGCTTGATGCCGTCGCTCAGCACGCCGACCAGGGCCTTCGCCCGGGTCGGGTCGGACCACACGTCGTGGCCGAGCACCTCGATCGTGCCGGCGTCGGGTCGCAGCAGACCCGTCGCCATCGACAGCGTCGTCGTCTTGCCGGCGCCGTTCGGCCCGACGAGCCCGTAGAACGAGCCGCGCGGCACGGTCAGCTCGACGCCGTCGACGGCGGCCTTCGCGCCGAACGACTTGCGGAGACCGGTGATGCGCAGGGCCGGCTCGGCCGGCGCGGACTGCGCTGCGGATACCGCCGGTGCGGTCTGCGGGGCCTGCGCCGCCGGTGCGGCGGGTGCGGCGGGCGAGGCCTCCGCGGCCGGTGCGGCGGGCGGGGCGGGCGGGGTCACGGGAGGAGGCGCGGCATCCGTCATGCGGTCAGCCTAAGGAGACCGACGGGGTCGCGACCACCGCCTCCCGGGGGAGATGCGGGGTGAAGACGACCCGCGCCTCCTCGGTGGGGAGGAGGCGCGGGTCGGCACGGTCGCGGGCGGCGGCTAGCTGAGCTGGTTGGCCTCGACCCAGGCGAGGTACTCGGGGCTGACCGTGCCGGTGACGTACTCGCCGGTGAAGCAGCTCATCTCGAGCTCGGTGACGTCGCTGCCCTCGATGATGGCCGCCTGCATGTCGGCCACCTCCTGGTAGATGAGGTGGTCGGCGCCGAGCTCGCGGGCGATCTCGGGGATCTTGCGGTCGTGGGCGACGAGCTCGTGACGGGTCGGCATGTTGATGCCGTACACGTGGGGGAACCGCACCGGGGGAGCGGCGGAGGTGAACGTGACCTCGTTGGCGCCGGCGGCCCGCGCCATCTCGACGATCTCGCGCGACGTCGTGCCGCGCACGATCGAGTCGTCGACGATGAGGATGTTCTTGCCCTTGAACTCGCTCGACATCGCGTTGAGCTTCTGGCGCACCGACCGCTTGCGCTCCGCCTGCCCCGGCATGATGAACGTGCGACCGACGTAGCGGTTCTTGTAGAAGCCCTCGCGGTACTCGATGCCGAGCTTCTGGGCGACCTGCATGGCGGCCGGCCGCGACGAGTCGGGGATCGGCATGACGACGTCGATGTCGCCCGTCGGCGCGTACGTCGCGATCGTGTCGGCCAGGCGGTTGCCGAGACGCAGACGCGCGTCGTAGACCGAGATGCCGTTCATGATCGAGTCGGGGCGCGCGAGGTAGACGTACTCGAACGAGCAGGGGATGAGGCGCGGGCTGGCGTGGCACTGCTTCGACACCATCTGGCCGTCGAGCGAGATGAAGACGGCCTCGCCGGGCGCGACGTCGCGGACGATCTCGTAACCGCCCGACTCGAGCACGAGGGACTCGGAGGCGGTGATCCACTCCTCGCGGACGCCGTCGGCGGCGAGACGGCGACCGAGCACGAGGGGCCGGATGCCGAACGGGTCGCGGAACGCCAGCAGACCGTGCCCGGCGATCATGGCGATCGCGGCATACGAGCCCTGCACCCGGTCGTGCACGCGGGTGACGGCGGCGAAGATCTGCTCGGGATCGAGGTCGCTGCCGTTGACCTGCTCCTGCAGCTCGTGGGCAAGCACGTTCACGAGCAGCTCGGTGTCGCTGTTCGTGTTGAGGTGGCGGCGGTCGACGTGGAACAGCTCGCTCGTGAGCTCGCGCGTGTTCGTCAGATTGCCGTTGTGGATGAGGACGATGCCGTACGGGGCGTTCACGTAGAACGGCTGCGCCTCTTGTTCGTTGCTCGCCGCGCCCTTGGTGGCGTAGCGCACGTGACCGAGGCCCATCGTGCCGAGCAGGGCTCGCATGTCGCGGGTGCGGAAGCCCTCGCGCACCTGACCCCTGGTCTTGTGGATGTGGAAGATGCCGCCCTCGGCGGTGGCGATCCCCGCGCTGTCCTGCCCGCGGTGCTGCAGCAGGAGGAGCGAATCGTAGACGAGTTGATTTGCTGGCTCGTGCGCGACGAGACCGACGATGCCGCACATGCGGATCTGGCTCCAGACCGTAGAGTTGGGGTTACCGCGTCAGTCTAGAGCGACACCGAATGGATGAACGAATGGCGACCTCCGCTGCCCCCTCGACCAGCGCCTCCTACGCCGCGGCAGGTGTCGACACGGCCGCCGGCGACCGCGCCGTCGAGCTGATGAAGGCCGCCGTGAGCGCCACTCACGGACCCGGCGTCGTGGGCGGCGTCGGCGGATTCGCCGGCATGTTCGACGTGTCGTTCCTGAAGTCGTACGACCGCCCGCTGCTCGCGACCTCGACCGACGGCGTCGGCACGAAGGTCGCCATCGCGCAGGCCCTCGACAAGCACGACACCATCGGGCAGGACCTCGTGGGCATGGTCGTCGACGACATCGTCGTGGTCGGCGCCCGCCCCATGATCATGACCGACTACATCGCCTGCGGCCG
>Ga0265798_10011932_pt1 | contig 10541 bp, 8 predicted proteins | sample P3T30metagenome_FD_192430 | JGI IMG/M metagenome (GOLD analysis project Ga0265798, IMG submission 192430) | Plant litter microbial communities from East Loma Ridge, Irvine, California - P3 T30 | ecosystem: Environmental > Terrestrial > Plant litter > Unclassified | place: USA: California... | reverse complement strand
GCCTATGCCAAGGCGGTGGTGCAGGCCGATTTCGAGGAATCGGGTGACGAGGACGTGATCCGCAAGGTGGTGGGGGATCTGACCGCCGCCGGCGTCGATACCGACGAACCGACCGTGCGCCGCGCGTTGGAGGAGCGGCATGTCGAAGCCCGCCGCCAGTTGCTGGAGGTGCGCTGACATGCCGATGTCCGCCGACGATATCGCCACGCTGATCCGCCAGGCGATCCCCGATGCGCAGGTCGAGATCACCGATCTGGCCGGGGACGGCGATCACTATGCCGCCCGCGTGGTCGCGCCCAGCTTCGCCGGGATGAGCCGCGTGGCGCAGACCCGCGCCGTCTATGCCGCGCTGGGCGGGCGCATGGGGGGCGAACTCCACGCGCTCCAACTGACGACAGCCGTTTCCTGAGGATGACGATGATGACCGACGACACGAACGCCCGCATCGATGCGGTGGTGAAGGCCAACAAGGTGGTGCTGTTCATGAAGGGCAGCCCGCTGTTCCCGCAATGCGGCTTTTCCAGCCGGGCAGTGGCGATCCTCAATCATCTCGGCGCTGAGTTCGAAAGCGTTGACGTGTTGCAGGATCAGGGCATCCGGCAGGGCATCAAGGCCTATTCGGATTGGCCGACGATCCCGCAGCTCTATGTCGATGGCGAATTCGTCGGCGGCTCGGACATCATGATGGAGATGTACGAAAGCGGCGAGCTGGCCGAACTGTTCGGCGGCGAACGCCCCGCCTCCTGAGCAGTAGGCCGGGTCGGGTGGACCGGCGCGAGACTCGATCGAGCGACCGGTCCACCCTGCTGAACGCGCTGACGCTTCGGCTATCCCTGATATAGCAGATGGCGTGCCAGATCGGATAAACCCCGCGAAACCGCGCCCGACGATCGTTAACACCCCCTTTGCCGATCCCCCGTCTGTAAGATAATCCGACAGGCGAGCGCCCTGATTGACTACACTCGTAATCAGTGAGATTACACGTGTAGTCAATCAGGGAGTGAGTCGTGGCCGAACGGATCAGCGATGCCGAACACGCCGTCATGGAGGTGTTGTGGCGGGATTCGCCGCTTACCGCGCAGGACGTGGCCGAACGGGTCGACCCCGATCGGGGATGGAGCGCCAACACCGTCAAGACCTTGCTCGGCCGGTTGCTGGGCAAGGCGGCGATCGCACACGAGGCGGATGGCCGCCGCTATCTCTATCGACCGCTGGTCGCGCGCGAGGATTATGTCGCGGGTGAATCGCGTCGGCTGATCGACCGGCTGTTCGGTGGTCGCCTGACGCCATTGGTCGCGCATCTGGCCGATCGCGATCAGCTGACCGCCCGCGACATCGCCGAGATCGAGGCGATCCTGAAGGGGCTGAAGTCGTGATCGCCTGGGCGGTGGAAGCGCTGGCCGCATCGGCCGCGCTGATGCTGGTCGTGCTGCTGATCCGGCAGCCGGTGCGCCGCGTCTTCGGGCCACAGATCGCCTATGCCCTCTGGGTATTGCCGCTGTTGCGCCTCACCATGCCGCCGCTGCCCGCCGGGTGGGGCCAGTCCGATGCGATGCCGATCGCCCGCGCCAGCGAGGCGATGACGATACTGGTCGGGGCGGAGCCGCTGACGGCACCCCTCGCGGCGGCGGCCACGGTGCCGTCACCGGCGATCCCCTGGGGCGTGATCGCGATCGGCGCGTGGCTGCTCGGCGCGGCGATCTTCTTCGTCCTGCACCTCGTCCGCCATCGCCGCTTCTGCCAGCGGTTGCTGGCGAGCGCGCGGCTGCTCGACCGGGTCGGCGGGGTGTGCGTGATCGAGACGCCGGCGGCGGCGGGGCCGCTCGCCTTCGGCACCGCGCGACGCTTCGTCGCCTTCCCGAACGACTTCGCCGACCGCTACGATGCCGACGAACGCGAACTCGCGCTGGCGCATGAACTGGGCCATCACGCCCGTGGCGATCTGGTCGCCAACTGGGCGGCGCTCGCGGTGCTCGCGATCCACTGGTTCAATCCGCTGGCCTGGCATGCCTTTCGCGCCTTCCGCTGCGATCAGGAACTCGCCAACGACGCCCGCGTGCTTGCCGGCCGCAGCCGGACCGACCGGCACATCTATGCCTGCGCAATCGTGAAGGCGGCGCATGGCGGCGCGATCTCGGCCGCCTGCCATCTTCACACCATCACCGATCTGAAAGGGAGATTACGGATGCTGACCAATACCCGCCTGTCCCGCACGCGTCGGGCGACCGGCACCGTCGCGATCCTGGGCACCGTCACCGCCGGTCTGATCGTCACCGCCTCGGGCACCCGCGCCGCCGCCGCGCTGACCGCCGGCGTCGAAAGCGCGACCGGCGTCCAGCTCGCCGCCCCGCCCACGCCGCCCACGCCGCCGGCGCCACCTGCCATCCTGATGACCGCACCCGCCCGCCCGCCCGAACCGCCGGTGCCCCCGGCACCCCGGTCCGGCACGCGTACCGCCCGGCATGTCGTGATCGTGAAGGACGGCAAGACCACCCGCTACGACGGTGCCGCCGCGGCCGCCTATATCGCCGCGCACCCGGTGCCGGTGCCGCCGATCCCCGCGACGCCGCCGATGCCGGCCGTCCCGATCGTCGTCGACCGCGACTGCGAACCGGGAACCGGCGCCCCGACGATGGCGGGGAATGACGAGCGCGGACGTCGCACCATCATCGTCTGCCGCAACCGCATCCGGCAGACCACGACGCTGGCGATGCAACAGGCGGAATGGGGGCGCCATCAGGCTGAATGGAGCCATCGCCAGTCGGCGTTCGCGGTCCGTCAGGCCGCGCAGGCGGAACGTCGTGCCGACGAGGCGAAGCGCAATGGCCTGCGTCAGGCGGTGGCGAGCATCCGGCTCGCCCGCCAGTCGATCACGATCGAACGCCATCTGACCGAGGACCAGCGCCGCGACGCGCTGGCCGGACTGGACGAAGCGGCGCGCGAACTGGGCGAGCAGATGAAACCCTGATCGCCACACCCTCGCGCACGAAAAAGGGGCGTGACCGGGTTGCCGGTCACGCCCCTTTTCACGTCCGACTGCCCGGTTCAGGCGGCCAGATTACGCAGCACATACTGGAGGATGCCGCCGTTCAGGAAATATTCCAGCTCGTTGACGGTATCGATCCGGCAGCGGGTGGTGAACGTCTCCTTGCGGCCATCGGCACGGACCAGTTCGACCTCGACATCCTGACGCGGACGCAGGGTGGCGACGTTGCGGATCGTGAACGTCTCCGAACCGTCCAGACCCAGCGTCTCGCGCGTCACCCCTTCGGCGAACTGGAGCGGCAGCACGCCCATGCCGACCAGGTTCGAGCGATGGATACGCTCGAAGCTTTCGGTGATGACCGCGCGCACGCCCAGCAGGTTGGTACCCTTCGCCGCCCAGTCGCGCGACGAGCCGGTGCCGTATTCCTTGCCGGCGACGACGACGAGCGGCGTGCCGTCCGCCTTGAACCGCATGGCGGCGTCATAGATCGGCATGACCTCACCGTTGTACTTCGACATGCCGCCCTCGACGCCGGGCACCATCTCGTTGCGGATGCGGATGTTGGCGAAGGTGCCGCGCACCATCACCTGATCGTTGCCGCGCCGCGCGCCATAGCTGTTGAAGTCGCCGCGGCTGACCTGCCGCTCCGACAGCCAGCGACCGGCCGGGCTGTCCGCCTTGATCGAGCCGGCGGGCGAGATGTGGTCGGTGGTGATCGAATCGCCCAGGATCGCCAGCGGCCGTGCCTCGATGATGTCGGTGACCGGTGCCGGGGTCATCTCCATGCCCTCGAAATAGGGCGGGTTGGCGACATATGTGGAGGCGGCGGGCCATGCGTAGGTCGCCGATCCGGTCACGTCGATGCCCGACCATTTCGCATCGCCCTGATAGACGTTGCCGTAACGGCTGCGGAACATGTCGTCGTCGATGTTCGCCTCCATCACGGTGCGGACCTCGTCGTTGCTCGGCCATACGTCCTTCAGGAACACGTCCTGCCCGTCCGATCCCTGACCCAGCGGGGTTTCGATCATGTCGGTGGTGACGGTGCCCTTGATCGCATAGGCGACGACCAGCGGCGGCGAGGCGAGGAAGTTCGCCCGCACGTCGGCCGACACGCGCCCCTCGAAGTTGCGGTTGCCCGACAGCACCGACGCGGCGACGAGATCGTTCTCGTTGATCGCGGCGGAGATCGGCGCGGCCAGCGGCCCCGAATTGCCGATGCAGGTGGTGCAGCCATAGCCGACCAGGTTGAAGCCGAGCGCGTTAAGGTCCTCGGTCAGTCCGGCCTTGTCCAGATAGTCGGTCACGACCTGCGATCCCGGCGCCAGCGAGGTCTTCACCCACGGCTTGGCGGTCAGGCCCAGCGCGCGCGCCTTGCGGGCGACCAGCCCGGCGGCGACCAGCACCGACGGGTTGGACGTGTTGGTGCAGCTGGTGATCGCGGCGATCACCACGTCGCCGTCGCCGATGTCGTGCGTGGCGTTCGCCACCGGCACGCGCACGGCCTGCTCCTTGTGATAGATCTTGAACAGGTCGCCGTTGAAGACCTCGTCCACCTTGTTCAGCGCCACCTTGTCCTGCGGACGCTTCGGGCCGGCGAGCGACGGCACGACGGTGCCCATGTCCAGCTCCAGCGTGTCGGTGAAGATCGGGTCGGCGGCCCCCTCTTCGCGCCAGAAGCCGTTGGCCTTGGCATAGGCCTCGACCAGCGCGATGTTCTCCTCCGACCGGGCGGTCAGGCGCATGTAATCCATCGTGCGCTCGTCGATCGGGAAGAACCCGCAGGTCGCGCCGTATTCGGGGGCCATGTTGGCGATCGTCGCGCGATCGGCGAGCGTCATCGAGGCGAGGCCGGGGCCGTAGAACTCGACGAAGCGGCCGACGACGCCCTTCTTGCGCAGCATCTGCGTGACGGTCAGCACCAGGTCGGTGGCGGTGATGCCCTCGGCCAGCGCGCCCGTCAGCTTGAAGCCGACGACCTCGGGGATCAGCATCGATACCGGCTGGCCGAGCATCGCCGCCTCCGCCTCGATCCCGCCGACGCCCCAGCCCAGCACGCCCAGGCCGTTGATCATCGTCGTGTGGCTGTCGGTGCCGACCAGCGTGTCCGGATAGGCGATCGTCGCGCCACCCTTGGCATGGTCGCCGCTTTCCGCCGACGACCAGACCGCCTGGCCGATATATTCCAGATTGACCTGGTGGCAGATGCCGGTGCCCGGCGGCACCACCTGGAAATTGTCGAGCGCCTTCGAACCCCATTTTAGGAACTCGTAGCGTTCCATGTTACGCTGGTATTCGAGGTCGACATTCTCCTCGAACGCCTGCGGCGTGCCGAACTCGTCGACCATCACCGAATGGTCGATCACCAGGTGGACCGGCACCTGCGGATTGATCTTGGCCGGATCGCCGCCCAGCTTGGTGATCGCGTCGCGCATCGCGGCCAGATCGACCACGCAGGGAACGCCGGTGAAATCCTGCATCAGCACGCGCGCGGGGCGATACTGGATCTCGCGGTTCGACCGCGCGTCCTTCTGCCAGTCGACGATCGCCTGGATATCCTCACGCGTCACGGTGACGCCGTCCTCGAAGCGCAGCAGGTTCTCCAGCAGCACCTTCATCGAAAAGGGCAGGCGGGATATGTCGCCCAGCTGCTCCGCCGCCTTGGCGAGGCTGAAATAATCGTAGCTCTTGCCGCCGGCGGTCAGCGTGGTGCGGGTATTGAGGGTGTCCTGGCCGATGGCGGTCATAAGCGTCCTTTGCCTGTTGTCGCCCACGCGCACCACGGACGGCGGCTGGGCCGCACGAGGCGCCGGAGCATCGGATAATCAACGGTTGTCGCGGGCGATAGCAGCGGTACGCGTGGGGGGGAAGGGCGGTTCTCCCCTCAATCTGCGCGTATCCCGTCCGCCCGCTCGTTTGCCCGTCCATTCGTCCGCCCGTTCGTCCGGTCGTCCGGCAGGCTCGATACGTCCTGCATCGGAACAGATCGCGATCCGTGACGCCCGATCGATGGTTGACCGTGGCGGCAGGCGGACTACCGAAAGCGGCGCGGAGATCGATTTCATGACGAACGAACGGGCCGGCATCGATCGCGTTGAGGAAGCTGCGGCGCTGGCCGAGCGACTGATCGCGGTGGCCGAGGAACTGGACTGCTGGGTGGCGGCCGCCCTGGTCGAACAGGCGAAGCACCTGCTGGTGAACCACGACGGCACCTGACCGGCCGGCCGGCGGGATCATCGATCCCGGCGCGCAATCTGGCGGATCGCCCGGTCGCGCCGCGCGTTGGCGGCGTCAGTGACCATCCAACGGAGGAACACGAACATGGCCGATACGATCAACGACGCAGCGAAGGCCGGCAGCGACGCGGCGAGGGCCGGTGCCGAACGCATGGGCGAAGCGGGCCGGGCGATCGCCGACAACGGTTCGACGATCGGCATCAAGATGATCGAGCAGGCCGAAACCAACACGCGGGAGGCATTCGCCGCGATGCGCGCCGCCGCCGAGGCGAAGGACATCGCCGACGTCATGCGTATCCAGGGCGAGTTCCTGCGCGAGCAGAGCAGCCGGTCGATGGCGCAGGCACGCGAAGTCAGCGAGCTCATCATGCAGTTCGGCCGCACCGCCGTGGCGCCGTTCCGCCAGGGTTGAAGGGCTGAGGAATTGATCGGCGAACCGGGTGCCGCGATCTATCGCGCGGGACCCGGCTCCCGTCGAACGGCATCCGCGGGCGTCACCGGTTTCGGTCCGTCCGCGGTCGCTTCCAGCGACGAATCGCCACCCAGCACGCGGTAGAGCGTCACCCGGTTGGATGCCGCCTCCAGTTGCGTGGCGACCAGCGTCCGCTGCGCCGAGTATAGCGATCGCTGCGCATCGAGCGTGTTGAGGAACGGCGTCACGCCACCCCGGTACGACGCATCGGTCAATTGCAGCGTATCCGCCGTCGCCGCGACGAGGCGACGATTGGCCGCGACCTGATCGGCGATAGTACCCTGCCGCGCGAGCGCGTCGGCGGTTTCCTGAAACGCGGTCTGAATCGCCTTTTCATACGTGGCCAGCGCGGCGTCGCGCTGCGCCTCGGTGAAGCGCACATTGGCGCGTGCGGCCCCGGCCTGGAAGATCGGATAGCCGACCGACGGCGCGACCGAATAGGTGAAGGCGCCATTGTCGAACAGCGACGACAGGGCGGTCGAGGCGAAGCCGACCAGCCCGGTCAGCGAGATGCGCGGGAACAGCGCGGCGCGCGCCGCACCGATCTCCGCATTGGTGGCGCGCAGCTCGTATTCCGCCTGCACCACGTCGGGTCGACGCAGCAGCACGCCCGAATCCAGCCCGGCCGGCAATGCCGCGATCGTCACGGCCGCCTGATCGATGGTGGCGGGCAACAGCGCGGCATCGACCGGCGCACCGACCAGCAACTGCACGGCGTTGATATCCTGCGCCACCAGCGTGCGTTGCTGCGCCAGATCCGCCTCCGCCGTGGCGAGGATCTGGATCGCCTGCGCCAGATCGGTGCGGGGCGAGATGCCGCCACGCAGCCGGGCCCGCGTCAGCTCGACCGATCGCTGGGCCGACGATGCCGTGTCCTGCGCGATTCGCAAGAGGCTCTGGTCGGCGGCATAGGCCAGCCAGGCGTCGGCGATGTCTCCGACCAGCGTCAACCGGACGGTGCGGGCCGCGGCCTCGGTGCTGAAATACCGGTCCAGCGCGGCGCGGCTCAGGCTGCGGATGCGACCGAACAGGTCCAGCTCGAACGAGGTCACCCCCAGTCCCACCGACCATGCGCTTCGCGAGGAAGAGGTGGTGACGACGGTGCCGCCCGTGCCGGTGCCGCCGGTTCCCGTGCCGCCGGCTCCGGTGCCCCCCGTCCCGGGACTGCCGATGCCGCCCGTCCCGGTCCCCGTGCCCCCCGATCCCGTGCCGCCGGTGCCCGCCCCGGTGCCGCCGCCCGCCACGGTCGACGCACCATTGCCGCCGCCCTGATAGCTATAGCGGCCGGTGGCATCGATTTGCGGAAACAGGTCGGCGCGCTGGATGCGGTATTGGGCGCGGGCCGCCTGGATATTGGCGGCGGCGACGCGCAGGTCGCGATTGTTGACCAGCGCCTGCTCGATCAGGCGCTGGAGCCGGCGATCGGTGAAGACCGCCGGATAGGTGATCGCCGGCAGGCTGGCCTCCGACTGGCGCAGATAGGCGTCGCCGACCGGCCAGGATGCCGGCACCGGCAGATCGGGGCGGACATAGGTCGGCGCCATCGAACAGGCCGACAGGGCGGTCGCGGTCATGGCGACGAGGAGGACGGTGTTACGCATCATGCCTGCCCCCGCTGCGGCGGGCCAAGCGGGCGGTTGGGGCCATAGGGCTGGCCGCCTTCGTCGCCATCGCTCCGGCCGTCGTCGTCATCCTGGCCCCGGAAGCCGGTCGGCCGTCCGCGCAGCTTGGCGATGCCGTCGCGCACGCCGCGGCGGACGAGGACGAAGAACAACGGGATGTAGAAGATCGCGAGGAACGTCGCCGACAGCATCCCGCCGATCACCGCCGTGCCGATCGCGATGCGGCTGTTCGCCCCCGCGCCGGTCGAGATGGCGAGCGGCAGCACGCCGAAGATGAACGCGAACGAGGTCATCAGGATCGGCCGCAGCCGGATCTTGGCGGCCTGCAACGCGGCGTCCAGCACGCGCGCGCCGTTCTTCTCCGCCTGTTCGGCGAACTCGATCATCAGGATCGCGTTCTTCGCCGCCAGCCCCATCGTCGTCAGCAATCCGATCTGGAGATAGACGTCGTTGGTCAGTCCGCGCAGCGTGACGAAGGCGATCGCCCCGATCAGCCCCAGCGGGATGACCAGCAGCACCGCGAACGGGATCGACCAGCTTTCGTACAGCGCGGCAAGGCAAAGGAACACGACGAGGATCGACAGGCCGTAGAGCAGCGGCGCCTGACCCGACGACACGGCCTCCTGATAGGACAGCCCGGCCAGTTCGACCGACGTGCCCGGAATCTCGCCGGCCAGCCGCCGCATCGTCTCCAGCGCCTGTCCGGAACTGGTGCCGGGCGCGGCCTGACCCTGGAATTCGTAGCTGGGGATGCCGTTGAACCGCGACAGCGACACCGGTGCCTTCTGCCAGCTGGTCGTCGCAAACGAGGTGAACGGCGCCATCTGCCCGTTCGATCCGCGCACGAACCACTGGTTCAGGTCCGAGGGGGAGGTGCGGTAGTTCGCATCGCCCTGCACATAGACGCGCTTCACCCGCCCGCGATCGAGGAAGTCGTTGACGTACTGGCCGCCCCATGCGGTCGACAGCGTCGAATTGACCGTCGCCTGGTTCAGCCCCAGCGTCGACAGCTTCTGCGGATCGACATTCACCTTCACGGTCGGCACGTCGGGCAGTTCGCTGAGGCGCACGCCCGCCAGCGTCGGCTCGGCGGCGGCGGCGGCGAGCAGCTTGTCGCGCGCGGCGGCGAACTGGTCGGGCGACATGCCGCCGGTGTTCTGGAACTCGATCGTGAAGCCGTTGGACTGGCCCAGCCCCCGAACCGCCGGCGGCAGCAACGCATAGACCCGCGCATCGCGAAGCCCCTCGAACGCGGCGGAGGCGCGCTCGGTGATCGCATCGGCGGAGTTCTCCTTGCCCTCCCGCTCCGCCCAGTCACGCAGCGCGACGAAGCCCTGGCCGGTGTTCTGCCCGCTGGCGCCGCCGCCGCCCGCGCCGCTGACCGTGAACACGGTCTGGACGTTGGCCTTCTCGCTGGCGACGAAATATTTCTCGACCTCCTGCTGCACCTCGAACGTGCGGTTCTGCGTCGCACCGGGGGGCAGCTGGAACTGGACGATAGCGATGCCCTGGTCCTCGGTGGGCAGGAACCCGGTCGGCATCCGCAGGAACAGCACCGCCAGCAGCGTGACGACGCCGGCATAGATCAGCAGGAACAGCCATTTGCGCGATACGATCGCCTTGATCGAATCGACGTAGCGGTCCGAGGTGCGATCGAACCAGTTGTTGAAGTTGTCGCGGGCGCGGGCGAAGAAATGCGCGACCCTGGGGAATTTGCGGCCCAGCCAGCCATCCTCCACCGGGTCGCCATTGTCGTCGTGCTGCTTCTGCTTGAGCAAGGTCGTGGTCAGCGCCGGCGACAGCACCAGCGCGACCACCACCGACAGTATCATCGCCGCGACGATGGTGACGGAGAACTGGCGGTAGATCACGCCGGTCGATCCGCCGAAGAACGCCATCGGCAGGAACACCGCCGACAGCACCAGCGCGATCGCGACCAGCGCGACGGTGATCTCGTCCATCGACCGGATCGTCGCCTCGCGCGGCGTCAGACTGGGGTCCTCCTCCATCAGGCGCTCGACATTCTCGACCACCACGATCGCGTCGTCGACCAGCAGGCCGATCGCTAGCACCAGCCCGAACAGCGTCAGCGTGTTGATCGAGAAGCCCGCCAGATAGAACACGCCGAATGTGCCCAGCAGCACCACCGGCACCGCGATCGTCGGGATCAGCGTCGCGCGCCAGCTCTGCAGGAACACGAACATCACGATCACGACCAAGATCAC
>Ga0265798_10011931_pt1 | contig 10541 bp, 15 predicted proteins | sample P3T30metagenome_FD_192430 | JGI IMG/M metagenome (GOLD analysis project Ga0265798, IMG submission 192430) | Plant litter microbial communities from East Loma Ridge, Irvine, California - P3 T30 | ecosystem: Environmental > Terrestrial > Plant litter > Unclassified | place: USA: California... | reverse complement strand
TCAACGCACGTGTAAATAGCAACCTATTCAAGGGTCAAAGATCCGCCGGAAGTCACGGTCGCTTCGCTCGGTATGATGAAGAGAACTCGCAAGCGCTGATCCGCTAACTCTCATAGATCGAGGACTCTGCCAATCACACCAAGACGGCCAGCCGCAGGGTCAACTTCCTTACTTACGCACCCGAATCGCTGCGATCTACGGACCCAAGTCTTCTCCGAGCCACGGACCGAGTAGCTTTTGTCTATGCATTCGGTCAACCAGCCATCGACTGGCCGTCTTGACAGTGATGTGAACAAACAAGGGACGGAGCAACACAAGTATGGGATGCGGGCAACCGCACAGAACGGGCGGAGGAACTTGCTTTATCACCTCCCGATGGTTGCGCACTCAAAGTCCGAGGGCTACAAGAGACGGGTTTGTTAAGGGCTTTGTCAAATCATGCCGAACGGAGCGGTGTAAGGGACAAGGCTCTCGACGGCACGTATGGGCCTTGCCCGACCCCATGCTCCATTCCTGCCTTCAGGAACCCACTGGCGGAGATATTGTGTGAAATCACCCTCTGTATCTTACGAAAGGTGGTTGGAAGTCAACAAGCAAGCTTTAGTGCCCAGGTAGACTTCTTTGTTGCATTGCATTGCAGCAGGTCGATTTGAAATCTCGACTAAACGAGATTCTGCTTAGCGTTGAGTTCATCCATGTGGTGAGTTGATAGACTACCTTCGGAGACATGAAGACCAAGACGCTCCTGCCTCCAATGCTACAAAGGGTTACCAGGCGTGATTGAAAATCCATCTGTATACCATAGCAACTAAAATTGTCGATTCGGGCATCTTTTCCAGCGTACCTTCGTGCCTGCTCTGCAAGACTTTCACGACGACGGCCATGACCGAGGACTGCTGCGCTACATTGACCGACATCTATCTGAAGTGACTGTTTTCAAAGAATATGACCAATGAACGATACTCCACTATGGCAATTCAACATTTGATTGATCCCGTTATCGAATCCTTATTGAATAGACGATCGTGTTCAATCCCGCTCAGGCTGACAACAATGTCCCTTCCTTTGGCGTGCCAAGCTGTTGGTCGCCCTGAGATTTTGGTTTCCCGTTTCTTGCTCGAACTTCATCACCCTCATGCCCTCATTCATCGCCAACACAGATTTGATACAATCCATCATCAACACCTCGCACCACCTCAAACGCTCGTCGCGACGACTTTTCATTATCTCTGTTGACAGTCGGTCACTGCTCAGGACAGAGAAGTCGATGGCTTTGCGTCTCACACCAGTGAGTTGGCCTTCGACGCCTTTCTTTCCTCGAAACGACACTAACCATCACTCACAGGCACGAGACATGGTGCGCCTCGGCGTAGCCAACGACAACACCCTCGCAGACTCAGGTCACCACCAAGTCTCAAGGCCTTCGAAGCCAATCCCGATCCCACGTGATCTTTGTCTCAAACTTTGAGAGCGGCGTCGGTATACTAGCAAGGTGTCGTTATCAATGAGATGCAACGAATTGAATTGCACATCTTCAATGGAGAAGGGTTGCTCAAGAGGTGGTATCATCGGCTTTCTTACATCGAAAACGCTCTGTTATCAAAGAGATGTGACCATCCGAGCTGCGGTCTTTCAATGGTCGTGAGATACTCAAGGGGTGGTACCATCGGCTTTAGTACATCGGAAGCATGCTGTTACCATTAAACTATGAGCGGATATAGTATACTAGTCCTAGGTTTCTCAATGGCTCGGGAACACTCAGGTAGTTTTATGATCGGCTTTGGTACAGGAAGAGCATGCTGCCGCCAGCGAGATAAGAGCGATCACAACAGTATCTCTCGTTGGATACTGTGTCCTTGACAGGTGGTATCGGCAATCAGTCTGTTGTCGACGAGATGCATGCGATTTTGATGTCGGGGGAACAACCATCTCAATGGATTTAGAATGCTCATGCGGTGGTATCATCAGCATTAGCGTATCAATAGCCTGCTATACCCAGGGAGAGAGTAAACTTGATCGTCAGTGAATAGCTCAATAACTAATGCGTTATGCTTTGCTGTGAATGCTGGCTGTTGGCTTCGCGCCGCTGTGATTCTGCCAGCGGGCTGTTGAAAACCTTTGAAGCCACCTTGCACCCATGATATCAACAACCAGAACTCCTCCATCGTCGGTATTTCTTTCTCCCACAGCACCCGCTCATATGATCCTCTCCCACAGTAAGCTCTTCTTCGCGACCCATTGAGACATCAGCGCCCAAGTGGCATCCTTTCGTTCATGGCCGACTCACCTCGCCACACCAGCAAGAAGGCGGAAGAGAAGTTTGATCTCGCCGCCCATTCACCCGCCGAGAAGGAGGCTATGGCCATCCACTTCTTCTTCACGCCGGGCGTCAACCTCTCGGTTTCATGCCCGAGAGCTAAGGTTAGCACTTGGCGGCCCGTCCAGAAGGTAAACATGAGCTTTTCGAGCGTCTATGGACGGCGCATGAGCGCATTCCACCACAAATATGACGATTCTGACCTAGAATAGACCAGCCTGTACCCAGATGAGTACGGGCCAAACAGCCTGGAGCACCGGCACCAGATCGCCGAAACCACCGAAAGACCGCCAAAGCGCCCGGTCTTTTCGACCGGCGCGCCCGCCGTCAAGAGAGTCCTCGTCAAAAAAGACTCCTGGGTCATCTCGAACAAAGACAAGTTCGAACAAAGAAGCTGCCTCACCAACTCCGACGACCTCTCCGAAGCCGCCGATCAGCTTCTCCAGGCTGTCGAACAAAGAAATCTCGCCGACGACGGCTCCTACTTCGCCGCATGCGGTGGCGGAAGTTCATCTGCGCTCGTCAGAAGTGGAAGCAACTACCGTCGCCCAGCTGTGAGTGATGCATGATGCATGTCGTTTGGCAAGCCAGGCAGCGCAGCAGAATTGGATCCACGACGAACTGACTGCTGTCGACCATGGACCTGAGGTCCACTTTTAGACACCAATAGTATTCCGCAGACATAACGACAATGGCCTTCAACATAACTCTCGTGCAACGTCACCTGATTTTGGGTCGAGTACGGGCATTGGAGCGAAAAATGAAGCTCGCGCTGCTAGCCGCGTCAAATATAGACAGAGATTCACTGACAACAGCACAGAGCAAAGCGCAGGTTGACCGAGAGTCCCTCCAACAGCATTTGTTACTCGGTACCGTGGTCTACTTCGAGACGCACCGACTCTTCAACATTGTCGAGGCACCTGGAAGCTCAAAGGCAGGAGAACAGTACGATATCACGACTTCCGAAGACCTCGTAAGCTCGAGGGCTCCATATGAGGCAACTACATCACCCGCAGCCGCAGCAGACGGGACCGATGAGCACACCGTCCACACAGTAGTAGGTTGCCAGACTGCTAACGAATATACTTTGTGCCAGGCAAGCCTTTTCAACAGAGCCGCCGGCTCGTCGGTACTCATGAAAACGATGTCTTCACATCAGGCACGGCTTTCGACTCTCAATCTAGTCTCGCCAGCAGCAAGCCTAGTTACACTACCGCGGTGTCTCATTTCGAAGTCAAGGACTCTGCTCAACGAGCGGTCTGCCAGCTTCAGCGGGCCTTAGATTAACCTCACTGTAACAGGGATCCAAATTTCCTCGCTTGATGCATCAGCGCCACTCTACGCGGCAATCGAGTAGCCACAATCGATCGCGCCTGCCAACGGATGGAGAAAGAGCTAGGAAGTGATATGGATACCCGACTCAGAGCGTTTCACGAGAATCACAGAAAGCTGCCAGGACACCTGGAACCCTATGGATCGATGCAACCTCACAGGCGGCTTACGAAGCCTGGCATGGTGGTCATGGCTGATCTTGACCGGCACAGATTAATTGCGGAATGCAAATACGGTGGTTCAATCCAGGTGCTGGAAGACCATCACAGGTCTGAAGCCACAACAAGATCCCCACACGCCGACATACCCCCTATCCCAGTTTTTAATCGGCTGTACTACTCCTTGAGAACCTTCCCTTGTCGACACAAGCATGGGGTTTCACAACAAGTGCTACAACAAGTTCATGCTCTGTCGTCACTTTTCGCACGCCCATTAGAGCGTCTTCTTGAGCCTCTAGACCCACGTATCTGTCGTCTCAGTCTTTATGACTGCTTCGAAGGCAACGGAACGTCAAGTCATCATCGGTTTGCCACACCATGGACGAAAAGCGATTGACGAACATATCAGCGAAGTCCAGCGACGAGAGTTCTGTCTAGCACGACCTTTACCTCAAGGTGCCGATCGCCCAGCTCGTCATTTCCGGCAACCAGGAAAAACATCAGAAACCGAATTTACCCAACAGGCTGGACGGCGCCTAGATCTGGATGACCACTGGACCAACATAGCGGTTTCCGTCAACCCGTATTCGCATCAACGCTCCCGCGGGCTCTTTCACAGCATCGCAAAGGAGCCGAGGAGTCTACTTCCCAGCCCTTGAGCTAGGCGCTCTTGTTTTCAGCTGCATCTAAAGATTTGGGATCAAGCCATGCTCTCGCAACCTGTCAGAGATACAGAACCTCGCGAGTAATTGAGCCCAATCGACCAGCAATGGAGCGTCAGCACTCCAACCAGCCACTGATGTCCAGAGACGCCTGGCGCGCCCTCATGAAACGAGCGCCAACCAAAGCTTCCGCTGCCAGCAAGAGGACGAGAACGACAGGATTTGCCTGTATGCCAACAGCAGCAGCGGAGCAGACGTGACCCTCGCCATGTTGCTAGAAGTAGCTCCTCGTCCCTGAATCAGCTTCTCGCGCGTCGAGAGCGCGGCTGAAGCCTTGAGCTATGCGTCAAAGCAACTCGATTCCTTCCGTCGGCATATCGCCGCTGTGACGGAGAGGAGAGCGACCATTGCGCATTGCATCGGGTGTCAAAGCAAGCGAAGAGCCGTCTGGCACTCTCCAGGATCTTGCTTACAACTCGAGTGGCAGATCAGCGCCGAATTCCCAGTTTTGTAGCAAGTCTCCTCCCACGAAGTGTCCAGAGTCTTCACGGAGGCTGATGACGATGCCACTCGCCGGTTAAGCTTTGCGATCTGCTCAAAACACAGTCGTATCAGCTTGATGTTTGGCAAAGGAGATGGTTTCGTCTACAGATTCAACTTCTCCCGGAACACTCGAGCACTGGAGAGAGGAGACCATAAACAGCTATAGGCTTCCGATGCTTTCTCGTCGCCGTGAGCAGCCGCGGCAGTCGCTCACTCGGAGCAGCGGACTCGGAAGCAGATCGCTGTCGCTTCCCATTTGCACGACAAGCAATTGCCTGCAAGACGGCTAGAAGCACTGTGACTTAGAAATGCAAGGAACCTCGGCCCTCGCAGTGCTATGTAAGTCTCTCGAAGTCTTTGACGCACCTCAAAAATTGCGGCAATACCTACGCCAGAGCTCTGCACGAAGAGGCAACGACCCGACAACTTGGCGCATCAGCATACTGTCTGCGTGAACGAGTGTTACATCTTCTTTGCCAGGCATTTCCTTATCTTCGATGATCTGGGTCACGATGAACACATTGAAAAAAGGAAGCCTGAAGCACTTGCGGCACCTCCGGCCAGGGTGAAAGCGAGGGCTTGCACATTCTACATCAGCAACACATAGTTGGCGAGGCAGCCGAGTCGCTCTGCTCGAAAGCCTTTATTGAGTCGACCATGGCAGCTGAACAGCAAGACTCGACGCTCATAAGCTACAAGGCGTATGTTGCAGCAACCAATAATCACTGGCCCGGGGTACCGAGTTGCGCGCGTTTTCACTCTCTAGCTCGGCGACCGGTGCCGTCACTGGCGCAAAAACCGGGAGAAGAGCCATTATCAAGCCCACATGGCACATATGAAGCGCATCCTCTGGACCGGATTCATAGGGCGGACTAAGGCTGCTTTGCGATCAAGACACTCGGACGCCGAAAGCAATTTGCATCTCCCCCTACTGCCGGAAGCTAAATCTACTAGACCGCTGGAACCTGGTTGTGAAGCAAGTAACGCCGAAGCCCGCAACGACGAGGCTCATCCGACTGGAAGCGATCAGCACAGCGTGGCCAAGTGCCAGGGCCGCAAGATTTCGAGACTATGATCACCATTTGTCTCTCGGGGAAAGGCGCTCTCGAAACAAAAGAGAGAGGTCCGCCACACTCGGTCGAAGGATTTCTTGCAACGCGGGAGATGCGCCTTGACGCTTGAGCAAGTACGCCGCGAAGACAAGCGTTGGAAGTCGACATTGACCACCCGGGTAGCTCGCCAAAGGATTGCGACGGGCGACAGTGCAAGAGCTTGGAACATACCGGAGAGGAAAGGCGGAGCACATCCTGAATATGCGTGGTTCTGTTAGAGGACTCATTGAGCAGCGCATTGACAGAGAGGGCGGGGCGACTGCAGCAAGTCTTCAAGCAGCACTCGCACGCAGAACGGACCTCGTGACAACGGTGAACATCCTGGACAGCGAAGAATTCACGGCAGGTCTACATCCTGGGCACAGCCGGCCAAACCCCATCGCCGCCCTTTCAGCTGCCTTGCGCATCCAGCGTGAGCAGTGTTTAGATGTGCGCAATGCCGAAGCTGTTCGTCCTGGATATGAGGACCTGGAGAGGTGGTCAGGAAAGGCCATTCACAGGCCGCTGTCGCCAGCCACCTGCCACCACACAAGCAGACAGCCCGCACCACCAGTACAGTAGGTCGTCTTCATCCTGCTTCGCATGCCTGTCGACCTCCTATCATCGGAAGGGTCGCTGCCCAGCTTGCGCCCTGACGGGCGTCCACCACAAGTCTCGCGCCCTTCCCAGCCTGTCGATCAGCCAACAGACGCAGCGAGTGATCCACTTGTCACCTTATGTCTGCCCGAGGACCCATTTACTGAGCCGTTGTCCACAGACAACGATTCACATGCCGAACCCGAGCGGGTAGTAGCGAGCTCTGTACAGCCCAATGATCCAGGTAGCGCAGTTTAGAATTGAGTCCTCTCGAGCAGGACGGCGGACAACTTACCAGCAGAAGGGAAAAGAAATTTCTTCCAACACCGAAGCCAGCACCACTACGCTTGCGGTAGTTTATCATGGCCACCGATGCCTGGTCAAGCGACAGGCAGTTGATACGCGACAATCAAGGGATCGCTCACTGCAAAGCGTCCAAAACAGTCCAGAAGACGGATCCAGACTACGAAGCGAGTTCACAAGCAGTTGCTCGCAAGCACGGAACGAAGGACCTTGGAGCACAGGCCACATTCTGGAAGCCTCGAAGACCAGGTGCAGTTCTGCGAAGTGGTGTAACGAACACAGAAAAACTTCGTTCCCAGATGCTGTCGAATTCACAAAACTTCAGTGGAGCTCAAAGAAGTTGGCTTTTGCTGGGCGCTGGATTGGAACGACTTACTGAGATAAATACAATACCGAGCAGTGTCGTCGGCGGGGATGTACATCTCGAGAAATTTGAGATTTGACTTGCGCGATGGATTTGGCGCCACACGACAGGCGTATCGACTTCTCCGGAGCCGCGCCGGAAGGTTTGTTGCAGTCCGAAGTAGCATGTCTCTGCGAATATCTTGCAGATGCCGCGGAGTCGATCCGGATGAGAAGAAGTAGTGATCGTGGCCCGCATGCGGTGGCATCGAGCCTTCACTCAGCTATGAGTACAGCGAACATCAGCGGGCATAGCATAAAGAAAGGAGAGAGAGTTGGAATTCGAGATGGAGCCTGAACACTCCGACGGAGGCACAGCTGCCCGCCGCACGACTCAGAGACAGCTAAGGAAAAAGAAAGAAGACCAGAGCAGTATCCCTTCGCAACTAGCGTTAGCCAGCAAGGATGATCACTCCTGTACCATCCGAAGACAGTCGGACACTGCTCTCTTTTGAACGAAACACGACCACCAGAACCACCACCCTACACCCTGAGAAGCCAGCGACTTCTCAGCATCGCAGCGAAACTCCACCAGAGAAGCACGCAAGCAGTGTCCATTCGCAACCAGCTTTAGCCAGCAAGGATGAAGATTCCTGTACCATCGTGAAGATGATCGGACACTGCTTGACCTCCAAGACCTTTCACCAGCCCGGCCAGTTCCTCGATATCAAAAGTCTACCACCCAGCTCCAGCGACGAATCACAACAGCACCAACGCAATGTCCCTTTCACACCGGCTGTGCCAGCGAGGAAAAAAGAATCCTGTACCGTCGCGAAGACGGTCGGACATTGCGAAGATGCTCGCTTCCACTCTCCCTTGCGCTCCCTCCTTCATTTCCTGGCCCTGGATCGTTGAGACCAAGGCCGACCACCATCGAACTCCACCAAAGCCACCGCTACGGTCACCCAGCAGCCTCCAGCGCTCCAGACTCACCACCCTCCGAGCCCTGATTACGAAGTCCAAGACACTTGAGCTTGACCGCCTGGGACGTCCTGGGTCTTCCGACCAAAGAGCAACAGTCTCCAACAGGCAGCAAGCTCCAACAAACACCCAGTTCCAGCATCCTCCAAGACCTGGACAAGAAAGTCCAAGTCGCCCAGGCCAGGCCACTCACCATTCGCGACTCTCCAGCGTCCTCCGAGACCTGGAAATGAGTGTCCAAGACGCTCAAGCCAGGTCGTCCAACATCCTCAAAGTCCTGGGCGCTTCGGGCCCAAGACATCACCATCCTCCGCTGGCCAACGACACTCACCCATGCATCTCTGCCACCGCCTGCGACTTCGATCCTCCGAGGTATTACGTGTCGAGAAAAAGTGAGGAAGGTGGCTGCGCAGAAAAAAAGAAGAGCAGAGTCGAAGGTACAAGCAGTCCCCTCCTTTGCACAGAGTGTCCTGAGGAGACTGCTTGTCATCCCGCGAGAGGCGGGGAACGATGGTGTCGAAGCGTAGAGGGAAACAAGAAGTAGGGCAAAGCATGGGAAAGAGCAAGGAATCATCCCTCGTAGGAGGAACAGAAGGTGAAAGTAAGATGGAAAAGTGACGCTGGTCTTGGAGCCTGCCAGTACAGTCTCCAGCGACCGACCAAGGTCTGTCTCGGTAGTCTGACCAGGTCAACGGACAGGACAGTCTCGCCAGTCAGCCACGTCTTGGATGCAATCCCCAAAGCCACAATGTTGGAGCAGTGAGCCGGAGAGTCTGCCATTGCAGTCTGCGACGACAAACAAGTAAGGTGTCGGCAAACCGTCCGGGCCAACTGCCATTGCAGTCTCGCCGACCAGCCAACGTCCTTGGCCCATCGAGGCCGCCACAAAGCCGGGGAGTCTGCCATCGTAGTCTACCAGGACGAACGCCCATCTCAGCAACCTTGCCAGGTCAACTGCCATTACAGTCTCGCCAGCCAATCACCAGAAAAGAGGCCGCTCGAACTCCACCAACTCAGAAAAGAGAACGTGAAGGTCACGCTATCCCACCGGCCGAAGCCTCTGCCAGCGCGCAACGAACTAACAGCCACCCGATCTCCGTGCTCAAAGATCGCTTTTGCAGTGCAATAAAGCAGCAGCAACATTTCCCAAAGGACCAAGAGCCAATACCGAACAGCAACAAGTTTGATCGGAACCTTGAAGACGGCGAGGTCGAATTCCACAAGTCAACCCTGTGGAGAGTCAACCAACGCCTCCAAGGCTCAAGAATGGTTGGCAGAAGACTCAGATCGCAAAAGCAGCAAGTCAAACCCCACACAAGTCACCAAGTGGAAATCCGGCCAACGCCCTCGGGATCCGGAAGTCAATGCGAAAGGGTAAAAACAACAAGATGGAGCCCACGAGCCAAGCAAGTGGAGAGCCAAAGTGGAAAAAAAAAGCCTAGTCCCAAGGTCTCCCATCAGAGAAGCTCTCCCATTGGATACCTTCCCCTGCGGAAAACCCCATCCAGGCCCCAAAGTGTACCAACACAAGAAAGATCTCCCCAGGAAAGTGCCTCCCAAAAAGAGGCTTCTTCCCTTTAGAGACGTTTTCCGCAAAGGGACTCAAAGGAAACCTCCCGACAATGCGCCCATGGTCGGCATCCCGGCAACTCGGATGTCTGGGAAAGACACCCTTGCCGCCGCTGCACAGCTTGCGAAAATCCCACCAAGACCTCCCCCAAAAAGTGTCTCCCTGGGAAGACTTCTTTCCCTTAGAGGTCTTCCAACACTTGCGCCTCATGTCAGCCACCCGGTGGCTCGGATCCCCCCAGAGAAGAGCCTCCCCGGAGACGCTTTTCCCCTTAAGCACCCTCGCCACCTCCAACGACTCGGATCGCCCCGGGGAGATCCTCGTCGCTGCAGAAAGAAGATGAAGCAAGAAACGAGAGGCCAAAATTACGTCCCACCTGATCTCCTCAAGAGCGAGACCCCTGGCAATGCGCCCATTGCTACAGGATGACAGGATGTCACTCCGACCCTGGGTGTTTCGATTGCACACGGCAATTGCAGAGGACTCGCCGGAATGCCAAGCAAGTGCCCTTGCTGAGTCGCGGGCGTGGACTGGCGGTCTTCCACTCCAGTCCCAAGACACAGCACCCGAAGAAGACTCAAGCCCAAGTGGGAATCACCCCATGAGGCGGTGGTCGCGACTGCTGGCTCTCCTTCCCAGAAGGGC
>Ga0265798_10011930_pt1 | contig 10542 bp, 15 predicted proteins | sample P3T30metagenome_FD_192430 | JGI IMG/M metagenome (GOLD analysis project Ga0265798, IMG submission 192430) | Plant litter microbial communities from East Loma Ridge, Irvine, California - P3 T30 | ecosystem: Environmental > Terrestrial > Plant litter > Unclassified | place: USA: California... | reverse complement strand
CTCACCAGGGTGTTCCGGGCACCAACTGTCCTGAGGCTCAAGTCCGAATGGAAATTGTAATTTTCCCTTTTGGTTATGGAAACAGCATGAGTCAAGCTGGCAAGTATGGCGGATGTGAGAATGGTGGAGAGCATTTTGTGGAAGAAAGTATGGCTCCCATCCTGCGGAACTGTGAGGTCCTTTAATACGGCTGATCACACGAGGTAAGTGATCGAAATGTCGAACGTCGAATGCCAAGCACAACTCCGGAGCGATAAGTGTTGGTTTGACGCACGTTTTGCCCACCATTGACAAAAGACTCGTCTTCCGCTGAACAACGTGCATGACAAGTGGATATAGGGTATTCATATGACATGCATGGGCCAATCAGTGACTGCTGATGCTCGCAGTATCCTAGTACCAGGGTGCTCTACTCTGTTCTAATCTCTGCCCTTTTCTCTATGTAGCAAATCTGAAGTCTAGACGCTTATTACCCTCATCCTTAGTTGTCCTGAGATACTCGCTTTTCTCCTTGGGATCCATCGCGTCCCACTTCTTGTCCCGGCTCGTGTTGGTGTTTCGGTAGAACAGATATGTCAATGGGTAAAGGACAAGGCAGACTCCGCAAATAACCAGTAAAGCCGTATTTCCTTTCACGTAGCGTGGTGCATCGCTTGCCTGGTAGACATTGGCACCGATGATTTGCGACAACTGGACGGCCATGTTGTACAAAGAGGCGGCGACCGTACGCGTACGAATCGATCCGGCATTACGCGAGCACCACGCGACCTGTACCGCGTGTACGTATGGGTACCCGAGCAAAACGGTGAGGATAGCGAAGTACTGCCAGCCGGAGATATTTTTGAGAGCGACCAAGGCTATCAAACAAGGTGTGATCCACTAATTTGATTAGTGTAGATCCGGCTGAAAGTCAAATTGACCTACCACGAATTGGATCATACCGGTGAAAGAGCGATTGTCGAATAGCTCGGATATCATTGCGATGAGGATAACGTTGATGATCGAGAGCACACCATAGGGGACGGCAAGTAGATTGGCTTCTATTTTCGAAAATCCAAGCTGCCTGAACGAGAGTTGAAGGTAGTAAGATACGGGCGTGATGGGGATCCACATGAGAACACCGATAATGTACACCGGCCATAGGTGCCAGTCCATACAACTCTTGGCAATCATCTTCAAGGTGAGCGCTTGTCGGTTGTGCATGTTTCCCTGACATCAGCCTCAACCGAAGTAGTTTCATTTATGGACCCACCTTGGTTGGTTCATCACGGATGACTCTATTAACGATGATCTTGGCTTCATTGTCGGTGATGTATCCGTTCGGGCGGAAGTTGGTTTTGGTCTTTGAAGGCGCAGTCGGCATCATCCAGAAAGAAGCGATACCGATCAAGAGAGTGAATAGTCCTTCAAGTAAGAACATCCATCGCCATCCAGCGTAGCCCAAGACCCCTCGCATTTGAAGAAGGCCAGCTCCTAGGAAAGAAGTGACAATGTCGGTGAAAGGGTTGATGGTGTAGAATATCGCGAGACGGATTGGCAGATCATACTTGTTGTACCAGTATGATAGGTACAGTACGTTGTCGGGGATGAAGCCGCCTTGGAATGCGGCACTGACATCAGCTATTGTCAGACCATGGGTGACTTACATGAGGAAACGGGTAGCGAAGAAGAATGAGCGACCATTTAACCAGAATTGAGCAGCAGATAGTACACTGAAGATACAGACCTGCATGGGAATCCAGACGTCCGGACCCAGTCGTTTTGAAACCAGCTGAGAAGGAAGCTCGGCAAGCAGGAACCCCAGCTTCGACAGAGTGTTTCCCAAGTTGTAATCCGATTGAGTCAGACCCAAGTCTTTCAAAAAGTCATCGGCGGTGGCAGCCTTGATGTTGGCTCGGTCGATATCTGTTCCCGATCAGCTTCTCCCCAAATGGTAGCAAGTCAGGAGAAAACGTACCTAGGGCAAAGAACATGACACACACCCAACTGAGAACCTTCCAATCGACTTTTCTCAACGCCTTTGCCTCTTCCCTCCAAGTCCATCTGAAAGACGGGTCAAAGGCTTCGATGTTCTCCCAATCAGCTCTTGGCTGATAATGTTCTGCTTGCTCCGTATCGTAGACTGATGGCTGCGTTGCGATATCGTCGAGCAATTCGGTATCACGGTATCTCTTCTTGATCGAAAAGAAGTTGACGACAGCATCGGTAACCGGCCCACGTTTGGTAGGGTAGGCATGAGGTCGCGAAGCAAGAGTTGAGTTATGTGATATCTCTGATGCCGCCTTCTCGGAGATGGGATCGGAAGGTGTGTGTTGACCGAAGGACAATCCTTCCTCCGGAGTCGCTGGATTTCGATCAGGATGAGCGGACATGACGAGCGGTAAGATGATGCATGCAAAAATTTCAGAGCCGACCATATATATCTTTGATGATAAGCCATGACGGTAATGATCAGAAGGTGAGTACAACTGATGCCATTCCATCAACATATCACGACACTAGGAATTGGCAAGAGCACGTTCAGCATATGGTCAGCCTGTACGACGCTAGTGCACTGATGGCGTGCGAGTTGAAAGTTGCTTAACCGAAAATAGGATTTCCGCCGGAGATTCAGCCGGCGAATTTGGCTTGGCACTTCTCAAGCATCACGACATCGGTGAATATGCTTGAGATTCTCATCGATCAGTATGGCCGTCTTGCATACGAGAAAGCAATCGTGATGAACGAAAAGCTGTCCTCGACATATAGCAGGGCTCAGTACGGGAGACGACAGGCGATCGGAAGGTGCATTTTGACCTACAGTACAAAGCCAATACCCCGCCTGCAAGGGCTCGGCTTGATCGAAGCGGTCCTGCAAATCAAATCACACTATCCCCACTTCGCATTTACAAGTATCTCATCACATTGTCTAGCTAAAAGAGTTGGTATTAGGATCGGGTCCAAAGTAACCCTTGTCCGGAATCGCAAACCTCACACAGGCCTCCCCCTCGCACCCCTGATAGACGACATCATTTCCCCACCACTCGATCGACAGACCACCCTTGGGAATCTGCAAGCAGAAAAAGATAACCAAAGCAGCAAGCGCGATCCCAGCGGGAAAGGCGGCAGCGATGACATAATTGTACTTGGCCCAAAAAGCCATATATCTCTTTCGGATGAATTGGAAACTGAACCAGGCGACCATTACGTTCGGCCAATAGTAGCTGAAGTTATACGGACTTCCCCAATTAGCCGGCCCTGCACATATCATGACGGGATGTAGCTGTCGTAACCATTCCTTCTTGGGGAATCTTCGTCGAAGAAGGTAGATCACTGCATATTAGATGATTTGACTATTTTTTCGTGATGGCAGGTTTCTCACCGATAGGGATCATCACACCGACGGGAAATCCGAGCAGGAGTAGATTATATCTCTTCCCAGCGCCGAAAAGATGTTTCGGTCCCAGTGTACCCCAGAACACTGCTCCAGTGAAAAAGGTGGTTTGTCCTGGGCAGATAAATCGGAAAGCGGCGTCTTTGGTGCAAACATTCGGGAACGACATTTGGAAGTTGAAGATCGAAGCAGCCACAAAGGTATTGACCATGGTAGCTACAATCTGACAGACAAAAGTATGTCGAGGAGGGATTTTGATGTAGTGAGCGAGTTTTAGATCGTTGCAGAACGCGAGAGCCTGGTACATGGAAATGTAACCATATGACTGCCGTGGTTAGTAGATGCGCAGTATCTGGTCGATGTACCATCAAGGCAGACTTACCTTGAAGAACATCAAAGCGACACCATTTCCACCCGAAAAGGCCCCGCCAATAAATTGAGCCAAGACCTGGAGGGGAATCGCGATACCGGTGACTGCCTGGACATATCCACAAGGCAAGATTGCAATAAGCGGCATAATAATACCATAGAGCACAACCACCGGCGACGTATTTGTAGGCCAAGCGCCGACACTAGTCATGCCGATGGCCATAGCGATGATCAGAAGAATACCAAACCACCATTCGGGGACTTCGGGATATGCCCTCATGAGTCGAACGTGGATATCTTCACTGAGATCGTCCTCCTCGTCCTCGATCGCGACGTCTCGCTTGAATGCTTTTCGAAAGCCTTTCATAGCGGATCGAACACCCATAGCCATGTCGTGTCGGTGGAACATGATCACGTACGTAAGAGCTGTATGGTGAGTGTGAAGCATGTTCGATTTACGGGATGACTTACTAGCAGCGTACATGGCAAAGTACCAGATCAGATAGGTTATGAAACCAGCCGACATCCACGGCTCAGAGTACTCCTGATATTTTACCGCATCAAATAGACTGTCATCATTCAATATTCGAGAAACGTTGAAGGTCGATCCTGTATTATCGAACGTGTGGTTATCGTTGATGGGTAGATAAGAGGTATTCCAAGAGTTGCTATAGTAAAAGGCGATGGTCATGAAAGTTCCTACGACGATCCCGATAAATTGTGAAATGATCGAGAAGGTCGGTACCGTCAACGGAACAAGCCAGGGGGTTAGGTTGTTCCAATCGAATGTCGGCCATGGGTTCAAGCCAACACCATTTACAAAGCCAGTGACGTTATTGAGGGGTCCGTTGTTGGGCGCGATCCAGGACATCCAGCTGAATAGGGATAAAGCTTGGAAGATGTATCCTGGGAAGAAGTACCATCTAATCATCAGTCCCATCGCTACCAAAGATGCAGACTTACATGAACATAGCACCGCATGCTAGCAAAAAGACTTGTTCTCGAGAACGTTTGTACACCCACCCAAATGGCCCTTTCACCGGTTCATTTCTCTCGGTATGGAACGCTTTGTTCAAAGCAACGGTAGCTAAAGACGAAGGCCATAGTGCCGAGCTTGGGTAGACAATGAATCGCCTAGCGAGTCCTGCTAGACCGTACCCGCAGAAGTTGATACCCATCGTTGCGAGCAGTTGGTATCCGAAATCTTTTGCCCATGTCTGACCAAAATACTGAGGAAGCGCTTGCGTCGGGATCAGGAAGGCGGTGTATGGGTAGGCGAAAGATACGGAAGCCATGATGGTGATGAGCATGTGTTCTTTTGGCGAGAATTTGCCGGGGTTTAGGGTGAATGATTGGCCAAAGATGGTGAAGCGTCGAGTCGGCAGAACTCGTTCGAGAAGTCGACCACAAGGGTCTGGTGTCTCAGCATCATACAGTTCCGAGGTCAGATTCAACTTACAAGCAACCATTTGAGCGACATTTGGACCGATGGATATGGCCGGCTGTCGAACAAGAAACAGAGTGTCGACAAAAGACCCGATTCCCGAGAAGACAATCCCAATTACCCAGACTCGGAATGTCAAAGAGGGAATACTGGGATCGTCGGTCGGATCGACATTCGCCCGGACTTCTTGGTAGGGTGAGTTCTCTGTCGATAGGATAGCTTCTAGCTTCATTTCCCTCACCAAATCAGGGTACTTCGCGGGATTTTGTAACACATCGGGATCGCCGAGAAATACACCGATGCGCTCTAGAGCATGTCCGGGGAAATTCTGATCGTATCGATGCATCGCTTGCACTTGTTTGATGATCTAGGCTGTCAATATAGCACGACACCTAATGATCAGACTCACCTTCACACATCTCTCCAAGCTCATTGTACCGAGTTTCCGCTCCAACTCGAGGAGCTCATCTTCGGCAAGTTGCAGTTCTCTAGCAAGTCAATATGCCATCGCGCTAGCTGACTCACGCCTTGGTCGTAATGTCTGCATTATCCTCTCCTACAGTGTCGAGAACAACCACTCCATCGTCGGCCTGATATGCGATATCCTTTTCAGCATACTTTTCGACAGGCTCATCAGGAGTGGGGGAGCGTCTAGCTATATCGATAGAATCGTCTCGATTCATCTTGGCAGTAAATCCCTCGTATGAGCAGGCTGAATCAGAATGGGAGAAAGATATGAGGAATCCTGACAACCTTCTTCGAGTCGATAATATATATACATGACTCATCCCGGAATTGCCTTCCGACAGAGATAAGGCCACGAGAGCTTTGACCGGAGAGCATGCGGTACTAGCCTTGAAATAGCTTAGGCCGATTGATTACCTTACCGACTAGGAAACCTCCTGGCCCCACCCTCAAGTCAGGCCGAGGTAGATAACTTAAAATGAAGCTCTTTGGACTAGCCGACAAGACAAGGTGGGGATCATCGGCCAAATCCGAATGTTAGGTGGCGCCTAAACCAAGTAGGCCTGTCATGTCATTTCGGCCTTATCATTCGCCCGAAAAGTCGAGGGTAGGCATTGATAGCAATACAGCACAACGTTCATCAGCTGGAAGGGGAATGGGCAGAACGGAGTCTCAGCGCCATGACAGCTCGATTGGTTCGAGTCATGAACTTGATTACTCCGACGTCGACGAGCATCTTTTCGAAAAGCGGAGAGAAACCAAATTCCTGCTCAAGCTAGATGTCTGCCTGATGACATGGGCATGGCTGGCCTATCTGATCAAGGTCGGTACTTTGTTGATTTCGGTGATGGCTCGAAATTGACGCTTAAGCAAATCGATTCGTCAAATTACAAGACCGCTTATGCATCCGGCATGAAGGAGGACGTAAGTACCTAGAGCTGAAGAAGCAAGAACCGGGATTGACCATGTAGATGAACTTTCAAGGGAACCAGCTCAACTACCTTGATACGCTCTTTAGAATAGGATATGCTGTCTTTTTAATAGTGGGGAATGATTTGCTTTTCCGACAATCGAAAAGCTGACAGCAGTAGCCATCGCAGCTGATATTGACGTCTGTCCGACCTAAATTTTGGCTGCCGCCTCTCGAGCTAGCATGGGGCGCACTCACAGGTAAGCAGTCAACTGTGCTGGACACTCGATGTTAAAGTGACCAGGTCTCATGGCAATCAGCCGGTCTATCGAGGGAATGTACGCTTTGCGCTTCTTTATTGGCGTTTTCGAAGCTAGTTCGTATCCCGGCATCGTCACGATTCTCTGCAACTGGTAGTGAGTGTACCTCCTGTTCGAATAGATTGTGGATGCTGATATATCCAGTACTCCGTCTGAGTTGGCAACCAGAGTGGCTATCTTCAGCAGCTCTTACCCAGCTGCGTCGATGTTTGTGTCGTTCATGCAGGTCGCAATACACGAAACTTTGGATGGATCCTATGGAATTGCTGGTTGGCGATGGCTGTAAGTCAAGGCGTCATCCTATTTATGGTGCTGATAGTCAGCTTCATCCTGAACGCTATCATGACGGTGGTCGTCGCTGCTGCAGGCTTCTTCCTGGTCAGTCACCCGGAGTAATTCCAGACTTGTGCTGACTCGACAGATCCCCGATGCTCCCGGTATGGCCAAGGTGTTCTGGATGTCGGGCGAAGACGACAAAATATCTCGATGGCGTCTTGACAGGGTCAAGAAACTACCTCCCACCGTCAGTATTCCCTATGCCACAACAAGCTCCAAGCTGAGTAGTAGAGACTCTCGTGGAAGAGCGTAAAGAAGACATTCAAAGGATGGCAGCTGTACATCTTCACCCTCTCGTATGCGTTTTGGGCATGGGCTACCAATTCTAACACGTGGATAATTCTCTTTCTTGTAAGTCAGCTCGAGTTTGTAGAAGCTAATAGACATAGAAAGATGTCAAGAACCCCAATGGGAGTCTACGGTTCTCGGTATCGGAAATCAACGCGATACCGATTGGTGGATACGCATTACAGCTCATCGCTATGTTGGTATTCGCTTGGCTTAGTTCAAGAACCGGGAAAAGGGCTACCTGGATTGTGGTGCAGATGGTCAGTCTTGCCGGATATCAGTAGACCTTGTAGCTAATGATTAGGTCATTACGCTGGTTGGTTGTGTCATACTATCAATCTGGCCTGCATCGTTTGGCGTCAAGATGGTTGGATACTTTCTACTTTGGCTCAACAATTCCGGTGGACCTATCCTTATCGTAAATTGATCTCTATCCCACCAGATCCCCTGCTTACCAGATCAGGCTTGGATGGCAGATTGGTGCCCATCTCCAGAAGAGCGGAATGTAATTGTCGGTGTGGCAGTGAGTTTCGTCTACGCTGTGGACTCATTTGCAAATGGTCAGTACTGCATTAAGTTGGCCTCATGCATACTAATCTGCAGTCCTGATCTACCCCGCATCCGAAGCGCCAGATTACAATGTCGGATACAAAGCTGCAGCTGGATTTTGCGTCGCATGTCTGTTATCGACCTCGGCGTTCAAGCACAAAGATCGCCAACTGCGCCGACGCCAAGGTGAGATGATGGCCATGCATGAACTTTCGAGGAATGAGGAGATGGGACGGACCCATGTAGGAAACCACGAAGCAGTCGCTGAGAAAAACTAAACTGTTCAACGTATGAGACGGATCAACCAACTTCGACTCGATTACACGGTGTCTAGGTGGAGTCACCTCACAAGCCCTGGTTCACCAAACATTGCCCGGCAACGTCTCGCATTCACACACTATCACAGCACTTACAGACAACCCATTTCAATCTTCATAGTACGATGGAGGACTTAGTAGCAAGGACGGATCTACAGCAAGAAGTCATCGCGCTCAGAAAGCGTCTAACCGAAGAATACAAGCGTGGATATAGGGACGCGATCAGCAACAATCAACCTCATTACATTGCGCAAGGTTCATTTGGACGGATCACGACGCTATCTCTCTCCAACAGCGTATACAAGAGTACGCTACTAGGAGATAGCGCAAACGTACTAAGACTCCAACACGAGTTCCAATTGTGAGTCAGTTCCACCAAACCAACCATAGAAGTCACAACTGATATACAGGTATTCGGATGCTTACAAAATCATTGGCCGCTCAACTCAAACTACGGCATTTACCACACCTCTGCCTCGATCTATGTACGATCCTTTTAACAAGATCGTTCATCTCCCTAGCATGGAGTTTTCCGAGTGTTCGTCGTCATGGGACATCTTCGAAAACCCGACCATGGCTATCGAAATGATCCCCTCGCTTCCACCCAGGGCTGCTTCCACTTACGTGGACACCTTTTTCTCTAATGAACTCGCTTCACTCGGTACACCGTCGAACACAAGGCTTCTGCGTCTCTATCTCGGTCGCGATTTGCCATCCACCATTAGCCAACTCCAGCCGGGTCTAAGGTCGGATCTGGGTTTAGACGTATCACGATATATCCGTTTCTCGCACGCGTTGCAAGGCGTCGCTTCACTGCCCCCTCTCGCAGACGTAGCATACGGTATGGGGAAGGTGCTATCCCAAATGCATTTTGGAGTAGGAATAGATGGTATGGATGTAGAACTCGTTCTAGGAGGCGATGGGGTGCACGGGGTTAGGTGCTGGCTATTAGACTTCAATCAGTGCGAACGTTGGACCATTCCTCGTCCACTGGACATGCTCGGTCGAGGGCTAGCTACATCCGGTCATTATTCCCAAGGCGACCTGATCGAAGGAGCCACTAGGTTAGCGACCCGCATTGTCGCTCTCGAGCACTATTACCCACGACCCCACCAGAAACTATACAACGATTTCAGGAATGGGTATCTGCAAACCGTCGAATCTATGCTCGCAAACCATCGTCCCAGGGAACCTGAGGTCGGGTGGCTTGTCGATGCGGCTCAGATCTCAGCTGCTGCCGAAGCATTCGTCGCTCGATACGAAGCAAAAGCGCTCGAGGCTCAGGAGACCAAGGCACGATTGGCGGCTCGACGTGCCAAAAGGATCGTCCTGTGAGCAGTTATCGGTCGTAGTATTGTCACACTGCCTATCTCGCGGTCGATCCATGTTTTTCAATTTCCTCAGGTTTTCATTGTATTTACCAATGCATGTTCGTGTCGACTGATCGCGAAAGTCTATCCGCGTTGGCCGACGACAAAGACCACGAAACTACTATATTCATCGTGACTACTTCCCCAGAGATTATAGACATCACCCCAACTCCTATACACAATATACAATATCCCTAACAATCCGCACCATCTCACGATTCGTTGCAGCTCTGGGAACGAGAAACAGAACTAAAGAGCTGACCCTTCACTGGACCCCGACGGAGTACCGAAACTAGATCCTTCCGATACGCAGACCTGATGATTAGCCTCTCATCTTTTCAAAGTGAACAGAGAATGGAAATTCACAATAGGGAAAGAACCTTCTGTCCTGTCTCCATCTTGAGCTCCACTAACGATCCGAGCTGTTCCCCACGCATCATCGTATAATCTCAAAACCCTCAATTTCATCCCTGGTCTCAAGTCGAGTTCATCAGGTAAAGCTGCTTGATACCTATTCATCAGCTGCGACTCGCCAGAGGGAATATCATGAACTGGACTCACGGCCACAATACAGAGACTTCAGCACCAGTCTCAATCCACCTATCTCCACTCTGATTCTCATCTTTGACTCTAGGCAACACCACTCCAGAGTTTCTAAGACCCCCATCACCTCCATTGATAAGGGCAGCAGGAGCCAACCCCAGTCCGGTCCCTTCGGTAGATCTACCATTCGCAGAATACAAAGTATCACCTCCCATCGTAGGGGTCGAGGCAGCGGCGGGACCTCCATGCGATTTGAGT
>Ga0265798_10011928_pt1 | contig 10544 bp, 8 predicted proteins | sample P3T30metagenome_FD_192430 | JGI IMG/M metagenome (GOLD analysis project Ga0265798, IMG submission 192430) | Plant litter microbial communities from East Loma Ridge, Irvine, California - P3 T30 | ecosystem: Environmental > Terrestrial > Plant litter > Unclassified | place: USA: California... | reverse complement strand
CCATCCCGAACTCGGACGTGAAACCCGACCGCGCCAATGGTACTACTGCCTAAGCAGTGGAAGAGTAGGTCGCCGCCAGGCATTGCAGCCCGCGCGTCGCTGCCCATCACAACATGAACCCATTCACGACGTCTCCGCCTCGATGCGGGGCTGCGCCGGTCGCGCGCGAAGCAACCTCCTTGCAACTTGCATGATAGGCGCGTCATGAGCGCGGCATGTCCCATGCGCTCCGCTTGCTCGCCGTCGCCGCCATGCTGCTCGCAGCCTCGCCGGTCCGCGATGTGCCACAGCGCGCGCTCCTCGACTCCGCACCGGACCCCTATGTCATCGCTCATGGCGGCTGGTATTACGTCATGGCGACACGCGGCGACCGTCTCGCGATCCGCCGCACGCGCGATCTCGCGCGCCTCGGCGAGGCCGACGAGAAGACCGTCTGGCAGCCACCGGTCGCCGGCGCCAACGCGCGATCGATCTGGGCGCCCGAACTCCATCGCCTCAACGGTCGCTGGTATATCTACTACACCGCGGCCGACGCTGAGCACGACGACGACTCGCATCGCGGCGTGTTCGTGCTCGAGAACCGCGCCGCCGACCCGCTCGCCGGGCGCTGGATCGATCGCGGCCGCGTGAACACGCGCCTGCCAGGGCTCGACGGCACCGTCTTCACCGCGCGCGGCCGCTCCTGGTTCGTCTACTCCGCCTATGACGGGCCCGACAGCGTTCTCGCGATCGCGGCGATGCGCGACCCCTGGACGCTCACCGGACCCGAGCGCGTGATCGCGCGCCCCGACCAGGCGTGGGAGCGGCAGGGCGGCCGGCAGATCCTTGAGGGACCTGCCTTCCTCCGCGGGCCGCACGGCGATCTCTTCCTCAGCTACTCGGGAAGTGCTTGCTGGTCGGACGGCTATGCCATTGGGCTGCTTCGCGCACCCGCCGAGGCGGATTTGCTGGATCCCGGCAGCTGGACCAAAGCGTCACGCCCGATCCTGGCATCGAGCCCAGAGGCGCGGGTGTTCGCGCCCGGTCACAATGCCTTCTTCCAGCCTCGCCCCGGCGAGACCTGGATCGTCTACCATGCCAACCAGGCAGCGGGGCAGAGCTGCACCGCGCGCCGCGCACCCCATGTCGCGCGCGTGCGCTGGAGCCCGGCGGGCGAGCCCGAGGTGCCGCTCACCGGACGCGCGCTGCCCGCGCCCCTCCACGACTGAGCGCATTTCTTGCTCCAGGTCAGCAAGGTTGTCGCTACGCCTCGTCTATTTATCTGATAAGTTACTGACATAACGGGCCGGCGCGCGTAGGAGCGGCGGCCCGACGACCATGTCAGGAGAGGTCCCATGCGCCACACGCTCGCGCTGTCCGTATCCCTGGTGGCGCTGACCGCCGCCGTTCCCGCGCTCGCGCAGCAGGGCAGTATGCCGCCCAACGCGCAGCAGTCGCCACCGCCGACCGATGCCGACGCTCCTGCGGGCAGCGATAGCGCGCCGCTTCCCGGCGCCGACGCGCCCGCGCCTCCCTCCGTCGCCCCCGACACCGCGGCGACCGGGGACGAGATCGTCGTCACCGGCATTCGCGCCAGTCTCGCGCGCGCGGCCGAGATCAAGCGCTCGGCGCCGCAGGTGGTCGACTCGATCGTGGCGCAGGACATCGGCAAGTTCCCCGATCCCACCACCGCCGCCGCGCTCCAGCGCGTACCCGGCGTGCAAGTGACGGTCGGCGGCAACAATGAGATCGTCAACCCGCTCGTCCGCGGCCTGCCCGACATCCTCACCACACTCGACGGCCGTGAGATCTTCACCGCCGAGGGGCGCGGCTTCGCCTTCCAGGACCTGCCGGCCGAGGCGGTGGCGCGGGTCGACGTGTTCAAGTCGAACACCGCCAACCTGATCGAGGGCGGGGTCGCGGGCACGATCGACCTGCGGCTCAACAAGGCGTTCAACTATACCGAGCCCACCATCGCGCTGAGCGGCAAGCTCAACTATCCGTCGAATGCCGAGAAGCTGGGGCCGCAGGTGAGCTTCCTCGCGACCGATCGCTGGGACACCGGGATCGGCGAGATGGGCGCGCTGATCAACGTCTCCTGGTACGACATGCCGTATAACCGGCCGAGCAACTATGTCGCCGACCGCCGCTCGGGCAACGGCGGCCCCGCCGGCGCTGAGGGGCTGATCCTGCCGATCTCCACCGGCGGCCTCAACGAATATGGCCGCTACCAGCGCCCCCAGGCCAATGCCTCGCTGCAGTGGCAGGCGAGCCCCGCGCTGGAGGTCTATGTCGACGGCCTCTACTCGGCCTATCGCAGCAAGTTCACCACCGGCTTCTACGAATATCGGCTGAGCACCGCGCGCAGCGTGACGGGGGTGGACCGGTCGGACGATTGCTTCACCGCGGCGATCGCGCCCAATCGCGGCAATCCCGATCCCACCACCGATCCGGCGACGATCACCCAGCAGAACCTCTGCTCGTTCAACGCCGCGACCTTCAACGATCTCGAGGCCTTCACCTCGACCCAGGCGCACGACAATCGCACCGACACCTGGCTCGCCGCGGGCGGCTTCCGCTTCGACCAGGGTCCGGCCAAGGCCAATCTCGACGTCAGCTACGAGCGCTCGATCACCAACAACGCCAATTTCATCGTCGACATCGGCAAGCGCGTGCCGAGCGTCACGTTGGGACTGACCGACCCGAACCAGACCGCGGCGATCACCGCGCCGAACAACCCGATGGCCGATCCTGCAGGCTTCACCTTCATCAACGCGTTGTTCCAGGATTATTCGCGCGCCAGCGGCGGGCTGTTCGCGGCCAAGGCGGACGCCAGCTACGATGTCGGCACGATCCTCAAGACGATCGAGGTAGGCGGCCGCTACGCCGATCGCACGGCCAATTTCCAGCAGGTCCAGCTCGGCGTGAACCCGCCGGGGGGCTCGTTCGCGACGCCAATCACCGCGACTGAGCTGCCGCTCGAGCGCGCGCCCGGAATCCCGCAGATCAACAACGGCGCGCCGTTCGTGCTGCCCTCAACCGACTATCTGCTGTCGGGCGCGGGGCAGCAGTCGCTGCGCGCCTTCTTCGGCGCCCCAGACGGGCAGCCGCCGTTCGACCCGACGCGGCGCTTCGATGTCGCGGAGAAGAGCTACGCTGCCTATGCTCAAGCGGGCTATGAGGTGCCGTTCGGCAGCGGACCGGTGGTGCTCGACGGCCGCCTCGGCGTCCGCCTCAGCAAGACCGACCGCGAGATTAGCGGCACCGGCCTGGTCAGCGGTGCGCCGGTGACGACCACGTCCAAGACGAGCGACACCGACTGGCTGCCCAATGCAAGCGCCCGGCTCCAGCTCGGCGGCGGGCTCCAGCTCCGTGCCACCTACGCCAAGACGCTGGCGCGGCCGGGGTTCGGCTCGCTCAACCCGGGGCTGAACTATATCGTCTCGACCAATCCCAACATTCTTAACAGCGGCTCGGGCGGCAACCCGCAGCTGCGCCCACAGAAGTCCGACAGCTACGACGCGACGATCGAATATTATTGGAAGGACGGCTATGTCGCGCTCGCGGGCTATTACCGCGACATCAGCGATCGCGTGATCACCGCCAGCACCGCCGAGCTGATCGACGGCATCACCTACAACATCTCGCGCCCGCGCAACGTCGGCACCGCCAAGCTGAAGGGGATCGAGGCCAGCGCGCAGACCTTCTTCTCCTTCCTGCCCGGCGACCTCGCCGGACTGGGTGCGTTCGGCAACTTCACGCTGGCGGACTCGGAGGTGGGCGGCGACGACCCGCTGTCCGGCTACCCGCTGCAGGGCGTCTCCAAGTATAATTTCAACGCGGGCCTGCTCTACGATCGCCGCGGCATCTCGGCGCGCGTGGTCTATACCTACCGCTCGAGCTATTTCGACGAGGACCGCTCGGGCACGCAGGACGTCCGCCCGGTCGGCTCGCCGGCATGGCTCAACTATGTCCGCCCCAACGGCCGGCTCGACTTCAGCCTGGGCTATGACGTGACGAGGAACGTCACCGTCACGGTGGAGGGCAGCAACATCCTGCGCTCGCGCTATCGCAGCTATTTCAACGAGGATTATCTGTGGCGCGACACCCGCACCGACGACAGCCTCTACGCGGTCAGCGTGCGCACGCGCTTCTGAGCGACAGAGCGGCGGCGCCAAGCGCCGTCGCTCAGACGGCACACCGCCCGATTATCGCGCCGAGGCGTTCGGAAGGCAGCGGAGACGCATCGTTTCACTTGCAGCGGCGTTGGCTCCGTGGGCAGAGTGGGACGGCAGAGCATCGGCCGATGCGACCTGGGGACCATTTCTGCGGAAAGAGGAGAGTGTGATGGCACGATCAGCGGAGAAGCGCGGCAAGGATGAGACCGCCGCGGCCGAGAAGAAGGTCAAGTCGACCGGCAAGGCCGCGGGTGGCGCACGCGGCGGCATCACCGCCCCGGTCACCCCGTCGCCCGAGCTGGCCGAGATCGTCGGCAAGAACGACCTGCCGCGCAGCGAGGTCGTCAGCAAGGTCTGGGAATACATCAAGAAGAACAACCTTCAGGACGAGAAGGACAAGCGCCAGATCAACGCCGACGCCAAGCTGGAGAAAATTTTCGGCAAGAAATCGGCCAGCATGTTCGAGATGAACAAGCACCTCAGCGCGCACCTGAGCGCCAAGAAGGCCTGACCTAGGCGGGCGCCGGGCCGCGCGTCGCGCAAGTGACGCGGCCCGGCGCAGCGATCCCGCTTGCGTCCACGGGGCCGTGCGATACGCTTTGTTCTCCAACGACAAAGGGGCATCGTGCATGGCGATCGGGCGCAATCTCTTCCTTCTCGGCGCGGCGCTCGCGCTGATCACGGCGCCCGGTCTGGCGCAGACTCCTTCATCGGACACCGCCGCGATCGGCTCCGACTCGCAGGCGCTCGACATCGCCAAGCGCGCGATCGCCTTCCGCAGCGTCGCCGGCGCGGGCAACCAGACGCCGCAGCTCGCCGCCTATCTCAAATCGGTGCTCGTCGCCGGCGGCTTCGCCGACTCGGACGTGACGATCACCCCGGTAGACGACACCGCCTATATCGTCGCGCGCTGGCGCGGCAGCGATCCGTCGGCCAAGCCGCTGGTCGTCTCCGGCCATATCGACGTGGTCGAGGCCAAGCCCGCCGACTGGCAGCGCGATCCCTTCACCCCGGTGGTCGAGAATGGCTATCTCTACGGCCGCGGCGCCACCGACATGAAGCTGGACGCGGCGGTGGCGATGACCGCGCTGCTGCGGATGAAGCGCGCGGGCTTCAAGCCGCGGCGCGACATCGTGCTCGAATTCTCGGGCGACGAGGAGACGCGGATGAAGACCAGCGCGCTCATCGCCGAGCAGCTCAAGAACGCCGAGCTGGTGATCAACATCGACGGCGGGGGCGGGCGCTTCGCCGAGGACGGCAAGCCGCAGTTCTTCACCTGGAACGGCGCCGAGAAGACCTATGCCGACTTCGAGCTGACCGTCACCAACCCGGGCGGGCACAGCTCCGCGCCGCGGCCGCAGAACGCGATCAACCAGCTCTCCGCCGCGCTGGTGCGGATCGGGCAGTATCGCTTCACGCCCCAGATCTCCGACGTGACCCGCACCTTCTTCCGCGAGGCGGCCAAGCAGAAGACGGGCGAGCTCGCCGCCGCGATGCGCGCCTTCGCCGAGAACCCGAAGGACGAGAAAGCGATCGCGGTGCTCGCCGCCGACCCGGCCTATGTCGGGCAGATCGGCACCACCTGCGTGTCGACGATGGTATCGGGCGGGCACGCGCTCAACGCGCTGCCGCAGCGCGCCACCGCCAACATCAACTGCCGCATCTTCCCCGGCGTGAAGCCCGCCGACGTGATGGCCACGCTGAAGCAGGTCGCAGCCGAGCCGGCGCTGACGATCCGCGACGTGAGCGAGGGATCGGTGCCCAACGATGCCTCGCCGATGCGCCCCGACTTCGTCGCCGCAGTGACCAAGGCGGTGGGCAAAGCATGGCCCGGCGTGCCGGTCTTCCCAAGCATGTCGGCGGGGGCGAGCGACAGCATGTGGTTCCGCTACCACCACGTGCCAAGCTATGGTGCGAGTCCGACCTTCATCAAGGAATCGGACGATTTCAGCCACGGCCTCAACGAGCGCACCGAGGTGCGCAACATCGCACCGGGAATCCGCTACTACGTGTCGCTGTTCGGCGACCTGGCGAAGTGAGGGGGTGGCCCATCGGTGTGATCAGCCGCCTGCGCGGTGAGTAGGCGAGTCCTGATGAGATCCTCCGCTCGACCGCATACCGCCCCGGCGAACGCCGGGGCCCAGTTGGGGGACGCTGCTTGCTCCCACGGCGGCTTTCCCAGCTGGACCCCGGCGTTCGCCGGGGCGGCGGGACGTTAAGTCGCCGGACGCGCGCACCCCCTCGCTCACATCGCCTCCAGATACCCCGCCACGACCGCGCGTGCCTCGGCCGCGGTGAACGTCCCCGGTGAGAGGCAGAGCTCCAGCCACAGCCCGTCCACCAGTGCGGTGAGCCCCACCGCCGCCAACCGCCGCCGGTCCGCCGCGACATCCGCCTCGCCGAGCAGCACCTCCAGCCGCGCGCGATAGCCCGCGTAATGGCGCTCGTGGCTCGCCTGCATCGAGGTGCCGCTTTGCGCTAGGCTCCAAAAGGCAATCCAGGTCGCGAGCAGCGCCGGGTCGGCGATCGGGGGCGCGAAGCTGGCGTCGCAATAGGCCGCGAGCCGCGCGCGCGGCGACTCGCCCGCCGCCGCCACCGCCGCCTCCAGCGCGTCGCCGACCTGCGCGGCGACATGGTCGTAGGTTGCCTCGACCAGTCGCTCGACCCCGCCGAAATGGTGCGTCACCAGCCCCGGCGACACGCCCGCTTCCGCCGCGATCACGCGCACCGACGCGCCGGCCGCGCCGCGCGCCGCCAGCACGCGCGCGGTCGCGGCGATCAGCTCGGCGCGGCGCGCTTCGGGGGCAGCGCGCTTGCTCACGCCGCGACGTTGTTATACGTTCGTGCAACAATCACGCGGGGGCCTCCATGCATCGCTCGACCGATCTGCCGTACGCCGATCCCGACGCGGATTGGAGCCTCCCCGGCTGGCTCTACACCGATCCGGAATATTTCGAGCTCGAGTGCGCGCGCGTGATCCGCCCCTCGTGGCAGATCGTCTGCCACGCGAGCGACCTCGCCGAGCCGGGCGCGTGGCGGACGCTCTCCTATCTCGGCGAGCAGCTCGTCGTCGTGCGCGGCGGCGACGGCGTGATCCGCGGCTTCCACAACGTCTGCCGCCACCGAGCGATGCGGCTGGTGGAGGGGGCGAGCGGCTGCGCCAGGAAGCTCGTCTGCCCTTATCACGCCTGGGTGTACGAGCTCGACGGCCGCCTGTCGGGCGTGCCGATGAAGGGCGACTATCCCGCGCTGCGGCTCGAGGAGAACGGTCTCGCCGCGGTCGAGGTCGAGACGTGGCGGGGTTTCGTCTTCGTCCGGTTGGAGGACGACGGCGGCCCGAGCGTGGCGGCGATGATGGCGCCCTATGACGCCGAGGTCGCACCCTATCGCTTCGAGGACATGCGCCGCCTCTCCGACGTGCGCGAGCGCGAGCGGCGCGTGAACTGGAAGAACGTCGGCGACAATTATTCCGACAACCTTCACATCCCGGTCGCGCACGACGGGCTGACGCGGCTGTTCGGCAAGAGCTATGCGATCGAGGCGGCGGGCTGGGTCGATCGCATGTCGGGCGAGCTGGTCGAGCGCGCCTCGAGCGACTGGTGGGAGCGCTTCTACCAGACGCATATGCCGCGCGTCGACCATCTCCCCTAGGCGAACCAGCGGCGTTGGCTCTACTATAAGCTGTGGCCCAACATGGCGTTCGACATCTACGCCGACCAGATCGACTTCATGCAGTGGCTGCCGCTGACGCCGACCACCAGCCTGCTGCGCGAGATGAGCTTCGCGCTGCCTGACGAGCGGCGCGAGATGCGGCTGGTGCGCTATGCCAACTGGCGCATCAACCGCACCGTCAACGCCGAGGACACCTGGCTGATCGAGCGCGTGCAGGAAGGGATGGCTTCGTCGAGCTACACCGCCGGGCCGATCGGGGCGAGCGAGGTGTGCCTGCGCAGCTTCGCCGCCAAGATCCGCGAGCGCATCCCGGAGGCGCGCCAGCACCGCGCCCCGCCGCCGGGCTGGTCGCGGCGGGTGCGCGGGGTGTGAGGGTTGGGGTAGGTTGAAGCGACCATCCTTCACCCCACCACTGCCGTCATCCTGAACTCGTTTCGCAATCCACCGCGCCGCGAGAGCCGAAGCACCTGAGGGTGCGGGACGGTGGACCCCGAACCAAGATCGGGGTGACGTCACTGCGGAAAGGCGGCGGCGCGAACACGTCCGAAGACACGAACAAGGGGGCACCATGACACAGCGCTACGACGCGATCATCATCGGCGGAGGGCACAACGGCCTGGTCTGCGCTTTCTACCTCGCGCGCGCGGGCCTCAAGGTGCGCGTGCTCGAACGCCGCCACGTCGTCGGCGGCGCCGCGGTGACCGAGGAGTTCCATCCGGGCTTCCGCAACTCCACGGCCAGCTACACCGTCAGCCTGCTGCGCCCCAAGGTGATCGCGGACATGAAGCTGCACGATCGCGGCTATCGCATCATCGAGCGCACGATCAGCAATTTCTTCCCCTTCCCGAATACGTATCTCACGCTCGGCGGGGGGACGCAGCGCACCCAGGCGCAGTTCGCGCGCTTCAGCCAGCGCGACGCCGACGCTTACCCCGCCTATGACGCCGCGCTGGAGCGCGTCGCACAGGTGCTGCGCGACCTCGCGCTCGAGATCCCGCCCAACGCGGGCGGCGGGCTGCTCGAGCTGGTCAGCGCCGCGCGCCAGGCCTGGCCGCTGGCCAAGCTCGACATCGCCGCGCAGCGCGACCTGCTCGATGTTTTCACCAAATCGGCGCGCGACTTCCTCGACGGCTGGTATGAGGACGATCACGTCAAGACCGCCTTCGCCTTCGACGCGGTGGTGGGCAATTACGCCGGCGTGTCGACGCCGGGCTCGGCCTATGTGCTGCTCCACCACGTCTTCGGTGAGGTGAACGGCAAGTACGGTGCCTGGGGCCATTCGGTCGGCGGCATGGGCGCGATCACCCAGGCGATGGCGGCGGCGTGCCTCGCCGAGGGCGTCGAGATCAGCGTGGACGCGCCGGTCGCGTGCGTGCTGGTCGACGGCGGTCGCGCCGCGGGCGTGGTGCTGGAGAGCGGGCAGGAGATCGTCGCCCCGATCGTCGCCGCCAACGTCGGGCCGGCGATGCTGTACCGCCAGATGGTCGCTGGCCACGAGCTGCCCGAGGACTTCCGGCGCCGCATCGCCGGGTTCAAGACCGGTTCGGGCACGTTCCGGATGAACGTCGCGCTGAGCGAGCTGCCCGACTTCACCGTGCTGCCCGGGCGCGCGCGCGCCGAGCATCACACCGCCGGGATCATCATCGCGCCGGGCATGGACTATATGGACCGCGCGTATGACGACGCGCGGGTCCACGGCTGGTCGCGCCAGCCGATCGTCGAGATGAAGATCCCCAGCACGGTCGACGACAGCCTCGCGCCGCCGGGCCAGCACGTCGCCAGCCTGTTCTGCCAGCAGTTCGCGCCCGAGCTGCCCGACGGACGGAGCTGGGACGAGGTGCGCGAGGAGGTCGCCGATCACATCATCGACACCGTCACCGCGCACGCGCCCAACTTCAGGGCCAGCGTCATCGCGCGCCAGATCCACTCGCCGCTCGACCTGGAGCGCAAGTTCGGGCTGATCGGCGGCGACATCTTCCACGGGCGGATGAGCCTCGACCAACTGTGGTCGGCGCGCCCGGTGCTCGGCCATGGCGACTATCGCGCGCCGATTCAAGGGCTTTATATGTGCGGCTCGGGCGCGCACCCCGGCGGCGGCGTGACCGGCGCGCCCGGCCACAATGCCGCGCACGCCATCCTCGCCGACCGCAAGCTCAGCGCGCGGTGGCGCCGCCGCGCCTGACCGCGAGATAGACCGGCACGCCGGCGAGCAGCAGCACCAGCGCCCAGCCGTTCGCCTCCGCGCCGAGCCCGTAGGACAGCCAGCCGACGAACACCGCCGCGACCACGCCGACGACGCGCGCGGCGGGGTCGTCGCGCAGCAGCTTCACCGCGGCGAGCGCACTGGCGAGATAGGCGAGCATGCCCGCGGCGAGCGACACCGAGGCGACGAAGGCGAACAGGTCGCCCATGCCGCGGGTGAAGTTGGCGAGCGTCACCGCGGTGACCAGCAGCCCGGCGACGAGATGCGCGCGCGCCGGCGTGCCCTGCTTGGTCTCGCGCGCGAACCAGCGCGGGAAGACGCCGCCCTGCGCCATCGCGCGCGGCACCTCGCCCTGGAGCAGCACGAAGCCGTTGAGCGTGCCGAGCGCGCTGATCGCGGCGAACAGCGCGACGACCTGCGCGACCCCGCCGCCGAAGCCGAGGCCGAGGAAGGCCGCGATCGGGGCAGGCGAGGCGGCGACGGTGGCGCGCGGCATCAGCGCGGTGATGGCG
>Ga0265798_10011927_pt1 | contig 10544 bp, 11 predicted proteins | sample P3T30metagenome_FD_192430 | JGI IMG/M metagenome (GOLD analysis project Ga0265798, IMG submission 192430) | Plant litter microbial communities from East Loma Ridge, Irvine, California - P3 T30 | ecosystem: Environmental > Terrestrial > Plant litter > Unclassified | place: USA: California... | reverse complement strand
GAGAGTTTCCTTGATGAAGGATAGCTCCTTACGGGCGGCCGTAAGTTTATCCTGAATAATCTGGTCAAACTCAGCTAAGTCTTCCCGCGAATAGCGGAGATTTTCCTCGGACATCGAAAAGCAAGTAAAAGATAATGAATACGCACGCCAGGTAAGCGGCCTGGCAAAACCAACGCCCCACCAAGCTAAAAAGTTTGGCAACGACTGCAGGCCTTTTCCTTTCAGTTTAGGCTCAGCGGCTGGCTTTCGCGGGGCAAAGGTAATTAGTTTCAGCGGCTTTACTTCGCTGGCTTCCTAGTTCCTTCAGAATCCGAGCATCTGAATGGCGGCTACCGCAGCCTCCACGCCCTTGTTGCCGTGCCGGCCACCGGCCCGGTCCCAGGCCTGCTCCGAATTGTTGGTCGTGACCAGCCCAAATATTACCGGCTTGTTATACTTGAGGCCTACCGTAGTCAACCCCTGCGCCACGGCATGGCAGATGTAGTCGTCGTGCTTGGTGTCGCCTTTGATAACCACCCCAAGGCAGATGACGGCATCTATCTCCTCGTGCTGCGCCAAGAACTGCGCCCCCAGCGTCAGTTCAAAGCTACCCGGTACACTATTGCGGAAAATATTCTCGGTCTTGGCGCCGTGTTTGAGCAGCGTTTCGAAAGCTCCGTTGCTCAGGGTATCGGTTAGCTCACGGTTCCAGTCGGCCACTACCAGGCCAAAGCGCTTCTCACTGATATCAGGGAAAGCACTGCTGTCGTAGGTGCTCAGGTTTTGTAGGGAGGTTGCCATTAATAGAATCGCAGATTTAACGGATGAAACGGATTTCGCAGATACGCCCACTTTGTGGGCTAGCCACGCTTATTGGTAGCCTCGCTTCTTACCGTTGAGTTTGGGTGCTGTGGGGCCTCGGGTGCCTCCTACTAAATGGCAACGGCGCTCTCCGCGAGGGAAAGCGCCGTTGCAAATCTAGTCTACTTGCTGACAGCTACTACTGGCCGATGGCCGCTTTGCGCTGGCGAGCCTCGCTAGCCTCTTGCGAGCTGGCGTAGTCGTTCAGGATACGGTCGTAGGCTTTGGTAGCGCCGGCGTTATCCTTAGCCACTTCCAGCGCGATGCCCTGCTTAAGCACGTAGCCGGGCGAGAAGAAATCGTTGGCGTTGTGGTCAGCCGCTTTGGCGTAGAGGTCAGCGGCATCCTTGGGCTGGTTCAGTTCCAACTTAGCATCGCCCATGAGGGCGTACGCCCGCGACTGCACGAGGTAGTCGTCGGAGCTGAACTTATCCAGGTAGTTGTAGGCATCCTGAAACTTGCCCTCTTTCAACGCAGCTACGCCGGCGTAGAAAGAGGCTAGGTTACCAGCCTTCGTACCGCTGTACTCGCTGGCCACTTTGGCTAAGCCGGGGTGCTTGCCGTCACCTTTGGTAGCCTTGCCGAGCGAGTCAGCTTCCCAATAGCTCACGGCCTTAAACATGGCATTTTGGGCCTGCGTGTTTTGCTCTGAGCGCCGGTAATTGTACCCAAAAGCACCGGCTACTACCGCTACCACGGCTACCAGCACGCCAAGCAGCAGGTTGCGGTTGCGGCGCACAAAGTCTTCCGATTCGGCTAGGCGGGCAGCCAGCGCATCGGGGTCTTCGAGCAGCGGGTTCGCGGGGGCGTAGCTTTCTTGGGCTGGGGCCAGCGGGTCGGTCGAGTCGGTCGAGCCGGGGCGAACAGGCTGGCGGGCGCCCGGCGTTTTGCCGGTGTAAGGAATCTTAGACATCAGGATAGGTAGCTCGGCAGCGCGGCGCTACGGCGAGCCGTGCCGCTGGGGCCACCCGGCCGCAAAGGCAAGGGGCCGGGTTAAAGGGTGAAACTAATCGTGAATATAAGGGTAGTCGCCCTGCACGTACACGTCCTTGAACAACTCGTCGGGCGTGGGGTAAGGCGAGTTCTCGGCAAAGTCTACCGACTCCTGCACCTGCACCTTGATGCGCTCGTCGATGGCGGCTAGCTCATCCTCGGTCGCCATGTTGTGCGTGAGGATAGTGTGGCGCACAGCCTCAATGGTATCGCGGTGGCGGTACTCCTCCACTTCTTCCTTAGTGCGGTACTTGGCCGGGTCGCTCATTGAGTGGCCTTTGTAGCGGTAAGTTTTGAACTCCAGGAAGGTGGGGCCTTCGCCATTGCGAGCGCGCTCAGCAGCGCGGGCTACGGCGTGGTGCACTTCCTCCACGTTCATGGCGTTCACCGGCTCGTTGGGCATCTGGTAGCCCTCGGCGATGATGTGCAGGTCGGTGACGTTGGACGAGCGGGCTACGGCCGTACCCATGGCGTAGCCGTTGTTCTCTACCACAAAAATCACGGGTAGCTTCCACAGCATGGCCATGTTGAAGGCCTCGTGCAGCGCACCCTGGCGCACGGCTCCATCGCCCATGTAGCAGATGCAGAGCTTGCCGGTCTTGTTGTACTTCTCAGCAAAGGCAATACCGGCCCCCATTGGAATCTGCGCGCCCACGATGCCGTGGCCACCCATGAAACCAACCTCTTTGTCGAACATGTGCATCGAGCCGCCTTTGCCTTTCGAGCAGCCGGTAGCCTTAGCAAACAGCTCGGCCATGATGGCATTGGGCGAAGTGCCCAGCGCCAGCGGGTGGGCGTGGTCGCGGTAAGCAGTGATGTACTTGTCGCCTTTTTCGAGGGCCGATACAGCACCCGCTACGCAAGCCTCCTGGCCAATGTAGAGGTGGCAGAAGCCCTTGATTTTTTGCTGACCATAAAGCTGGCCAGCCTTCTCTTCAAACTTGCGCATGAGTTGCATTTGCTCATACCAAGTCAGGTAGGTCTCTTTGGGAAATTCCGGCTGGGCGGGCGAAGTAGCTACCGGCTCGCTGCTGGAGTTGTCACCGTCGTGCGCGGCGGGCAATGTTTCTACGGGCGGTTGCTGCACCGTTTCAACACCCGTAGCGGCGTCAACTACCTTCGGCGTCTGGCCGTTGGCATCTTTGCCGCTGTTGCTACCGTTTGCGCCAGCCTTCGGCGCATCCTTTACTTTCGACTCCGCCATAATTCGGGGTATATAATTTCGCGTTGGGACGGCGAAATTACGTAATACCGGCCGTACTCTCACGCCCCCGCTCCGAATGACGCTCGACCAGCTCCACCTGCTATTTTTCAAAAACTACGACGAAGCCAATCTGGCCTTTGGCCCCGGTATCAATTGCTTCATCGGCGACAACGGCAGTGGCAAGACGAACCTGCTCGATGCTATTTACTATCTGGCACTTACCAAGAGCGCTTTTGTGAGTGCCGATACCCAAAGCATCAAGCAGGGTGCCGACTTCTTTGTGGTAAAAGGCAAGTTCGCAACGCCCGCTTTGGAGCGCCCCGAAACCATTCAGGTCAGCATGCGGGTAGGCCAAAAAAAAACCATCACCCACGATAAACAACCCTACGACCGCCTAGCTGACCACATCGGCCGCTACCCAGCCGTACTTATTTCGCCCTATGATACCGACCTTATTCGGCAGGGCAGCGAAGAACGGCGGCGTTACTTCGATAGCTTGCAATCGCAGCTCGACCACGAGTTTCTGGAATTACTCATTCAGTATAATGGCCTGCTGCGCCAGCGCAACGCTGCCCTTAAGCAGGGCAGCGGCAGCCACGGCTTCGACGCGCTTTACCTGCAAGCGCTTGACGACCAGCTAGCCCCCGTAGGGGAAGGCCTCTCGGCTCTGCGAGCAGCCTTCCTAACCCAGTTCATTCCCGTGTTTCAGCGCCACTATGCGCAGCTAGCCGATGGCCGCGAGCAGGTAGCGCTCGAATACAAGAGCCAGCTAACTGGCCAAAACTTTCGCCACCTGCTACTGGCCAATGAGCGGCGCGACGTGCTTTTGCAACGCAGTACCACTGGCCCACACCGCGATGATTTCACCTTTCTCATGGACGGGTTGCCTGTCAAGAGCTATGCTTCACAGGGCCAGCAAAAATCGTTTGCCATCGCCCTCAAGCTCGCGCAGTTTGAGCTACTCGCCTCCAAGCCCCAGCACTCTGGTAGCCCAGCCACCAAGCCACTGCTGCTACTTGACGACATCTTTGACCGGCTTGATGACAAGCGTATTGCCCGCCTGCTCCAACTCGTGGCCGACCAGACATTCGGCCAGGTCTTCCTTACCGACACCAATCTCGCACGCACCGACCAGGCGCTGGCTGGCGTGAGCAGCGATATTACGCGCTTCGAAGTACGGGGCGGCAGCGTGGCGGCAATCTGATACGGCAGGTCGTTTTCATCCTTTGCCAGACGTACTTTTGAGTTAATACACCGGGCTGCCGCTGACTTTACCAGCGGCAGCTTTTTTTGCCTACCACCGTGAAAAAACCTAGCCTATCCCCTACTGCTCGCCGGGCCGACATCATCCCGCTGAAGGAAGGCCTGGAGGCGCTGGTGCGTGCCTACCGCCTCGGTGGCAAGCTCAATGAGGTAACGGTAGTAGCTAGTTGGGAGCGCGTAATGGGCAAGGCCGTCGCCCTCAAAACCCAGGAAGTGTACGTGAGCAAGGGCAAGCTTTTCGTGCGTCTCAACTCAGCCCCACTCAAGCATGAGTTGGTAATGGCTAAGACCCGGGTGCTGGAAATGCTCAATGCCGAAGTCGGCGCGCAGGCTGTTACCGAGGTAATTTTTCTTTAGCGCTTCCCACATCAAGCCGCTACCTATACTTGCTCGGTAACGCTCTTGGCGCGAGCTAGCGCATTGAGGTTCGCACTAGCTTGGACTAGTACAGGCAGTACGCCAGCCGCCTACGAATTGGAACCCAGCACTGCCACTACTCATAGCAATCGGCTGGGCACGCCAACAAAAATGTTTCACGTGGAACATTTTTGTCACTTTGGTCCATACACTTTCAAGAGAAGCTCGTTGTAGGCCTCCAGTAGGGCAATGTACTTTGTTTGGAGTGCTAAAAGCTGCCCAACGACATCAGAATCGGTTTTTGGCAGTGCCGTTACACGAGGCGTAACACTTGGTGTAACGCTAGCCCGTACACTTTGTGTTACAAAAGGCAAAGATGCTGGCGGCGTACTTGTAAAGTCAGCGGAGAAATCGTGGCCAATAATCTGTCCGATATTCTTTACAAAGTTGGCATCCAGTGTTTCTTCCTTGAATTTCCGGTAGATAGTCGGGCGTGTAATACCCAGTTCTTCCACGATGCGCGTAATGGAAATTCCGCTTCTCTTGATAGCTTCTTGCAGTATTTCACCTTGGTGAGGCATAGAGAGCAGGCGTTACAGGTTGGTATAGCAAAGATGTCTACGGCATTAACGTAAAACAAGCGAAGCCAACTTATTAACAATCGTAACACTAGCACAGGGCGTAACGAGCATTTGTAACAAGCCGACCTTTTTAGCGATGCTTAGTACAGTGTTACGCTTCAGGCCCGCGTAACATTCTCAACAGGCGGTCGGGATAATCGGTAGTAATGCCAAAAACGCCCCAGTCTAGGGCTTGCTGTAAATCGGGTAATTCGTTCACCGTCCAAGGCACGAGCCGGAGGTGAGGATAAGTGGCGGACAGTTCCTGTATCAAGGCCAGGGAGAGGAGTTGGTAATCGGAGCCGAAAAACTCAGGCACAAACCCCAACTGCTCAAACAGCGCTGTAACGGAAGTGGGTGTTTCGTTGAGCAGGCACAGCGCCTGCGTGGGAGCCTGCTGCCGGGCAGCTTGCAAGATGCGCGCATCAAAGCTCAGCAGCGTGGTGCGGGCCTGCACAGCCGCAGCATGCACTTCGGCCAGCACAAGCTTAACGAAGCGCGCAGGCGCAGGGTGAAAAATATCGTCGCCGGCGGGCGTGCTTTTTAGCTCAATAGAGTAGCCCACGGGCGAGCGGCCCAGGCGTTGGCAGGCGGCCTCGGCGGTATGTAGTAGCTCGCTTAGCAAAGGGCGGAAGCTCGCATGCGGCTGCTGGGTGGGGAAGCTCGGGTGTGGCCACTCCCCTACCACGCACTGCCGAATGGTGGCGTAGGGCAGTTGATAGAGATTATAGTCTTGCTCGTGCGGCGGGGCTAGGCGCTCGCCGGCCGGGCCACGACCTAGCCGGGCAGCTAGCCACGGCTCATGCGAAACGACTACCTGCTGGTCAGCTGAAATCACGACATCCAGTTCTAGCACATCTACTCCCAGCTCCAAAGCGTGCAAAAAGGCCGGCAGGGTATTTTCGGGCAGCAGGCCGCGGCAGCCGCGGTGGCCATGTACTTCGGGCCGCTTGGGGAGGGCGGCGAGGGAAGAAATAATTGACATGCCTGCTTGTACGGACGGCAACACGCGGCAGCCAGCCGGGCCAGCCCCTTTCTTTGCAGCTGATTTTACGCCGGTCGTGCGCCTGCCCTTACCCTTTTTTATGAAGCGTTTACTACTCCTCGTTTTGCTGCTGGCGCTGGTCGGAGGCGGCTACTATTACTACAACTCGCTCAAGCAAGGCCCCGAGTATGCGCTGTTGCAAGCGGCGGCCGCCACCCAAACGCACGACCTGGCGGCTTTCGAGCGCTACGTGGATGTGGATGCTCTAACGGGCCACCTAGTCGATGACGTGGCTAGCCAGAGCGGCGTGCTCACGGCGCTGGTGCCCGGCGGCGGGCTGGCCCTACGCGGCAGTCTGCGCCTTCTAAAACCTCAGCTGGCTAAGGCTGCTCATAGCGAAGTGCAGCGTTACGTAGAAACCGGCTCACTGGAAGCCGCGCAGGCGGCCGCTCCTAAGCGGCTAGTTAATCTCTCTTTCCTCGGTTTAGCAGGGCGCGTGGTCAGCCCCGACAGCAAATTCAAAGGCGTGAAGTATGCGACCGATAAAGGCAGCGAGGCGCTGGTAGGGCTGGAATTTACGCAGCCGCGCTACGACACTACGATGGTAGTGGAGGTGAAGCTCCAAAAGCAGGCCGATGGCCACTGGCAAGCCAAGCAGATTACCAACGCCGGGGAGCTGGCCCAGGGCGTGGCCCGGCTGGAAAAAGCGCGCTTGCTGAAGTAGCAGCCGGCCTAAAAGCATTGCCCCAAAAGCAAAAAAACCTTAGCCGGACCGGCTAAGGTTTTTTGCTTTTGCAGCGATGAGGGCTTAGCCCCGACGACCGGAGAACAGCAAGTAGATGATAGAGCCACCGATGGGGAAGAACCAAATGATGGCACCCCAGATGAGCTTTTTACCCAGCGACCAGTCTTGCTTAAGCAGGCTAACGAGGGCATAAATGGCCAGTATTAAGTAAACGACACCGGCGATGCTGAGCGAACCACTATCGTTGTAACGGCTGCAGCTGGTGGCGAATAGGAGGAGAAGCGGCAGCAGGGCGGCCGGCGACAGGCGAGCGGCCAGAGTAGAAAGAAAGCGCGTCATGTGAAGAAGAGTTGAGGTGATGTAAGGGCCTTTACGCAAAGCAGCGAAAAAAGTCAACATTACCCGACGGGCAATCGCAAACCCAAGGGATTAGCTAATGTAATTGAGCACCTGCTGCACGAATTGCGGCACTACGCCCGGCACCAGCGCCGCAATCACTATTACCCCATACAGCGCCCCGTAGAAGTGGGCATCGTGGTTGATATTGTCGCCCCGACGGCGGCCCATATACCACGAGTAAAGCAGGTAGAGCACGCCGAAGATGAACGGCTGAATGGGAAAGGGCAGCGGAAAGATGATGATGCCGCCACCGTTGCTATTAACCGGAAAAAGCAGAATGCTGGCAAATAGGACCGACGCTACCCCGCCCGAAGCGCCGAGGCTGCGATAGTCTCGCTCATCGCGGTGCTTGAAATACGTAGGCAAATCGGACACAATGATGCCGCCTAGGTAGAGCAGCAGAAACAGCCCTAGCCCGGCGCCTGGGCCGTACCCCTGGGCCAGCGTGGCAAGCACCACGGGGCTGAAGGAGTAAAAGGCAAACATGTTAAACAGGAGGTGGCTCCAGTCGGCATGCAGGAAACCAGAGGTGAGGAAGCGGTACCACTGCCCGTTGCGGGCGATGACGTAGGGTTCCATTATCCAGGCCTCCATCAGGTCGCGGTTGGACCAAGCATAGGCGGAGATGGCGACCGTGAGGCCGATGAGCAGGAGGACGGGGTTGAACATAGGGAGTGAGGTAGCGCGGACTTTCAGTCCGCGAATAGGCAAGCAGCATTGGGAACACTCGCGGACTGCAAGCCCGCGCTACAGGGCTACGACTCGCGCTCCAGCAGTTGCAGCGCCAACTGGCGTAGCGGTTCTTTGCGGGCCCCTGGTGCGCCGATACGTGCCAAGTGCAATAGGGCGTCCTCGAAATACTGGTTGATGAGTACCTCCGTTTGGGGGCGGATGTTGAGCTCGTCGTACACGCCGCGCACGGCCGTTACCTTGGCTTCAGCATCGGGCACGGGCTGGCCGATGTGCTGGGCTAGGGCCGCTTGCTGGGCGGCGTTGGCCTGGGCCTGGGCGGTGAGGAGGAGGAAGGTTTTCTTGTCGGAAATGATGTCGCCCCCTACCCGCTTGCCGAAGGTAGCGGCGTCGCCGTACACATCGAGTAGGTCGTCGCGGAGCTGGAAAGCCAGCCCGATGTCGGTGCCGAATTGCCGCAGGTGCTCGGCATCATCGGCGCTGGCACCGGCTAGCACCGCGCCCAGCTCCAGGGCAAAGCCGAGGAGCACGGCCGTCTTGAGCCGAATCATGTCGAGGTACTGCGGGATGGTGACGGTGGTTTCGGTCTCGAAATTCATGTCCCACTGCTGGCCCTCGCACACCTCGGCGGCGGTCTGGGAGAAGCGCCGCAGCACCTGGGGCAGCACGGCGGCGGGCACGTTTTCGAAGAGTAGCTCGTAGGCCCGCACTAGCATCACATCGCCCGAGAGGATGGCCGTGCTGGCGTTCCACTTCTCATGCACGGTGGGCTGGCCACGCCGTAGCGGAGCTTGGTCCATGAGGTCGTCGTGGACGAGTGTGAAGTTGTGGAAGACCTCGGTGGCTAGCGCAGGCTTCACCAGCGGGGCCAACTCATCGGTAAAAAGCTGGCCGCCGAGCAGCGTCAGCAGGGGCCGCAGGCGCTTGCCGCCAAGGCCCATGATGTAGCGAATGGGGTCGTATAAGGCGGCCGGTTGCTGGCCGTAGTCAAGCTGGGTGAGGGCTTGCTGGAGGAGGGTCGAGAGGTCGGTTTGCACAGCGGCAAAGGTAGGTGGGACGGGGGCGCGCCGGGCGTAGCGAGTAATGGCGGGCGATGACGCGGGCCACAGCCCGATGCCAAACTACGCGCGGGGCTGTGGCCCGCAATCGTTGCCCGATGCCCATCCAAGTCGTGGCAACGGCCGCAGGCCAGACACGGGGCAGAGCCCCGCCTCATCACGGCTAGCCTGCCCAATACGAAGCTGGCCCCCCGGGAAGTCCGGTAAGACGAAGGGGCGACCCTGTGCCTTACCGAACCTCCCGGGGGGCCAGCTATCTTCTCTACCCGGTCGGCCAGACAGCTGGCTGGCTGGGCGGCGCCTCCACCTGCCCTACCGGGCTGGCCGCCGGGCTAGCGGCGGCGCTTGCCGCCCTTATCGCTTCGGCCGCCACTGCTGCCCTTGCCGCCGTGCGGGCTACCGCCTTTGTCGCCCCGGTAGCCACCGCCCCGGCTGGCACGGCCAGCTTCGCGCTCGGCACGCTCACGCTGCTTGATGTGCTCGGGGCGGTTATCGACCAGCTCCATGTCGATGGTGCGGTCGAGCAGATTGGCCGAGGTGACGATAACTTGCAGCTCGTCGCCAAACTGGATGATGCGCTTCGAGCCGCGCCCTACCAAGCGGTAGTTGTCCTTGTCCAGCTCGAACGTATCACCCGGAATGTCGGAGATGCGCACCATGCCTTCGCACTTGTTGGCCTCAATCTCGACGTAGATGCCGCGCTCCGTGAGGCCCGACACCACGCCCGTAAACTGCTCGCCGATGTGCGCGCCGATGTACTCGACCTGCTTGTATTTGATGCTGGCGCGCTCGGCATTGGCAGCCAGTTTCTCGCGGGCCGACGAGTGCTTGCACTCCTCCTCCACCGGCTCCACGGGCACGTTCTTGCCGCCTTCGAGGTAATGCTCCAGCAGGCGGTGGGCCATCATATCGGGGTAGCGGCGGATGGGCGAGGTGAAGTGCGAGTAGTGCGCGAACGCCAGGCCGAAATGCCCCAGCGGCTCGGTGGTGTAAATGGCCTTCGACATCGAGCGGATGGCTAGCCCTTGAATCACGTTTTGCTCGGGCTTGCCCACTACGTCTTCGCTGAGCTTGTTGAGCTCGGTGCTGACTTTTTTGGGATTAGTCAGGTTCAGCTTGTGACCGAACTTCTGGGCGAAGAGGGCGAAGTTTTCGAGGCGGTCGGGGTCGGGCGCGTCGTGGGTGCGGTACACCATCGTAAAGCGCGGCTTGGTTTTCTTGAGCCCAAATACGTACTCGGCCACCTTCTTATTGGCGAGCAGCATGAACTCCTCAATGAGCTTGTGCGCGTCCTTGCGCTCCTTCACGTACACGCCGAGCGGCTTGCCGTCCTCGCCCAGCTTGAACTTCACCTCCTGCGTTTCGAACGAAATCGCGCCCTTGCGGAAGC
>Ga0265798_10011926_pt1 | contig 10544 bp, 10 predicted proteins | sample P3T30metagenome_FD_192430 | JGI IMG/M metagenome (GOLD analysis project Ga0265798, IMG submission 192430) | Plant litter microbial communities from East Loma Ridge, Irvine, California - P3 T30 | ecosystem: Environmental > Terrestrial > Plant litter > Unclassified | place: USA: California... | reverse complement strand
GGGGCTTGGGGCTTGGGGCGAAGGGGTTTGGGGCGAAGGGGTTTGGGGCGAAGGGGTTTGGGGCGAAGGGGTTTGGGGCGAAGGGGCTTGACGGCCGGGGCCCGGCCCCGGTTTCGTCTCGCGCCGGGCAGGCCCCCATCGGGCCTCGGGCAAAGCAGGGGGCAGGGCCGATGAGCGTCGTCGAACTCGGACGGTTCATGGACGATCTCGCGGAGGCGTCCGGCCAGGCGATCCTGCCGTTCTTCCGCGCCGCGTTCGGCCTCGACGACAAGGCGCGGGGCGGCGCACCGTTCGATCCGGTCACCGAGGCCGACCGCGCGGCCGAGACCGTGCTCCGCCGGATGATCGCCCAGACCTTCCCGAGCCACGGCATCCTGGGCGAAGAATTCGGCTCCGAGCGCACCGACGCCGAGTGCGTCTGGGTGCTCGACCCGATCGACGGGACCCGCGCCTTCATCGCCGGCCTGCCGACCTGGGGCACGCTGATCGGGCTCACGCGCAACGGCGTGCCGGTGCGCGGGCTGATGCACCAGCCCTATCTCGGCGAGCGCTTCACCGGCGACGGCCGCAACGCCCGCCTGCGCGGCCGCGCCGGCGAGCGCACCCTGCGCGGCCGCCGCTGCGGAGAACTCAGCCAGGCCATCCTGGCCACCACCGACCCGCGCCTGTTCGCGGGCGGCGAGGAGGCCGACCGCTTCCGCGATCTGGAGGGCCGCGTGCGGATGTCCCGCTACGGCACCGATTGTTACGCCTACTGCATGCTCGCCGCCGGCCAGATCGACCTCGTGGTCGAGGCCGGCCTGAAGCCCTACGACATCGTCGCGCTGATCCCGATCGTCGAGGGCGCGGGCGGACGCGTCACAGCCTGGGACGGCGGCTCGGCCGCAGGCGGCGGGCGCGTCGTGGCGGCGGCCGACCCGCGCCTCCACGAGGCCGCGCTGAGGGTGCTGAACCCGTGACGGAGCGCCGTTCCACGGAGGACCGCGACCGTGGGAGCCCGTCCGCGTGCTGTTGAACGCGCTCGTCCTGCTGGCGGCCCTCGTGCCGGCGCTCGTGCCGGCCGCGGAGGATCGCGCGGCCGCGCTGCTGGCCGCCGCGCCGCCGATGGCCGCGGCACCGGCCGAGGCCGCCCCGCCGCGCTTCGATCCCGCCACCCGGTCGGTATCCAACTGGCACGCGCAGGCCGGCGACAACCTGCTGCCGCGGTCCCTGGCGCTGACGGCCCGGCTCGCAGAGAACCCGCCCTACGTCGCCCGCTGCGTCCGGCTCAACAACGGCTGGTGCATCAAGTCCGCCCGCTGGTCGGGGGAGATCGGGGCCGATACCGAGGGCCACACCGCCTTCGCCACGATGGCGGACGGGGCAGACGCCGCCGCGAGCCTGCTGCGCCGCTACGTCCGCGATTACAACCGGCGCAACGCCCTCGCCATCGTGCGCCGCTGGGCGCCTTCCGAGTGCCGGGTCGCGATGCCGAGTCGGACGGGCAGGGGGGTCGCGACCGGGGTCGCCACGCCGGCGGTCTCGGCGACCCTCGCACCCCGGGGACTGGGCCGGACCCTGCGTGCCCGGTTCCTGGCCTCCCACCGGCCGGGCGGCGTGGCCCGGGGCCGGGCCAAGGCCCTGCGGGTGCAGCCCTGGTCGCCGCTCGCCCGGATGGCGGGGAAGGCCGGCGCTCGGCTGCCCGCCCCCCGCGTGTCCCGGGTCGCAACGCTCCAGCCGGTGCCCGACATCGCCGCCGGCATCGCGTCCCCGACGGTACCGGCGCTTGCCCGCGGCGCCGCGGATCCGGCCGCGCTCCTCGACCGCAAGGTCCCGAGCCCGGACCGGATGGTCGCGGAATCGGCGCTCCTGCCCGCCATCGCCTCCGGGCTGCCCCTGCTCGACCTGCGCCTGCCGGCTCCGCTCTGCACGGGCGACGAGGTTCGGATCCAGGCCTATGCCGCGAAGATCAGCGGCAGCGTCGGGCTGAAGCCGACCGACGACCTCGACCTGTTCGGGCCGGACGGCGAGCCGCGACCGAATCTGGGGCCGGTGATGCTGGCGATGTCGGCCGTGGAACTCGGCACGCTCCGGGCAGGTCCCGACCTGGTCAACGCGGCCATCGCCCGTCTGAAGCCGGTCACGCCCGCCGCCAACGCGACGACACCGTAACCGCAAGCCTTGCGGTTCGGCTGCAATCGCGCCACCTGTGCGCGGCCTGTTTCCCTCGATCACGAGCCCGCCCGTGCCCCTGACCGACCTTGCCGCACGCGCCGGCTCGGCCGTCAAAGCCTTCGCCGAAGCCTCGCACGACCTGCTGATCCAGCCGACCTTGCGGCTCGGGGTCACCGGGCTCGCGCGGTCCGGCAAGACCGTGTTCACCACGGCGCTGATCCACCACCTCGTGGAGGCTCACGCGCTGCCGGCGTTCGCGCCCGCGCAGGAGGGCCGCCTCCGCCGCGCCCGGCTGGTGCCGCAGCCCGACGACGACGTGCCGCGCTTCCCCTACGAGGAGCATTTCGGCACCCTCACGGAGGCCCGGCGCTGGCCGCGCTCCACCGACAGGATCAGCCAGTTCCGCCTGGAGATCGCCTACGAGCGCGCCGCAGGCTGGCGCAGCGGGCCAGCGACCCTGATGCTCGACGTGGTCGATTACCCCGGCGAATGGCTGCTCGACCTCGCGCTGATCGAGACCGGCTACACCGCCTGGTCCCGGGCCACGATCAACGGCACCCGCCGGCCGGGCCGGACCGCGGTGGCGGCGCCGTGGCTCGAGGCGCTCAAGGGCTTCGATCCGCACGGCCCCCTCGACGAAGTCGCGGCCGAGCGCGCCAGCGACGCGTTCAAGGCTTATCTGGCGGCCCTGCGCGCCGGCCCGGAATCGGTCGCCACGACGCCGCCGGGGCGCTTCCTGATGCCCGGCGACCTCGCGGGCTCGCCGGCGCTGACCTTCGCGCCGCTCGATAATCTCACCGGCAGCATCCCCCCGGACAGCCTGGCCGGGCTGATGGAGCGGCGCTTCGAAGCCTACAAGGCCAAGGTCGTCACCCCGTTCTTCCGCGACCATTTTCAGCGGGTCGACCGGCAGATCGTGCTGGTGGACGTGCTCGCCGCCGTCGATGCCGGGGCCACCGCCCTGGCGGAGCTGGAGGAGGCGCTGGACGCGGTGCTGCTCAGCCTCAACATCGGGCGCAACACGGTGCTGTCGAAGCTGTTCGCGCCCCGGGCCGACCGGGTTCTGTTCGCCGCCACCAAGGCCGACCACCTCCACCAGACCAGCCACGACCGGCTCGACGCGCTGCTGCGCCTGCTGGTCTCCCGCTCCATGCGGCGGACCGAGGCCGCGGGCGCCCGGGTCGGCACCGTGGCGCTCGCCTCCGTGCGCGCCACCCGCGAGACCACGGTTCATGACGGCTCCGAGGTTCTCCGCGCGGTCGCGGGCACGCCCGAGGCCGGCGAGACGGTGGGCGACGAGGTCTTCGACGGCAACAGCGAGGCCGCCGTGTTCCCGGGCGAACTCCCCGCCCGCGCGGAAGCAGTGCTGGAGGGCGCCGTCGCCCCCGGGTCGCTCCGCTTCCCCCGCTTCCGCCCGCCGCTGATCCGCCCGGACGGCCTCGGCCGCGCCGGCCACCTGCCGCAGATCCGGCTGGACCGGGCGATGCAGTTTCTGATCGGTGACAGGCTCGGGTGATGATGGGGCGGGTGGGTGCCCAGGATGCCGTCGCGGTCGTGAGCCGGTCGGCGCGTATTTCGATCGCCCTGGGCGGCGCGCGCGACCGATGGGCGGGTCCGCGTTCGCGCGCATGTCGCCGGGCCTATACGGCATCGGGCACGATGCAGGTCCCCTCTCCCTTGCGGGAGATGGGGTACGTCGCGGCCAGCGCCAAACGACGTGCGAACAGCGTCCTTGCCGAAGGGGCAAACCCTAAAACAATCCGCCCCCTCAGGAGGCCGTAAGCCATGTCCTCAGGCCAGAAACCCCGAGCCTTCCGGATCAATCCCGAGCCGCCGCCGGGGCCGGGCGTGGCCACGATGCCGCTCGCGCCCCGGCCGGAACAGGCCCGGATCGTCGAGGAGCCGTTCGAGATCGTCGACGCGGCCGACGGCGTCGCGGTGCCGGTTGCGCCGCGCCGGGGCTCGCCCTGGGGGGCGCTGTTCCTGACCGCGGCGGGGGGATTGGTCTCGCTGGGGATCGGCCTGTCGATCGAGCGGATGATCGCAGACCTGTTCCAGGCCGCGCCCTGGCTCGGCTGGGTGGCGCTCGCCCTGCTCGGGCTGGCCGGTCTGGCGCTCCTGGCGATCGTCGTCCGGGAGCTGGCCGGCCTGCGGCGCGAGCGGAAGATCGAGCGCCTGCGCCAATCGGCCATCGACGCGCTCGGCAGCCGCGACCATACCGGCGCGCAGGCGGTGGTGCAGGCGCTCTCGACCTTTTACGCCGATCGCGAATCCCTGGCGCCCGGCCGCGCCCGGATCGACGCCGCCGCCGACGCGATCCTCGACGTGGACGACCGGATCGGGCTGGCCGAGCACGAGTTGCTGGCGGGTCTCGACCGGCAGGCGCGTAACGCCATCGCGGCGGCGGCCAAGCAGGTCTCGGCGGTCACGGCGCTGAGCCCGCGGGCGATCGTCGACGTGGCGTTCGTAGTCTTCGCCGCCGTGCGGCTGCTGCGCCGGATCGCCGCCATCTACGGCGGACGCCCGGGATTCCTGGGCTTCCTACGGCTGGCGCGGGCGGCGGTCGCGCATCTCACCATCACGGGCGGGATGGCGGTGGGCGAGAGCGTGATGCAGCAGGTACTGGGGCTCGGGATCGCGGCCCGGGTCTCGGCCAAGCTGGGGGAGGGCGTGCTGAACGGGCTGATGACCGCCCGGTTCGGGCTGGCCGCCCTCAACGTCTGCCGGCCGCTGCCGTTCGTGCGCGAAGCGCCGCCGCGCCTGGCCGACGTAGCGGGCGAATTGCTGCGCTCGGCAGAGCCCGAATCGAAATAGGCCGACGCGGCTACTTCGCGGCGGCCGTGGCGGCGCGGCGGTTGGCGATGCGCGTGAACATGTTGCCGGTGTAGTCGGCCACCTTCGGCTTCTCGACTTCGCCGACCTTCGCCTCGAACGCCTCGATGCGCTTCAGGAGCGCGGCGTCGTTGAACAGCGAGCTGTTGAAGTTGATGTGGGCCCGCTGCCCGAGGGCGGCCTGGACCACGTCGAGTCGTTCCAGAAGCTCTTTACGCGTCACGGTGCTCTCCAGGGGCGCCTTCGGGGCGAAGGTCCGCCCAAGCCGACACTGGAGGCCGCGAGGGTAAATGGCGCGTTAACGCGCGGCGCGGCGCCTACAGCCCTTTCATGAACCCGGCGAGCCGCATCAGCCCCTCGGGCCACGGCCCGTGGCCGCTCGCGACGTTGATGTGCCCCGATTCGCCGGCATCGACCGTGAGGGAACCCCAGGCATGGGCGAAGTCGTCGGCGCGCGCGTAGGTGCAATACGGGTCGGTGCGGCTCGCGACCAGGAGCGACGGGAAGGGCAGGGGGTCCCGGGGTACCGGCGCGAAGGTGCGCACGGAATCGGGCAGGTCGGGCGCCTCCTCGACGTCCGGGCAGGCCACGAACAGGGCGCCGCGCACGATTCCCGGCGCGAAACGCGGCGCCGCCTCGACGCAGGCCACGACCCCGAGGCTGTGGGCGATCAGGATCACCGGACGGGTCGCGGCCGCGACGGCCTCGGCGATCCGTCCGCACCAGGCCTCCGGGGTCGGCGCGTGCCAATCGTCCTGGGCGACCACGCGGGCGGTGGCGAGCCGGCCGGCCCAGCGGGCCTGCCAATGGTCCTCGTCGGAGCCTCCGAGCCCCGGGACGATGAGGATGTCGCAATCGGCCGTCTTCATGCCGGCTGCCTAGCGCATGATGCGGGAAAGTGAAATCCGGATCTCCGAGATCATCATGCCCGAACAAGGCGCTAGCCCGGTCCGGCGACGCCGCCGAGATCCGCCGTCACTCCGCCGCGATGGCGGCCCGGGCCGGGTCGGTGATGTGGCGGGCGATCTGCGTGGAGGCGTGGTTCTTCGCCTTGGCCTCGATCTCGAAATCGGCCCAGACGAGGTGGCGGGCGACGAGGTCGTTCACGGCCCGGTTCCACATCATGTCGGAATGGGCGGCGAGATCCCGGACCGCGTGGCCGGCCGCGCGCAAAGCCGGGAAATCGGGCAGGGCGTCCGGGTCGCAATCGGCCGAGACCGCTTCGCGCGAGACGCTGATATGCGCCAGCGGCCGCACCCCGCGCCAGGAGTCCCGCACCCGGGCGATCCGGGGATCGTCGGGTTCGAGATATTCGCCGCCGCTCTGCACCCAGTGATGGTGCAGGTCGAGCACCACCGGCACGACGTCGGCGAGTTGCAGCACCGCCTCGACCCCGAAGACGTTCTCGTCGTTCTCGACGGTGAGGAGGTCGCGCGCCACCTGGCTGGCCCGGGGCAGGGTCTCGCGGAAGCCCGCGACGCCCGGGTCGCCGGCCCCGACATGGATGTTGATGTGGGCGCCGTGGGGATGCCAGCCGCCCCCGTAGCCCATGCGGTCGAAGATCTCGGCGTGATAGTCGAGTTCCGACAGGCCGTTGGCGATGGCCGCCGGGTTGCGGCTCGCCAGCAGGCAGAACGGGCCCGGGTGGAAGCTCAGGCGCACGCCGAGCCGGCGCGCCAGCGCCCCGGCCTCCGCCAGCCCCCGCTGGACCAGGGCCTCCATCTCGGGCTCCGCGTAGATCGCCCGGGCGATCGCGTGGGTGTAGCCCGGCAGGACGTTGCTCGCCATCCGCAGCAGGCGCTCGATCGGCGGCCGGGCCCCGACCCAGGCGATCTGGCGGGCCAGCGCGTCCAGATTGTGGGCGACGAGCCCGGCGAGCTTCGCCCGCCGGGCGGCGGGCTCCAGCTTGGTGAGATGCGCCATGGTCACGCTGGTCAGGTTCATGTGGAGCGTGGCCTCGCGCTCCGCCTTGAGGGTGGCATGGGTGCCGGGCGGCTCGTCCAGGACGAACTTGCAGCAGAATCCGAGGCGTGGCTGATCGCGCATAGGATGCACAACGCGCGTCGCAGCCGCGCGTGCCCGAAAACGCGTGCGGAACGGCCGCGCTTCGCCGACGTTTGAGCCTTCGAGCGCGGCAGTTCCGCGCGGAACGTCCGTCTCGTACAGCCATGCGCGCGTCGCCTCCCCGCCCGGGTCCGGAGCCGGATACCGGCTCGGTCCTCTGGATCCTGATGCTGGGCTCGGCCCTGGTGGCGCTCGCTGCGACGCCGGCCCGGCGCCGCACGCAGGCCCTGTCCGAGACCCCGGAGCCGCAGGCCGAACCGCTGCACGTCGACCCGGCCCCACCTGTGCGCAACACGGCGATCAATGTCGGCGCACGCTCGATCGTGGGCCGCGCCGCGCAGCTCACGGCGGCGACCCAGCCCGAGCGTGGACGCGCCGCCGACAGCCCCGCCGAGATGACGGGCGCCGGCTGGAAGGACATCGCGGTCCGGGTCTACCTGGAGTTCAACAAGGACCGGGTGCTGGCCGTGGCCGCCGGGGTGACCTTCTACACCCTGCTGTCGCTGTTCCCGGCGATCGCGGCGCTGGTCACCTGCTACGGCCTGTTCGCGGACGTCAACGCGATCAACGAGCACCTGGCGCAGCTGCACGCCGTACTGCCGACCGGCGCGGTGGAGCTGATCGGCGACCAGATCAAGCGCATCGCCGCCAAGGGCAGCAGCTCCCTCAGCGTCACGTTCTTCACCAGCCTGCTGCTGTCGCTCTGGAGCGCCAACGCCGCCATGAAGGCGATGTTCGATGCCCTGAACGTGGTCTACGAGGAGGAGGAGAAGCGCAACTTCCTCTGGCTCAACATCCGCTCGCTGACCTTCACGGTGGGCGCGCTGCTGTTCATCATCATCGCGCTCAACGCGATCGTGGTGGTTCCGATCGTGCTGAACTTCCTCGGCCTCGGCTCGGGTGCCTGGCTGCTCGCGGCCCTGCGCTGGCCGGCGGTGCTGCTGGTGCTGCTCGCCGGGCTCTCGGTGCTCTACCGCTTCGGCCCGAGCCGGGAACACGCCCGCTGGCGCTGGGTCGGCGTCGGCAGCGTGGTGGCGGGGCTGCTCTGGCTGATCGCGTCCCTGCTGTTCTCCTGGTACGTCGCCAGCTTCGGCACCTACAACGAGACCTACGGCTCGCTGGGGGCGGTGATCGGCTTCATGACCTGGATCTGGATCTCGTCGACCATCGTGCTGCTCGGCGGCGAGATCAACGCCGAGCTCGAGCACCAGACCGGCCGCGACACCACCACGGGGGCGCCCCTGCCGCTCGGACACCGCCGGGCCCGGATGGCCGACACCGTGGGGGCGGCGGCGTAGGACGCGGCCGTAAAGCGGGACCGTGAGCGACAGGTTGCCGCCGGTGCAGCCGTTTTCGGGGTGGCAGGACTGCCGGGCCCCGGGCACGATGCCTATATCGCCCGGCGAACAGGGAGATCTTCATGGCCGATACCGCGACGACCAGCCCGGAGGCCCGCAGCGAGGCCGAGTGGCGGGCGACGCTCACGCCCGAGCAGTACCGGGTGCTGCGCGAGCACGGCACCGAGCGCGCCGGCACGAGCTGCCTGCTGGCCGAGAAGCGGCCCGGCACGTTCACCTGCGTCGGGTGCGGACAGCCGCTGTTCGAGCAGGGCACCAAGTTCGAGTCCGGCAGCGGCTGGCCGAGCTTCTTCGAGCCGCTGGAGGGCGCCGTCGAAACCACCGTGGACCGCAGCCACTGGATGGTCCGGACCGAGGTTCATTGCGCCCGCTGCAAGGGCCATCTCGGCCACGTCTTCGACGACGGCCCCGCCCCCACGGGCCTGCGCTACTGCATGAACGGCGCCGCCATGACCTTCGAGCCGGCGGCCTGAGCCGGGCCGGCCCGGGATTAACCTGGGTTGGAAAATCCATACCGAAAGACGGGATATCGGGGACAGACCCGGAATTGGGGGAATCGCAACTCCATTCCGGACTTGATTTCGTCGTGTTTTTGCTTAGCGCTTAACCGTCTCATGTTGTCGCCGTCCGGTATTGGCGATGGATGCGGTTGAGGGAGAGCCAATACGGCGTTGCGGCTGAGCTTTTACGCCGTGCCGGCCGGCTCGACTTACCAGATCCATCCGGGCCGGCGGCCCTGAGGGCAGTCCGCCGGATCGGCGCACCGCCGACGAAGCGGGAGGGGTTTTGAGTTCATGAGCACCATTCGCCGATTCCTGGTCGCGCCATCCCTGGTCCGCCTGATCCGCAAGGAACGGGGCGGCGCCCGGATCACCGAGGGCCACTTCGTCGCCCAGGGCGGCCGCAGCTCCTACGTGCGCGTCGACGGCCAGATCTGCCAGCTGGTGCTGGTGAACAAGGGCGCCGACGGCATCCCGGCCGAGGAGCGGACCGATGTGCCGCGCGCCCACGGCGACGCGCTGCTGGATGTCTGCCCCGGCAAGGCCGCCTACGACCGCACCGTGCTGACGCTCGGCGGGCGCGAGGTCACGATCGACCGGTACGTCACGCCGGGCAATCTCGACCTGATCAGCGTCGCCTTCGACAATGACGGCGACGCGGGTGCCTTCCAGACCCCGAACTGGTTCGGACGCGAGGTCAGCAGCGAGCCGGCCTACGAGCGCCAGGCTCTGGCCATCCAGGGCGTGCCGGCCGGCGAGGAGGTGCCGCTGAGCAACGCGGCGCTCGACGCCGTGCTCGATATGATCGAGCCGCGTTTCGGCTTCGGCCGCTACGGCAGCAACGCGCGCGGCAGCGAGACGTCGGACGACGGCGCGATGAGCGCCATGCGCCGCATCGTGACGCCTGCGGCCGCCGCACCGGCGGCACCGCCCGCGCCTGCACCGGCGCCGGCGCCGGCCCCCGAAGCCGTCGAGCCGCCGCCCGCACCCCTGCCCGTCGCCGAGGCTCTGCCGCCGGAGCCCGAGCATCAGCCCGAGCCGGCCCCGGAGCCCGTCGCGCCCCCGGCGCCGACCGCCCACGAAACCACCCCGGCCCCGGCCGCCGCCCACGACGGCATCCACAGCGACGCGCGCATCGACGACGTGATCGAGAGCCTGTCGCAGGCGCTCGGCGCCGCGATCCATCAGCATCCCGAGCCGACCGCCGAGCCCAAGGACGCGAAGGCCGACGAGTCGGCAGGCGTGTTCGAGCGCTGGACCGTGCGCCCCCGCCGGACGCAGCAGCAGACCTGATCGACCGATCCATCGAGAAGGCCGCGGGGGCAGGGCGCCACCGCGGCCTTTTTGCTGCGCACCGTGGAGCCACATGAGGCTTCCACGTGACGGGCCCTGCGCGGCCCCCTCCGTCATCGCAAGCGGAGCGAACCAAACCCCGTGCGGCACGCGCGCTCAGAATGGGGCAAACCCGGGCCGCTTGGCTGGGCTCGCCGCAAAGGAGCCGGCAGAGCGGCGCTCCGCCCTTGACAATGTTCCTATTTTGTGCTCATTAGCCGTCACCGGTCCTTCGGCGGTGTGGGGGTGACTCCACGGCGCTCCTCGGGGGTCCGTCCGGTGGCTGACCGGCGGGCTCGGGGGA
>Ga0265798_10011924_pt1 | contig 10544 bp, 10 predicted proteins | sample P3T30metagenome_FD_192430 | JGI IMG/M metagenome (GOLD analysis project Ga0265798, IMG submission 192430) | Plant litter microbial communities from East Loma Ridge, Irvine, California - P3 T30 | ecosystem: Environmental > Terrestrial > Plant litter > Unclassified | place: USA: California... | reverse complement strand
ACGCTCCAGCCGAAGCCCCAGCGCATCGCGAAGTCGATGTCGCGCGCGTTGTCGGCGATGGTGTCGAGGTGGAAGGCGATGTAGTGGAAGGCGTCGCGGAAGATCGCCCACAGGAACTGCGCCTGCGGGTTGGTCGAATCGCGCATGGCCTTGAACTTCTTGACCGAGTCTTTTTCTTTCAGGATGCGGCCGACGATGTCGGCGGCCTTGGCGCCGCTCGGCACGTATTCGCCGGTGGCGAAGTCGAGGCGCTGGATGTCCTTGCCAACCTTCTTGTAGAAGCCCGCGCCCGATTTCTGGCCCAGCGCGCCCTTCTCGATCAGCTTGGCCAGGATGTCCGGGGTCTTGTAGACGCCGAAGAACGGGTCGTCCTTCAGGTTGTCCTGCATGGTCTTGATCACGTGGCCCATGGTGTCCAGGCCGACCACGTCCGCGGTGCGGAAGGTGCCCGACTTGGCGCGACCGAGCTTGGCGCCCGTGAGGTCATCGACCACGTCCACCGACAGGCCGAATTTTTCGGCTTCATGGATCGTGGCCAGCATGCCGAAGATGCCGACGCGGTTGGCGATGAAGTTCGGCGTGTCTTTTGCACGCACGACGCCCTTGCCCAGGGTCGAGGTCAGGAAGGTCTCGAGCTGGTCGAGGATTTCCGGACGCGTACCGGTGGTCGGGATCAGTTCCACCAGGTGCATGTAGCGCGGTGGGTTGAAGAAGTGGACGCCGCAAAAACGGGCCTTGAGCTCACTGTCGAACCCTTCGGCCAGCTTGTTGATCGACAGGCCCGAGGTGTTCGAGGCGAAGATCGCGTGCGGCGCGATGTGCGGCGCGACCTTGGCGTACAGGTCGTGTTTCCAGTCCATGCGCTCGGCAATGGCTTCGATGATCAGGTCGCAGCCAGCCAGCACGTCGAGGTTGTCCTCGTAGTTGGCGACCTCGATCAGTGCTGCGTCATCCTTGTTGCCCAGCGGGGCCGGCGACAGTTTTTTCAGGTTCTCGATGGCGCGCAGGACGATGCCGTTCTTGGCGCCCTCCTTGGCCGGCAGGTCGAACAGCACGACCGGGACTTTGGCGTTCACGCAATGCGCAGCGATCTGCGCACCCATCACGCCGGCGCCGAGGACGGCGACTTTCTTGACGATGAAATTGGACATGTTTGTTCCTTGTTTGAGCGCGGTCCCTGCCTGGCATTACCCGGCAGGGACCGCGAGTTCAGCGTGACGGGTGATTAAAACAGCTCGGCATCCAGCGCCAGCAGATTCGAGGCGCCCGAACGGGCCTGGCGGATCAGCATCGCGGTTTCCGGATACAGGCGCGCGAAGTAGAAGCGCGCGGTGGCCAGCTTGGCTTCGTAGAACTTGTCGCCCGAATCGAGCTTGGCCAGTGCGATCTTCGCCATCTGCGCGAAGAAGTAGCTGTACACCAGGTGGCCGGCCACGCGCAGGTAAGGCACGGCGGCGGCGCCGACTTCGTCCGGGCTCTGGAAGGCCTTCATGCCGATTTCCATGGTCAGCTTGGTGACCTTCTCGCCCAGCTCGCCCAGCGGCGTGATGAACTCGGACAGGTTCTCGTCCAGGCCGTTCTCTTCGACGAACGACTTGATCTTTTCGCCAAACTTGCGCAGCTTGGCGCCGTTGTCCATCAGGATCTTGCGGCCCAACAGGTCGAGCGACTGCACGGTGTTGGTGCCTTCGTAGATCATGTTGATGCGGGCGTCGCGCACGTACTGCTCCATGCCCCATTCCGAGATGTAGCCGTGGCCGCCGTACACCTGCAGCGCTTCCGAGGTGGCGATCCAGCCGTTGTCGGTGATGAAGGCCTTGATGATCGGGGTCAGCAGCGCGACTTCGTCGGCCGCTTCCTTGCGCACGTCTTCGTCCGGGTGGTTCAGTTCGCGGTCGATCTGCAGCGCCATGTACGAGGTGAAGGCGCGGCCGCCTTCGGCATACGCTTTGGCCGTCAACAGCATGCGGCGCACGTCCGGGTGCACGATGATCGGGTCGGCTGGTTTATCCGGCGCCTTCGGGCCCGACAGGCTGCGCATCTGGATGCGGTCCTTGGCGTAGGCCAGTGCGTTCTGGTACGCGACTTCGGTCAGGCCCAGCGACTGCATGCCGACGCCCAGACGCGCCGCGTTCATGAAGACGAACATCGCCTGCAGGCCCTTGTGCGGCTGGCCGATCAGGGTGCCGCGCGCGTTGTCCAGGTTCATCTGGCAGGTGGCGTTGCCGTGGATGCCCATCTTTTCTTCGATGGCGCCGCAGGCGATGCCGTTGCGCTCGCCCAGCGAACCGTCGTCGTTCGGCACGAACTTCGGCACCAGGAATAGCGAGATGCCCTTCGAGCCTTCCGGCGCGTCCGGCAGGCGCGCCAGCACCAGGTGGACGATGTTCTCGGCCATGTCGTGTTCGCCGGCCGAGATGAAGATCTTCGAGCCGGTGATCAGGTACGTGCCGTCGGCCTGCGGTTCTGCCTTCGAGCGCAGCAGGCCCAGGTCGGTGCCGCAGTGCGCTTCGGTCAGGCACATGGTGCCGGTCCACTCGCCCGAGACCAGCTTCGGCAGGTACAGGCGTTTCTGGTCGTCGGTGCCGTGCTCCAGCAGGCATTCGTAGGCGCCGTGCGACAGGCCCGGGTACATCGACCATGCCTGGTTCGACGAATTGAGCATCTCGTAGAACGAGTTGTTCAGCGTGACCGGCAGGCCCTGGCCGCCGTATTCCGGATCGCATGCCAGCGCAGCCCAGCCGCCTTCGACATACTGTTTATATGCTTCCTTGAAACCCTTCGGGGTGGTGACGATCTTGTCGGCCGCGCTGAAATGACAGCCTTCGCGGTCGCCCGAGTGGTTCAGCGGGAACAGCACTTCCTGCGTGAACTTCGCGCCCTCTTCCAGCACCTGGTTGATGATGTCGGCGTCGATTTCTTCGTACTTCGGAAGGCTCTTGAATTCCTCGGTAACGTTGAGGAATTCGTGCAGCACGAACTGCATATCCCGAAGTGGCGCGACGTACTGACCCATGGTTTTCTCCTGACGAAGGTAATGATGTTGGACTTGGCCGGCGGCTTACGCCGCCTGGTGGTCTTGCTGTGCTGTTGCTTGTTCTGTGATTGCTTGAGGATTGCGGTAATTCTCGATCAGGCGCGCGAAAGCGGCCTCGGCGCGTTCGACCGCGCCGGGATTGCGCAGGAAGCGGGCGTCGTGATGCAGGGCCAGGATCAGACCATGCATCTCGAACACCAGCTGCTCGGCATCCAGCCCGGCGTGCAGATGGCCGGCCTCGATCGCCTGGCCCACGCTGCGCAGCAGCGCACCCTGCCAGGCACGGACCATCGACACCAGCTCTTCGCGGATCGGGCCTTCGCGGTCGTCGTACTCGACCGCGCCGCTGATGTAGATACAGCCGGACGCGATCTCGACCGACACCCGCTTGACCCAGCGCGTGTACATCGCGACCAGGCGCGGCAGGCCGCGGGTTTCCTTGATGCTCGGGAAAAACACTTCCTGCTCGAAGCGGTGGTGGTACAGCTTGACCACTTCCAGCTGCAGGTCTTCGCGCGAACCGAAGTGGGCGAACACGCCCGACTTGCTCATGTTCATCCGGTCGGCCAGCAGGCCGATGGTCAGGCCTTCGAGACCGTTGCGGCTGGCGAGCTCGAGCGCGACGTCGAGGATCGCGGCCCGCGTCTGTTCGCCCTTGCGCATGAATTTGGTTGAAGCGTTGATAGTATCCCCTGAGTCGAAAAAATCCGAACGCTCGTACTATTATCTATCAGGCTTGGAATGTCAAACGGGAACTTAGAGTTGGCGTTCTATTGATGCAAAACAATGCTTGGCACAGTGAGAATGCGCCGTGGGTGGGTCGCGACGCTTGCAAAACAGCGGGCGACCGATTTGTCGATTCAGCTACAAAGGTACCGCATTTTTGCGGGCACGGGGGTTCCGATTGCCGGGTTGGTACAACGAGGATATCGGCCTGGCGTTCAATCTGCGTCCAAGCGGTATCCACAGGCAATCTTTCTTTCTCGCGCCCCCGATTGTCACTTTAGTTCATTATCCAATAGTTACCATATTGTGGACAATAGATGACCCTGTTGCGTATCTTGCCGATAGCGATGTTCTTGCTGGCCTGCTCTCCACGTAACGATGCAGACAAGCAGCCCGCACTGGCGCCCAAGGCACCGGTGCAAGTCGCCAACGTCATGGCAGTCACGAAGCCGGCGCCGGATGCAGAGCGGCCGCTGACTGGACAACAGCGCATGGAACAAGCCTGGATGCGCGCCTTGTTCGGCGCCGCCTACGACGCCAGGGAGCAGCAGGCGCTGGTCGACCTCGCGATCGACGGCGCATCGGCGCCACACTGGATGACGCTCGTCGCTTCCACCGCCCTGCCCGACGGCCGCGTCGCGCTGGTCGTGAACGCCATGCCATGGGACAAGGATGGCCCCGACATGCCGGGCATCGCCACCGAGGGCCTGCTCAACGTGTACCTGCTGCGCCGCGATGGCGACGCCTGGGCCGTCGACCAGCGTCACCAGAACCTGACCTCGATGGGCGGGATGGGACGGATCGGCGAGGTGCGCTGGGTCAGCCCGGGCGCCGGCAAGCCGGGCTTCATCGTGACGGCGCGCCTGTTCAACCGGGGCGACGCCTATGCGTATTCGAAGATCTATGAGCTGGGCAATGGCGTGCGCGAGCTGGCCAACCTGATGCTGAGCTCGAACAATGCCGATGGATGCACGCCGGAGCGCGACGCGTGCTGGGACATCGAAGGCGCCATCCGCTTCGCCGAGCCGCCGGCGGATGGCTACGCCGACATGCTGGTCGAGTTCACCGGAAAGACCTACCGCCTGGTGGACAGCGAGGCGCAAGAACCCGTCGAGCAGGTTCTGAAACCGGTCAGCGAAACCGTGCGTTACCGTTTCGATGGCAAGGCCTACGCCAAGGTGTCGGGCACCAACCCGATCTCGGATTCGTGAGTTCGCAGCACCCTCTACAAACCAACAACAAGGAGACGCCGGATGAACAACGCATACCAAATCATGGAAGTCACCGATCCGACCGAGATCGCCCTGCGTGACGCGATTCGCTCGTTCACGGACGAGGACGAAGAGAGATCGAATGAAGCGATGATGGCCGATTTCCTGGTGATTCTCGGCCGCGCCTGCACGCGCCTGGACGAAGGCGCCACGCCAGAGGAAGCCGTCGCCGACCTGGTCTTTCATGGACTGGAGCGGGAAAGTGCGGAGACCATGGTCCAGAAGGCGCAAGAGACGGTGGCAGCGAACCGGGGCAAGAGAAACCCGCAGGCAGCCGGAAACTGGCTCACGCGTTTTGGTATCGTGGTGATCGTCCTGCTGGCAGTGCTGGTCTATATGTACTCGGCTTGACTAAATGGTTGCCTGCCGTTTCGAACCTATGACAATTTCAAACCTTACACTTATTCGACGCAATCTGATGGCGCTGCGTGCCGGTCTGCCTTTGCTGGCCGGCGTCGTTCTGCTGATCGGCCTGGGCGGCTGCAAGCGCGATGAGCCAGTCGTCCCGGCGCCGCAGCCTACAGTGCACAACGCGCCACCGGCATTGGCCGGCACGGCTTCCACGCCCAAGGCAGCTCCGGCGGCAAGCGTGCCGGACACGCCGGAAAGCCAGCGCCAGCGCGCCTGGATGCAGACCATCTTCGGCGATGCCTACGATCCCGCCAAGGGCCGGGCGCTGGCGCAGCTCGAGATCGACGGAAACAGGCAGAACCACCTGATGACGCTCGTCTCGTCCAGGTCGCTACCCGATGGCCAGGTCGTGGTCGTCGTCAACGGCGCGCCTGCCGACGAGGATGGGAAGGAGACCGTTTATCACGGCGCACAGGGCGTGCTGAACGTCTATGTGCTGCGTGCCCAGGACGCCGGATGGCAGGTCGCCGAACGCCGCGAATCCCTGTCCAGCATGGGAACGTGGGGCAATATCGGCGACGTCGACTGGGTCGAGCTGGGCCCCGGCAAGCCGGGATTCATCGTCAGGTCGAGCGGCACCTGGCAGGGCCATACGGGCGAATGGGCCAACATCATCGAGCTCGGTGCGCCGATCCGTGAACTCGGTGCGATCAGCCTCGCGTCGGATAACGAAGGCGGCTGCGGACCGGACATGGAATGCTGGGATGTCGACGGCATCATCCGCTTCGCCGACGCGTCCGCCGGGGCCAATCCGCCCGACATGCTGGTCGATTTCAGCGGCAAGCGCTATCACTTTACGGAAGACCCGGACCAGGAACCCGATCAGGGCCAGGGGCGCGCCATCACCACGCACCTCGACGCCACGATCAGGCAGACTGCCCGCTACCGTTTCGACGGCAAGACCTATGCGCTGGTGGAAGGCAGCAATCCGGTACCGGGATTCTGAAGCGCGCTACTCGTCGTCGCCCCCGCCAACGCGCGTCATCGCACGCCGGTCGCGCTTGGTCGGCCGCCCCTTGATCTCCAGGCTCGGCTCCGGATACAGCCTGCGCGCCACCTTGTCGTTCTCGCGCCGCGCGATGCTCTCGTCGGTTTCGAAATACAGCGTGCGCGCCACCGGCGCCGGGCCGCGCGCGCCCGAGATCGCGGCCACGATCACTTCCCAGCGATCCGAGCCGTTGTCGATCAGGATCCTGTCGTTCATCCTGACCGTGCGCGCCGGTTTGACCGGCTCGCCGCCGATGCGCACGCGGCCGCGGTCGACCGCGTCCTGGGCCAGCGAACGGGTCTTGAAGAAGCGCGCCGCCCACAGCCATTTGTCGAGTCTTACATTATCTTTATCTTCGCTCATTCTCTTTCATTCTCTATTCCGGTTCATCCTCAGGTGTAGCCGATCGTGACCACCCGCATCACCAGCTTGTACAGCATGTAGGCGGCGCCGTAGCTGGCCCGCTGCAGCCAGCCGGTGTGGGCGAACTCCTGCGGGCAGACCTCGACCCCATCGGCGATGCCGCGCTCGATGTGGCGGCGCAAGGTGGCGGTGAACGCGGGGTCGTTCACCACCACGTTGGCTTCCTGGTTCACGAACAGCGACAGGCCGTCGCAGTTGCTCGAGCCCACCGTGGCCCAGTCGTCGTCCACCACCGCGACCTTGGCGTGCAGCTGGGTCTTGCGGTATTCGACCACCCGGATGCCGTCGGCCAGCAGCTTGGGATAGAAGGAATGGGCCACCGCATCCTGGATGCGGAACTCGCCGACTCCGATCAGCAGCGTCACCTTGACCCCGCGCCGCGCCGCGTGCGCCAGCGCCTTGCGGAACTTGCGCCCGGGGGCAAAGTACGGCGTGGCCAGCAGCACGCTGTCGCGCGCGTGGCCGAGCGCCTGCAGATACGCCTTCTGGATCGTGGCGCGGTTGCGCAGGTTGTCACGCACCACAAATGCGGCCCGGGCCGGGCTTTCGCAAGAGGGAATCGGCTGCTTGCGCATTTCACGGAACAGTTGCAGGCGCTTGCGCAGGCGCAGCCGTCCGGTGCGCATCCACTGCCCCGCCGCTTCGTGGTGGATCTGGGCCACCAGCGGCCCGCGCACGCGCACCGTGAAATCCCAGCGCGGCGCCGGCAGGCGGTGGCCGTCGGCGTGGTCGCACAGCCAGTCGTCGTTGACGTTGATGCCGCCGACAAAGGCGACCTCGCGGTCGATCACGGTGATCTTGCGGTGCGACCGGGCGATGCCGCGCCGGCACAGGGGATTGAAGATCCGGTACTGGGCTCCGGCGGCGATCAGCTCGGCGCCCAGCCGGCCGCTGAAGCCGTGGCCGGTGCCGAACCAGTCGACCAGCACCCGCACTTTCACGCCGCGGCGCGCCGCGCGGATCAAGGCGTCGCGCACGGCGCTGCCGGTGTCGTCCTCGGCGAAGATATAGGTTTCGAACAGCACCTCGTACTGCGCCGCGTCGAGCGCGGCCGTCAAGGCCGGAAAGAAGGCGACGCCGCTTTCCAGCAGGGTGATGTCGTTATTGTCGACGAAGCTCAGGCTGCGCATGGCCGGCAGACCGGCTCAGCGCGTCGCGCAGTGCTTGGCCGGATCGGCCAGCTCCAGTTCGGCCACGATCGGCGCGTGGTCGGACAGCTTGGCCCACAGCGGACCGTGCATCACCTGGGCATTGTTGACCTTGAAGCCGCGCACGTAGATGCGGTCGAGGCGGAACCACGGCAGCGCGGCCGGGAAGGTGCGCGCCGGGGCCAGGCGCGGCTGGCGGCCGGCCCAGCTGCGCACCATGTCGCCCAGCGGCGAGCGCGGACCGAGTTCGTCGAACACTTCGGTCACGCCCAGGCCGTTGCGCAGTTCGTCGCTCAGGGTGTTGCGCCAGTCGTTGAAGTCGCCGGCGATGATCACCGGCTCGCCGTCGGGGGCCGACGAATTGACCGCCTCGATCAGCGATTGCGTCTGGCGCCGGCGGCTGCCTTCGAACAGGCCCAGGTGCACCACGTAGCAATGCACCTTGCACTCGGGCGTGCCGAGCACGCAGTGCAGGATGCCGCGCTGCTCATAGGCGTGGTCCGAGACGTCGTGGTTATGCGAATTCTCGATCGGCCAGCACGAGAGCAGCGCGTTGCCATGGTGACCATGGTCGTAGACCGCGTTCATGCCGTAGGCGGTGTGGTGGGCGTCGGGAGCGAAGTAATCGTACTGGGCCGTTTCAGGCCAGTAGCGGTGGCCGCGCTCTTCCTTGCCGTACCTGGCCTGGAACCGGTCGTGCCGGCCCTGCACTTCTTGCAGGAAGACGACGTTGGCGTCGAATTCGGCAATCGCCTTCTTCAGGGCGATCACGCGGGGCGTGCTGCGCAGCGAAGAAACGCCCTTATGAATGTTGTAGGTGGCTACACGAATTTTCATGGGAACATTCTACCCGGATCGGGCCGGCGTTCTCGTGAAACGGGCCCAATCGTGCGCCTCATGGGGCGCCGGGTGCGACGCGGCGGCGAAGGGAGTGGCCGGCGTGCTGGACGGCGGCTGCCGTGCGTGGAAGACGAGCGGACAAGCGCCTGGTCAGCCCAGCGCCAGCGCCTCGTCGTAGATCGCTTCGTGGCCGGACACGATCATGCGGCGCGGCTTGCGTTCCGGCTGATCGGCCTTCTTCTCGACCGGCGCCATCGGGCCGCTCAAGCGCAGGCCGCCAAACAGGTCGATGTAAATACAATCGTCACCCAGAGTGATTTCTTTCACTTTCTTTTGGTGTTTGAGTTCAGGGTTGTTCAATTTAGTCCTCCAGAATCATCCGCTAAAAGTACCGTCTTTCAGGTATCACCACCCGGTGATCTGTTGACGATATTCTACTGATTTCCATCTGTCAAACGTTGAATATACGGTGTTTATCGCTGGAATTGGAATTTCCTATGGTTATCAAAACGCTATTTTCGCTGTAACAGGGTGTAATTTCATAGGGAGATTGTGTAACTTCGCCCGTCATATGGGCGTTTCCGCACAGATGAGTGCTGTAAATAGCACTCTCGTACTTTTGCTAAAAAACGTCACTTACATATTTTCCAGAAGTAACAAAATCTTACAATATGAACCGAAATTGACCCTGTGAGATAAGGGTTATTTTCCTAGGGAAATGTTAATTCCTGAGCTGGCGGGGGAGCTGAAGGATGGCTTCGGCGTTCGACGACGAGAAGCAGCGGTCGGCCGCTTCGAGCCAGGGCAGCCAGGCGTGCTGCAGGTGCTCGCGTGGGCTGAGGGTGATGGGAATGTCGCGCGGGACGCAGACCGAGAACACGTGCTCGGTATTGTGGGTGACGCCGGGGGCGTAGCGGTGACGCCAGACCGGGTAGATTTCGTAGATGTTGGACAGGCCCCAGTCGCGCAGGCGAATCAGCTCGCCGTCGGCCTGGATGCCGGTTTCCTCGAACAGTTCGCGTGCGGCGGTCGCGAGCAAGGGCTCGTCCGGCGCGTCGAGCGATCCGGTAACCGATTGCCAGAAGCCCGGGCGGTCGGCGCGTTCGAGCAGCAGCACTTCCATGGTGGAAGTGTGGATGACGACCAGGACCGATTCGGGGATCTTGTGGGGTTTCATGCAAGCGTGAATAAGCGCGGCACGTAGGGTTGGCGGGTCTCCCGCCGACGCGTTCAAGCAGCGCCGCCGAGAATCGTAGCGTGGACGGCAAAGCCGTCCACCCTACGCAAGGTTCGACCGGCCCCATCAATGATGAGGCCGCCGGAACCGCCTTACGCCACCTTCTGCTCGTTACGCAGACGGATATGCAGTTCCTTCAACTGCTTCTCGTCCACTTCCGACGGCGCATTGGTCAGCAGATCCTGCGCGCGCTGGGTTTTCGGGAAGGCGATCACGTCGCGGATCGACTCGGAGCCGGTCATCAAGGTGATCAGGCGGTCCAGGCCAAAGGCCAGGCCACCGTGCGGCGGCGCGCCGTATTGCAGCGCGTCGAGCAGGAAGCCGAACTTGAGCTGCGCTTCTTCGGCGTCGATCTTCAGCGCGCGGAACACCTTGCTCTGGACTTCTTCGCGGTGGATACGGATCGAACCGCCGCCCAGTTCCCAGCCGTTCAGGACCATGTCGTAGGCCTTGGCGATGCAGG
>Ga0265798_10011923_pt1 | contig 10546 bp, 11 predicted proteins | sample P3T30metagenome_FD_192430 | JGI IMG/M metagenome (GOLD analysis project Ga0265798, IMG submission 192430) | Plant litter microbial communities from East Loma Ridge, Irvine, California - P3 T30 | ecosystem: Environmental > Terrestrial > Plant litter > Unclassified | place: USA: California... | reverse complement strand
GGTACGCTGCATCTTTCCTGCAAACAACATGCCATCATCTTCGATGCGCGACCATTAGGCGTGGTTGAAGACAGACTACTTCGACGACGGCGTTGAAGCTCCCGCCTTGGTGGGCATTAGGTGTATATCTGCAGCTTTAAATCACGAGTTACTAAGCAAACTATCAGACACAAGCATGCTCGAAGACGCAGCCATCAAGGAGTCCTCAAACGAACCCACTGCCACACCTGCAAATGTATCAGACAACCCGCTAGATGCACCCGACGGTCCGCGACCGGAGACGGAAGATGCAGATGGCCAGGAAGACGAGGAGATGGGCGGTGTGGATGACACTAAGAAAGAAAACGGGGAGGGCACCGAGGTCATGGACCCAGAGGCACAGGCAAAGGCCGATCTGCAATCAGCAGCACGCTCCCATTTCGTCACCCAGACCTATGCGACCATCATTCCAAGCTACGCGACTTGGTTCGACATGCGATACATCGACTACCGCGAACGCAAGGCCCTGCCCGAATTCTTCAACGGCCGCAATCGTAGCAAGACACCAGCCGTGTACCGCGACTACCGCGATTTCATGATCAACACATACCGCTTGAACCCTTCAGAGTACCTTACAGTCACCGCATGCCGAAGGAATCTCGCGGGAGATGTGTGCGCCATCATGCGCGTGCATGCCTTTCTCGAGCAGTGGGGGCTAATCAACTACCAGGTATAGGATACTGCATCATCTCACGAAAACCATGGTTAACAATTGTCTAGGTCGACCCTCAAGAACGCCCATCAAACATTGGTCCTCCGTTTACGGGCCACTTCCGCGTCACAGTTGATACCCCCCGCGGACTGCAGCCCTTCCAACCAGGCCCGGGCTCAAAAGTAACAGAGGGCAAGCAACTTGCAGCCACCGATCGTGCCGCTAGCCAACAACCAACGGCAAAGACCGAGACCAAGTCTTTGGCTGGACGAAACATCTACGAGGCCAATGGCAAAGAAGCATCGGCAGAGCCAAGGGCAGCTAACGGAGAAGCCAACGGCGGGTCAGTCGATGTCAAGAACCTCGAAGCTGCTGCAAAGGAGCCAATGAAGGTCATCAACTGCTTCAGCTGCGGCGTCGAATGTACACGCGTACACTTTCACGAAACGAAGCCGTCCGAGCAACCGGGCCAGTTGAAGGCAGCAGGTGGCTTGAAGCGTGATCTTTGCCCAAGGTGCTTTGTCGAGGGTAACTTCCCTTCAGGCACCTCTTCAGTAGACTTCACCAAGATCTCAAACCCGGAGAACTCAGCCACTGCCGAGAGCGAAGAGAAGTGGACGGAAGAGGAGACGCTTCTGCTGCTCGAAGGCCTGGAGGAGTTTGATGACGACTGGAACCGTGTCGCAGACCACGTTCAAACCAAGACGCGCGAGCAGTGTGTGATGAAGTTCCTGCAGCTTGAAATTGAGGACAAGTATATCGAAGCAGACCTCACAGAGTCGCAATCCGCAGCCCCATCAACAAAGTTCCTTCGCGATCTCGAGTACCTCAGCGAAGGTCGTGTCCCCATCCATCACGCAGACAACCCAATTCTCAGTGTAGTCAGCTTCCTAGCTGGCCTTGCACCCGCAAACGTCACCGAAGCCGCTGTTGCATCAGGGCGTAGCGTGGGTGAGATGAAGCGCATACTCCAAGACAAGATCAACAAAACCCCCACCGCGCCATCAGAGAAGGGCAAGGAAAAGGAAGGCGAGCAGTCCACACCCGCAGCCACAGCATCGGACGTGAAGCCCGAAGGTGGTGACGCCATGGACGTCGACACCTCAGCCGAGACTACAACCGTAGCAACCAAGGACTCAACCTCAACCTCCACCACCAACCCTCTCGCCACCCTCCCCTTTGCCCTCTCGGCAGCCCGCTCTTCAGCTCTCGCCTCACACGAAGAACGACACATTACACGCCTCGTCTCGGGCGCTGTAAACCTGCAGCTCCAAAAGCTGCAGCTCAAGCTCGCCCACTTCAACGACTTTGAGAAGCTGCTCTCGGCCGAGCGTCGCGACCTGCAACGCCGCCGTCAGCAACTCTTCATGGACCGCTTAAACTTCCAGCGCCGTGTTCGCGCCCTCGAAGACGCCACAAAGCGCATCAGCAGCACAATGGGCGGTCAGGGTCTACCCGGCAGCATGAGCAACGAAGAGGCCGTCCAGGCGCTTACGGAAGCGATGCGCCTGTTTGGTGTCGGCAAGGGTGAGGATAGCATGGGTGTCAAGCGCGATAGCGTCGATGCAGGTGTTGCACAGCCCATTGGCGAAGGCGCAGATGGATACAGTAAAGTGGAGATTTAAATTCCGGTTTCCGAGAAGACACGGTGGTTACGGTGGGATCCCTCATGTTTACCACCGACCTTTCTTGCCCCATCCTACCCTGACACCAAAAAAGGTCGGTATAAACAAACAAACAAAAAAAAACGCCGGACATGATGGTCGGTCCAAACTTCATATGAGGTGTACTGTGCTATATATGCCCATGTTCATGTGTAAGATGCCACTATGTGCCCCTCGAGTCGTTTGAGAAAACAAGTGTAAGCGCTGGGAACCCCAAAGTATGAGATGAAAGACTGGGGAGAGTGGGCCATCATTCTAGAAAAGGGAAAGGGAAAGCGAAATCGAGCTATGAAGGGAGGTGTGTGGCTTGGGGATTAAAGGTGTTTAATTGGCGTCGACTTTGTTATCTTGTGTCCTTGAGTAAATCTTCATATAGGGTGTAGGGCAGTGGGAGGAGGGGCACCCCCTTAGTTCATGGTGCATTTTACCACTATCTCGTTATTCAAGAGTCACAGTTTTTCTTATTTGTCTCTCTCTCTCTTCATAGACCCGTGTTGATTCGATTTGACGTGATAATTACATGTGTGCAAGGCGCATGTGTAGATGTCGTGTCAAGTTACATGTGGAGTTGTACAATTGATCCAATAGATTTAGCAGAGAGAAAAGTTGTTTCTATCAAAACATCCACACCCCTGTCTTCTTTGTTCATGTCTCTTTTGCCCCCCACCACTGGCCCATTCAACCAATGCCGTGTAGTTGTATACATGGAATATAGTACAAAGATGGTAGATTATTGAAACCTACTCTTCATCAAAAGAAACCACCCCTTTTCCATCTCCTTCCACATTTCTCGTATTTTCATAGACTTACTTCCTTCCCAAAATGCTGGTTCCCTCGGCACCAGCATCATGACTAGCCTTTGGCACCATCCTTTCGCTCTCGCTAACCGCCTCCTGACTTTTAACTTGTGCCTTGGCCTTGTTCGCCCTCTCGGTATCGCTGTCGCCCTTTGGCTTCTGCTTGCTCTTCTCCTTCTCACTTTCCAGGCTGCTCATGTCCCCTCGCGCGTCGACCATGGGGTTGTGTTGTGTGTTTGGCTTGTACTCGTCAGGGACGAGGCCGCCGGTCGCAGTCTGGGGTTTTGAGTTGGGTTCACCAGAGAACTTGCCTTTTGCCGATGCAGCGTGGTCGTTGGTCGAGGCATCGGACGAGGTGTTTGGCTGCGCATTAGAGGAAAAGGCGTCGGGTGGTGGGGCAGAGGTAGGCGAGGAGCGGCTTGGTGTCTCGGTGGGTTGTTCTGAGCCGGGAGTGGCGCTCATGCCATCTTCGTCGTCTGCGTCGGAGTCGAGTTCAGAGCCGTAGACCTCGGGGTATTCGCGGAAGCAGTTTTGCATGTCCCTGTTTACTTTGGTTAGCCCACTTGCCCATTTTCTTTTTTATGAGTCCCTTGCGGATCGCTATGCGCTTAACACGACTTACTTGAACTTGTCAATGCAGTCCATGCCCTTTGGCTCCTCCTTGGAGTATACAAAGCAGCTAAACGCCGCCTTGAATTGATCCCCGCATGGTCCATGAGCCATGCCACCTAGGCAAGGGCAATCCCAATTGATCTCGCCAGTCTCAGGATTGAATGCGCCTTGTTGATCTGCCTCCTCTTCCAGTCCTTCTATGCCGCCCTCACCACTGGAAGAGCGAGCCTCGGCCTCATTCTGCTTTTGAGCCTCCAATTGTGCCTGTACCGCCTGTCTCCGCTTGCGTTCTTCAGAAATCGACTCAATTGTGGGGAGGTGTTCGGATTCGACTTCAGTTTCCGGAAGTGATTGGACAAGTTCTACTGTCAATTTAGCCTTCGACACTCGCAAATGCCGCAATCATCACAGGGATAAACGTACGTCTGGGCTCGTCGGCAAAGACGTCTACAGTATTGTAGTAGTATATTATAGCGCCGGCAATACCCAGTCGCGCTACCAAGCTCTTGAAGCTTCGTCTCTTTTGTGTGGGCGGAGCTGTGCTAATGAATCGTCTGGCAGGCGCAACAGAGCGTAGATGGGCGGTCCGCAACGCGGGGTGGGCAATTAACCGGGGGGCTGCTCGAAACATGATATTGAAAATATTAAACAGTGAAGAGATGGAAAATGAAAGTCGTGGCGGATGTAAACGGCGGCACTTTGGCGCTGTCGTCACTATGGGAAAAGTTATGGGACCTGCATTTCTAAGCGGATTGAGCAGGGATCGGCGCGGCCCATTCCGACGGTCACGTGATAGCATTCTGCGCATGTCTTTTTATTGGTACGCCGTCGTTTAGAGACACATTTATTATTTCCAATATGTGTCTGATCTACAATTTTGCATGCAAATCCAATTGGATTCATGTTTGAACGGGTATATTGAACTTTGACCTCATATGTACAGAAGTGGACCAGAGAGCGTATCTTGCTTCATAATCGAAACAGAGTAGACAACCCTTTGCTTGCTGTGCTGTGATACGATAAAAAAGGGGAAAGAATATCCAGACAATTATAATCTAAGCAATCAAGATGTCATGGCCAATCTATTCCGCAAGGTTTGAGACGGAAAAAAACTAGGGGATAATGGTAGAACGGCATCTACTGGGGCGGGTTGCGCTTGAAAAAGTACCTGATCCGGTTAGTAAAAATGACAGATGCGCTTGTTCTTGTTGGTATGGAATAACATACTGGCTGACGTAGTAGTCGCCAACACCAAACAGGCCAATGGCAGCAGCCCAAGCAGCAACAACCTTGCCGGTCAACTCGCCGCGAGCATACTGCCTGTATGCACCGAATCCAACAATACCGCCAACAACGGCAAGACCCACAGCATTACTCAGCACAACTGGGTTGTCGGCATTCTTCTTTATCTTGTCCTTGGCAGCTTCCTTCTTTGCGGCCGCCTTGTCCTTGATGTCCTGGGCCTCTTGTTCGATTTTTTCTTCGCGCTCAATGCGCTCGGCCTGCGTGTCGGTCTTGATAGATTGGGACTCATAGTCGGATGGGACCGAGGAGATGTGGGGGCTGTCTACATCGACGAGAGAGTGGACGCTGTCATCAGAAGAGTGCTCGACCTGAGGCGGGGCGGGGGCACGACTGCAGTATAGTCAGTAGATATCCATGGCCAAGCCTTTGCCAGTGTAATCTTCCAAAATTCGAAGCGCCCCATCGTATCGCAGTCTACTGAGACTCGTGAAGCTGACAGGGCTTGCAAATATGGGTTTGAACAGAATGAATGGATGAACTCACGCCTGTCTTCGTGTTAGCATGTATTCGCAATCTACCCCCTCACAAAGAAAAACTCACCTCCTCGGGGCTCTGCTTGGGGCCCTTGGCAGCCATTTCTGCGTATGACATGATTGCTGTTATAAGAAAAAGAGTGTTGAATGGTCGTGGTTGTTGAGACGCGGGGATGCAGATCTGTTGATGGCTATGGGAAAGTTAAGAGAGACAATGGGCGATCGTGTGATGCTTGGAAACAGGCTCCCTCACATGCTTGTTCGCTTAGCGGGCGGTGACGCGACGTCATCTTGAGCGTTAGCGCATGGTGACAAAACTGCCAAGTACAGGAACAGCACATCCCTGTGGAGCATGTGAATTACCAGGGGGAGGGGGGGGCCTAGAACACTTTATTTTCCAACTTCAAAGCAATAGAGTGTATAGAATTGCCACTATTCTGTCAATTCAAGACTACGCCGCAACGTATGCCTCGGTAACCAAACAGAGAAGCCCTCAAGGGTATAATGACTGGTACCTTCAGCCACCAATACACGCCTGACAATCTTTGGGCCCAACAGCATCCAAAGCCAAGTACAGAGTTGTATGATACAAGAAGATAAAAAGAATCAGTCCTCGACAACGAAGAACATAACGCCCGCTCTGACGCACGCATGTCGAAGAATAAAAATAGATGAGATTGCAGAATGGGGCAAAATTCTCTCCATAGCTAGATGCTAGCATATATCGAGCGGCTCGAATCTTACTGGGCAATGTACAATTACTCTCTCCCGGAAATAGTACCAGCCCATGTTACAGGCTGCTAGGTGGACAATGAGGGAAGTGTCGTGCTGATTCTATTCGTCACCAAACACAGTCTTGTAGTTCTCAAGAAGCGCTTGTACTGCAACACGCTGCTGCTGAACATCTGTGAGTTCGCGCTGAATGTCCATGGGCCGCATGATGGTCGGGGCAAATACGACAGCGACGTTCAATGGTGTCATCTTGGTTGAATGTCAGTAAAGAGCACGTGCAAGCGTCTAGAGTAGATACGTACCAGGTTGTCACTGGCATGCTGTATGACCCGCGAAAGATGGAACACAAGAAACTGGAGAGTATCTCGATGGGCCTTGGGTATTTCGTTGACAGCTGCAAGCAAAGCCTTGGATTGGGCACTGGGCTCTTCGAGTTCTGCAAATTCGTCAGTACTTGCTTTTCTCTCCGACATTATTCTAGACTTACGGCCTGCTTCCAGGAACTGGTCGTAGACGTCGTACGTGATCAACGGCACCGGAAGCCTACGGAAATAATTCTTCATCGCTGACGTGACGGAATGGATGTCCAAATCAGGGTCCGAAATGTCGTACTCGCTATCTCCCTCGAAACCGCTGCGGACCTGGTTTACTTGAGAAGTACCTCCACTCTTGCGATAAATGCCCTCTACGTCCATGCCACGCAGTTCAACTTCCTCTATACAACGGCTAACAATACGCGGGATCATTTGCTTCTCAAACTCGCATCGTGCCGTCAGGTCTGAGCCAAAGAGGACAGTGCTGGCATCGGCAATAAGATTGGTGCTGCTTTCGTTCGGGTTCATAGGCCTGAACTGCGGATTGCGGCTGTTGGGCGCCACAGGCTTTCCACCAAACCAGCCTCTGGGAGTTCCCTGATCTTGCTCCCTGCTCTTAATTGAGCTCGACATGGTTGACATGGTTGACAGGGATGCGAGGTCAGGCTGGGTGTGGGTGGAGCCGTAAGGGGTTCCGATAACCTTGATGTTGTATTCTTCTTGCTTCTGCTCTGAGCCGAATGCTCCCTTGAAGCCTTTGGTGACGTTCTTGGTAATGGCCTGGCTACCCTTCTTCCAGGTGGAGAACTTTGTGGGTTTGCCGGTTTTCCTGATGTTGACAACCTGAGGCTGGGCAATGGTCGGTTCGGCGTCGGCGTCGTGAAGATTGGCATAAGAATGCTCATGCGGTATTGTTTGCGCGTCCACGGAGATTTCTGACTTGCCACCCTTGTGCTGCGCATTGTATATGCCCAATCCATTTGCAGAAACGTCTGCAGTCTGCCCGGTCTTCTTGTTGTTCTTGAGACCAGTCTGAATGTTTTCTACCAGGTCGCGGTTCATGGCGGACAGTCTTGCGTTTGCTGCTGTGAGCGACTCGTACTCCTGGAAACCCTTGTCTTTCATCTGGATGAGATTGGAAATCTCCTCTGTCAATTCCGACCTCTTCGTGATCAGGTCTTCTATTTGGTTCCCTAGATTGTCTTTGAGTTTCTGCAGTGCGTTTGCAAAGTCTTTTAGAATGTCTGACTTGAGCTGGCCAATATCCATGTTGCCCTGGCTATTCTTGGCGTGCTTGAGGTGTTCAGTCATGATCTCCAACTCGCGAATCACCATCTCGCGTTGCGTGTCCAAGACGGCCATTGTGTTCCTTTTTTCCCTTAGAACCGTGTTTGCTTGTTTGATATCTGCGGCGCTGTGCATCGACTCTTGCAATCCGTTCTTTTCAGCCTCAAGCTCTGCAATCCGCTGTTGGGCGCGGCGCAGCTCGTTTCGCAAATTGGCACCTTCTTCTTTGGTGTCTGGCGAAGCAACAGTAGGGCTGCTAATGTCAACTGAGCCATTTGTTGGCCATTTCTTATGGCCCCTCGAAGTAATTGATCCACGATCACTATAGCTGCGTCCGTGCTTCGAGACAGCGTTTGAAACCCGTCTAAATACACCAGACTCTTTATCCTCTCTGCCCTCTTGGCCGCCGAGCAAGCGCGCAAAATCCTCATCCATGGAGAAGTCGCCTTGGTGGCTGTAGCGGGGAAGACCGCCAGGAGGGTACGCATCTCTGGAAGCTTCGCTCTGCGCGCTGCTGATGGATTCACTCGCCTTGTGGAGTTGTGTTGTGGGTGGCTGAGGCGGTGCGCGCGGGGATGTGAAGGTGTCGGTTGGTGGTGGTGGGGCAGGTCGTCCACCTGAACGAGCAGGAAGGACAGGAACTTCTGATCGGGAAGAAGGCGACTCTATGGGGCTAGTGATGCCGAGCCCGGCATTGAGCTGGGCACTCGCTGCAGCCGTAGAAGAATTCCGCTCAGGGTGGCTTGCAGTGGGCGTGGTAGGTGACGGTACGCGCTTTTCGCTTCGTGAGAGAGAGGCAGAAGGCTTCAAGGTAGAAGGCTTGAGCGAGTCGCCACGAGCAGGGCGCTCGAGAATGGCATTGGAGCCAAAAGACGATTCCGACGTGTCGGGCGAGTCTTGCGATCCGAGCGGTGGAGAAGATGTGAAGGTGGGTTCGAGCATTGGACGACTAAGGCGTGCCGACATATCGTTGTTCGAGGAGCTATGGGGCTGCTGTCTCGGTGGCGGTGAAGTTGCATCGTCAGAATCTTTGCGTTTAGCCTCGGCCTTCTTATTCTTAGGGACGTCTTGGAGCTTGAAGGGTTCTGGGGCTGAGGAGGAAGGTGCAGGTGAAGCATGCTGACTCTTGGACCTTGGCTCAGCTGATGGAGACTCGCTAGATCCGTCTTTTTTCTTCTTCAGCGTATCCACAAGCGTGTCAGAAGGCAGCCTGCCCTTCTCCTGGAAGGCAATGTGTGGATTTTGCGTCTGTGTCAGCCGCCGCTCTTTGGAGGCTTCCCGGGAGCTGTTTTCCTTGAGCTTTTCGCGGTGATCGCCCGTCGGCCTGTTGAAGTAGTCACGTCCGCTCTTTCCATCGGCATTTCCTGCGGACTTTGCGCCCAGTGCCCGGTCGTTGTACTTGCTGATTGGACGGCCGAGCGGCGACGGGCCAGGTGCAGGATTGGGGTCGAGCGCAAAGGGGAGCAGGATGCTGTCGTCGCCGTTGTCTGCTGGTTCTGAGCGGATGCTGTCCTTGTTGTAGGTTGTGGCAGGAAGGGTGGTGTTATCTGTGTGGTTCAATTTGTCAGCCAAGGTTGGGAGGAAAGTAGGACGTGCATGTGGTACTCACCCCTCCGAGAGAGATCAGCAGCAGGCGAGGCATCGCGCCTGAAGTTTGACGACGAATCGCCTCTTCTTGAAGTTTGGGGTCTGGGGGAGACATCGGTGGTGGGAGGCTCGGAGAAGACGTCGGATGGGGTATCCAGGTCTGGGGTGAAGTTGGAGGTAGACTGCTCCTGGGGAGGCAGGGCGGGCAAGGACTTATCCACTTTGGGTGCCACTGATGGCGGTTTTTTTGATTTCTTGCGCCGTCGCGCCATGAGCGACTCATGGCAGGACATGCAGAAGATACCCTGCGAAGTTCGGGCATAGCGGAGGTTCTCGATCTTGCGCTTGCAGTTGCGACACCTGAAGCAATTGGCGCAGAAGGCCTGGTCGCCCGTGAGGATGGCGAGGTCTTCGATCTTGTTGCCGCAGTGGTTGCAGCTATATGTGCAGTTGTTGCATATCAGGGAGCCGTCCCCGAGCAGCAGGAGGTTTGCGTCCGAGTCGAGCAGGGTGCCGCACGTATTGCAGCGGAAGCAGTCGATGTGCCATCGGTTCCCAGCTAGCCAATGTTAGCATGCAGGCAAAAGGTGTTGGTGTTGGTGTAGGCGGTGCTAGTAGTAGTAATGGCGGTAACTGTGCAGTATCATGGATGTGCAGTGGGGAGGCGCGAGAACAGCAGGAATGCATACCGAGTTCAAAGGCCTTGCCCTCCTCGAGAATCTGGACTGTTGTCAGCGGCTGCTTTGTGGGAAGCGGAGGGATATTCGCACCTCTCCACATCCCTTGCACGGATACACGATCTCATCGTCGATGGGCGACTCTGGATAGGCTCCTGGGCTCTCCATGGCGTAAATGGCAGAGCAGAAACGTGTGCGTCTGTTCTATCGCAATGTCACTTGGGGCGCAAGAGGGCTTGGCCCGGTGCGAGAATCAAAAGGACCAGGTCCCCAACACGGGGGTGTGTGTGTGTGTGTGGTCGAGGGCGTCGCGGGCGTAGTGGTGCCGTCGTCTGAGCGGTCCCGAGGGTTGGCTCCGCTGTGCAACACGAGGATCTGGCACGGTCGGTGGTAACAACTGACAAGGA
>Ga0265798_10011921_pt1 | contig 10547 bp, 7 predicted proteins | sample P3T30metagenome_FD_192430 | JGI IMG/M metagenome (GOLD analysis project Ga0265798, IMG submission 192430) | Plant litter microbial communities from East Loma Ridge, Irvine, California - P3 T30 | ecosystem: Environmental > Terrestrial > Plant litter > Unclassified | place: USA: California... | reverse complement strand
TAGGGCAGGGCAGTTGTGACGAACAGCTTGCGGGTCATGGGCTAAGCGCTAAGGAAAGGATGAAAGAGAACATTTTACCAGCGGATGTCCACAAACGCATGGTGGGTATTTCAGGGAGCTGCCGCGTTTTGATGCCCCCGCCCGAGGCGACGCCCCGTTTTTTGCTACACTGCGCGCATCACATTGGAGAAATACATGAGCATCACTGCAGACGACGTCAAGACCGCCCTGTCACAGCTTGTCGATCCTAATACCGGCAAGGACTTCGTGTCTTCGAAATCGGTCAAGAATATCCAGGTCGAGGGCGCCGATGTCGCCTTCGACCTCGAACTCGGCTACCCGGCAAAAAGCCAGGTCGCCTCGCTGCGCGCGGCCGTCGTGAACGCCGTCAAGGCCATCCCGGGCGTGGGCAACGTCAGCGTCAGCGTACAGACCAAGATCCTGTCGCACGCGGTGCAGCGCGGCCTGAAAGTCATGCCGAACGTGAAGAACATCATTGCCGTGGCATCGGGCAAGGGCGGCGTCGGCAAGTCGACCACCGCCGTCAACCTGGCCTTGGCCCTGGCCGCCGAAGGCGCCAGCGTCGGCGTGCTGGACGCCGACATCTATGGCCCGTCGCAGCCGATGATGCTGGGCATTAACGCGCGTCCGGAAAGCCTGGACGGCAAATCGATGGAGCCGCTGGAAAACCACGGCGTGCAAGTGTCCTCGATCGGCTTCATGATCGACCCCGACGAGCCGATGGTCTGGCGCGGCCCGATGGTCACCCAGGCGCTGCAGCAATTGCTGTAGCAGACCAACTGGCGCGAACTCGATTACCTGATCGTCGACATGCCGCCAGGCACCGGCGACATCCAGCTGACCCTGTCGCAGAAAGTGCCGGTCACCGGCGCCGTGATCGTCACCACGCCGCAGGACATCGCCCTGCTCGACGCGCGCAAGGGCCTGAAGATGTTCGAAAAGGTCGGCATCCCGATCATCGGCGTCGTGGAAAACATGAGCACCCATATCTGCTCGAACTGCGGCCACAACGAAGCGATCTTCGGCCATGGCGGCGGCGAAAAGATGTGCAAGGACTTCGGCGTCGACTTCCTGGGCGCGCTGCCTTTGACCATGTCGATCCGCGAGCAGACCGATTCGGGCCGCCCGACGGTGGTGGCCGATCCGGATGGTCCGGTAGCGGCGGTCTACAAGCAGATCGCGCGCAAGGTGGCGGTGAAAGTAGCGGAGCGTGCCAAGGACATGAGCAGCAAGTTCCCGAGTATCGTGGTGCGCAACGACTGATTCATTAAAATTCTGCAATAAACAAAGGCGCCATTCATGGCGCCTTTGCATATCTGGAGAGCGTCAGCTCGCCGCCGTCTGCCTGCCCAGGATGGTGACGCGGTCGCACCACTCCTGGAGGATGTCCTCGTTCGCGCCCTGCATGACGCGCAGGCGGTGCTTCTTGAGGTGCTCGCGCTCGTAGGCGCTGTCTTGCAGTTCGACTTCCAGGCAGCGCTCCTTGCCGCTGATAATCCTGGCGCTCGCGCCAACGAAACTGCCTTGCCAGGTGCCGGCGCTGCCGACGCTCAGGCCGCGCCCGTCGCGGTCGGCGGCGATGAACCAGTTGATACGGCCTTCGTTTTGGTTGCCAGCGCGGAATTCGCCGCGCATGCCGGCCTTGTCGAGCAATGCCGTAATGCGCGCCTCCACCTGGCTGCGCAGCGCGGCCAGGCGTTCCTGCTCCACCGCTGCGACCTGTGCCGCCACGGCCGCCTGGCGTTCGCGCTCCTGCTGGATCAAGGCTTTGCCGCGCGCCCGGATCTCGCCCTCGAAGGCGGAGCGGGCCTCCTGCACGCGCGCGGCAATGCTTTCCCACTGCGCCTTGAACTGATCGATCTCCTGGTTCCTGACATTTTCGAGGCAGAGCTTGACCCTGTCCGGACCGCCGGTCGCAAGCTTCAGGCCCGCATAGTCACAGGGCGCTTCGTGGGCGCCGCGGTGCTCGAACGGGATGTCGGACAAGCCGGACGGATAGGAGGTTGAAGTCCCGCCAGGCAAGGTGATGCTGACGTATTGCCCATTGACCAAGGTGCTGGCCGTGTTGGGGGTATAGCTAGACTTCGTGTGCCTGGTAATCTCGCCAAGGTGGAACTGGTGCAGCGGCCAGGTGTCGTCGAAGCTGCGCGCCTTTTGCCATGGCGCCTTGGGATCGCCTCCGCTACGCAGGAAGCGCAGCGGCTTGCGCCCGATCACGCGTACCGTTCCCGCCTTGAAATCGATGTGCAGCGCGAAACGCCGCCCCTCCCACACCCATTCCTCGCCGCTGGCGATCGCCGCCTTGCTGGCCCCGGTCTGGATGTTCCAGCTCGACGATTTGTGCGGCAGGACAATCGCCAGGAAGGCAAGGGCGCCCAGGATCTGCCATTCGAGGTCGCTGACGTAGCGCAGGTTGCCGGTGAAGGCGATGCCGGCCAGGCGCAGGAAGAGGACCAGCACGGCCAGCACGGCCAGGCGGCCGGCCACCGGCCCGGCAAAGTGCGCCACGGCACGGTAGAGCAGGAAGGGGCCGACAAAGGCCGCGATAATGTGGCGCGGCGGCCCGTCGTACAGCTCATGCGTATACGCATACTCGCCGGCGTAGTAACCAAGGCCAGCGGCGACGGCCAGCTGGAGCAGGAACTTGATCATGCTTGTCGCAATCGATAAGGTGGGACGGAACGGGCCGCGGGGCAGGGCAGCGCGTTCATTGCCCAAGGTCCTTCAGCACGGTTTGGTAAGGGCCGGTTTGAGGCGCCCGTTCGGCGCGCGCTTCCTCGGCATACCAGTCCAGGTAGCCCAGCATCTTCCCGGTTTTGAAACTAAGCAACAGCCCGTCCTTGCCGGCCCATTGGATGGCCTGCAGCGCCGTTGCGTCCGAGGCGAGGGCGGCGCTGGCCTGCCGCTTGGCGCTGTCGATGGCGGCGCGCACCCTGGGCCAGTTCTCCAGCATGGACTTGGCGTTGGCCGCGGCAGCGCGGCCCTTGATGACGCCGGAGAGCATCGGCACCAGCACGCCGCCGCAATCGACGACGCTGCCGCCGACGCCGTTCGTTGGCGTCTGGTAGCCGACCAGGCTGGCCGCCTGCAAATCGAGCGCGGTGCGGCTTTTCTTGCGGCGCTGCAGGTAATCGGCCAGGAAGGCGGTCGGCGCAAAATCGGGGTTCTGTGCGCAGCGCGCCAGGGCGTCGAGCTGGCCGGCCACCGGGACCAGGGCGCTGATCGACTGCATCAGTTCCTTTTCGCGCTGCCACTGGTTCAGCCGCTCGCGCACGCGCGCATCGTTCAGCAGGCTGGCCTCGGTCTGCAGGCGGGTGTCGTTCTCGGCCAGGCGGTATTGCTGGGAGTGCAGCAGGTAGAACTGCGGCGCCGCGCCGTTGGCCCGCTCTGCGCGCCAGCAGCTGAAGGTGACGAAATCGGCCCCGGCGCCGGACAGTTCGTCGAGGTCGGCATAGGCCTGGCCGCTCCCCAGGTTGTTCGTGCAGCCCTGGTGAAAAGGTTCATAGCCGGCGCCGCCACGTACCACCTGGTCCATCGCGCGACGCCAGGCGCTGCCGGGCTGGGCGTGGGCCTGCGCCGTGGCGTCAGCGTCGGCCTGGGTCATGGCCCAGCCGCCGTCGGGCCGGAACCATTTGATGTCGCCGTCGGTGCATTCCAGGGCGCCGGGCCTGGCCATGTCGCAGCGGAAGGTGGTCTGCTCTGCGCCCAGGCGGGCGATCTTGTTCCAGAAATAGTTGGTCTTGTTCTGGGAAATGGCCAGCGCGATACGGGTCCAGTCCTGCATCGTGGCGGCGGCGCCGCCAGGCAAGACATAGCCGATGTCCGACAGCGGCAGTGGCTGCGCCTGGCGCGTGGGATTCACCAGCACCAGTATCTCGCCCTTGCGGGTGGCGACCACGCCGTTCGGCAGCGCGACCGGTTGGTCTTCGGGCAGCTCGCGCAGCGAGGGCAGGCCGTTGACGGTGTAGGTGACCGGCTGCTGCCCTGGCTGGCGCGGCGCGATGCCAAGCAGGGTATTGATGGTGACGGGCGCCGGCGCCGCCTGCGCGCCGAGGCTGGCGGGCGGCAGGCCGAGGGGCAGGGCGCCGACTGCCGGGCTGATCGGCAGCAGGGCCATGCTCTCGGCCGGCAGGGTGGAGACGATCTTGCCGCTGCCGTCGTCGCGCATGCCGCGCAGCACGCCGTTCGACGCCAGCGTGATGTCGACGGCATAGGCAGCCAGGCGCTGGCCGGCGTCGTACTGGGCCCAGAAAGCGTCGGCATCGTTCTTCACCAGGCCCTGGTGCGCCCGGGTGTACAGGGTGCGCACCAGGGTCTCCAGGGCTTGCCACTCCGTGGCCGACTCGATGGCGGGCAGGTCCGGGAAGCGCGGGTGGCGCGCCGGGGCAGCGCGCCGCAGCGTGACGTTGCCGCCGACCGTGAAGACGGCCGGTACCGAAGCGCTGGCGGACGCGCCGCCAGCGGCGGGCGCACCGGGTTGGCCGGGCGCCCCCGGCGCCGCGCAGCCGGACAGGACCAGGGTCAGGATGGCGGCCGCTGGAGCAAGACGGGCAGGGAAGGGCAGATTGGTCATGGCCGCTTTCCTGCTCAGGAGCCCGGCTTCGGCTCGGGTTGCAGGGCTTTCTTGATGCTCGCCTCGCGCACGCTCGCCTTCGGCTCGATGGCGTGAAAATCCATCGTCAGCAGGGGCTGGCGCGTTTTCGGATCGGTCACGGCGATGCCGTCGACCACCAGCAGCGCGTTGTACTGCTGTTTCTCCGGACGCGAGGCCAGGTCGGCGATGTGCCCGAAGTAATAGCCCGGCAAGTCGACCGTGCTGGACGGATTGCTGCGCAGCTTGCTGAGGCTGGCTTCGAGCTGGCGCGCTTCGTCTTCACTCTTCGGGATGTACCAGCGCAGCTCCTCGGCCACGCCGGAACCGGCGAACTCGACCATCCAGGTCGCATGCTCGTTGTGCTCGTGCTCCTTTGGCTTCGACCAGCCATAGGCCATGTCGCCACCGATCCCGGTACTCACCGGGTAGCCCTTCTTCGCGGCGTCGTAGGGGCCGATGCTCATCAGGGAGTCGCGGTCGAGATACAGCGCGTAGTGGCGCACCTTCTTCGCTTCTGCATAGGCGGCGTCGAGCTCGGCATGCTTGGTCTTGACGATGTCGGCGCGCTTGAATGCGTCTTTCTCCGCCCGCACTTCCGGCAGGAAGTCGTAGGCCAGCAAATCATCGTCGCGCTGCGCGCCGGCCCAGAACACCTTGCGGTACAGCGTTTCGACCGCCGTCGTTTCGGCCTGGCCCTTCGTGCGGAAATCCTTCGACTGGTCGAGCACGATATAGCGCTCGAAGGGCAGCAGCGGCTGGCGCGGCAGCAGGATGCCGCCCTGGTCGTCGATTTCCAGGCCATTGCTGGGGAGCTTGCGCTCGGCTTGTCCCGAAGCTTGTTCGGCAGGGGCGGCGTTGTCGGCGCCCTCTTTTTTACCGCAGGCGGCGAGGGCGAGCAGCAGGGCTGCCAGGGCGAAGGTCGAAAGTCGGGTCGAGGTCATGGCTGGTTGAAACGGGTGATTATTCATACCGACCATTATTCAATGTCATCTATGCAATATCCATAGTACGTATGGCCTATGGACAAACCAAAAGTTGCTGTAGAAAATTATCTCCAATACAATCAACTTGATCCCGGGGTAACGATTCGCGGATTTTCGCCCTTCACGCCCTGCACCGATGGACAATTCAAGCAAGCTGATCCTCGATATCTACGACATCGCCCAGGGCACCGCGCCGACCGCGTGCAACGACGAGATCCTGCGCCGCTTCCGCCGCGATTTGTCTTTCGAATCGGCGCTGATCGGCGACCTCGGGATTTTTGGCGAGCGCATGATCCCGACCGGCGCCTACCTGCACAACATGCCGGCCGAACGCATCAGTGCCCGCCAGAGCACGCTGGGCGAAGAGCTGATCCTCGTCAACGGCACCATCAAGACCAGCGATCCGGCGCTGGCGGCCTCGTTCCGCCAGCGCGGCCGCAGCGTCGCCACCGATATCGAGCGCACCGCTACCGACCCGCACGTGCTGGCCTATTGCCGCAAGTACGAAACAGCGCATTCGCTGACCTGGGTCTCCGACCGCATGGTGCAGGACCGGCTGACGGTGATTTCCTTCTGGCGCGCGCAGCGGCGCCAGGCTTTCCTGGGCAACGCCGAGCAGATCGTCAACCTGGCCATGCCGCATTTGCTGCAGGCGCGCCAGATCAATGTGCGCCTGAATGCCGCGCGCCTGCACCTGCATGCCGCGGTTACGCTGCTCAGCTCGCCACAGGGACGGCTGTATTTCGCGGTCGAGGAAGCGATCGCCCTGATGCAGGAAGAGTGGCCGGAGTGGACGCCGCCCTTCCTGCCGGGCGCCTTGCTGGCCGCGCTCCGGAGCCGCCCGGGGATGGACTACGCCGGGCGCCGCCTGCACATCCGCGCCAAGCTCGAGCAGGCGGTGCTGACCTTGTCGGTGACGCGCCGCAGCGAAAGCGTGCACGGCCTGACGGCGGCCGAGCGGCGCTGCGCGGTGCTGGCGGCCCAGGGCCTGCAGTACAAGGAAATCGCGGCGCGCCTGCTGGTGTCGCCGAGCACGGTGCGTAACCAGCTCAGCAGCGTCTACCGCAAGCTCAACATCAAGAACAAGACCAGCCTGGCCCGCGTGCTGGAGCTGGGCGAGGTCGACGGCTAGCCGGTCGCCGATTCACGCGCCGGCCAGGCTCAGGCGATCCAGGCAGGTTCGGCCTTGCCATCACTGCAAGCAAGGTCGCTACTGTGCCTTTTTTGCATGCCGCATAGGAAGCGCACCAGCCACTTGCCGCTCGGCTTGCGCCAGAATAAATCCGGTAGGAAATTTCCTGCATAAACTGCCACTTGGACTCACTCCCCAAGACGGCCGAGCGCCGCCCAGCCTCCATGAATCCTACCAGCGCGCGTTGGAGCGGCCGTTACCTGGCTGCTACCCACTGGTTCATCCCCGCCGCCCTGCAGCAAGAGGCGGCGGTCCTGACGCGCGCCGAGAACGTGGTCAGCGCGGCGCTGCTGGCCGCCACCGCCGGTCCCTTCTATGCGCTGGCGTATTACCTGCTGGGCTACAAGGGCGCCGTCACCGAGATCCTGCTGTGCTGCGCCGTCATGCTGGCTTCGCCGCTGCTGCTGCGCGTGAGCGGCAGCATCGGCGCCGCGCGCGAACTCTTCCTGTGCGCGCTGTTCTTCAATTTCACCTGGCTCAGCTATAACCTGGGCGGCATCAGCGCCCCCACCGCCAGCTGGCTGATCACCGGCCCGCTGGTCGCCACCTTCCTCGGCGGCATCTGGAGCGCGCTGTTCTGGCTGACGATGAGCTGCGCCGCGGCCGCCCTGATCTATCTGCTGGCGGCCGCCGGCCATGTGCTGCCGGTGCAGGCGGTGAGCGACATGGCCATGCTCTACCTGGTCTGCCACCTGGGCCTGTTCGTGGTGGTACTGGCCTTTGCCCTGCTGTTCGAGCTGACCAAGACCCAGGGTTTCGTCAAGCTGGAGCAGGCCGTGCGCACCATTAACGAGCTGGCCATCCGCGACGAACTGACCGGCGTGCACAACCGCCGCTACCTGATGAACCTGATCGAGCGCGAAAAGGAGCGCAGCGACCGCAGTGGCCGCGCCTTCTGCCTCTGCCTGCTCGACATCGATTTTTTCAAGCGCATCAACGACACCTACGGCCACAGCGCCGGCGACACCGTGCTGCGCGCCTTTGCCCAGACCGTGCAGACCCTGGTGCGCGGCAGCGACTGCTTCGGGCGCTACGGCGGCGAGGAATTCCTGCTGATGCTGCCCGAGACCCCGGTGGTCGATGCCCGGGTGCTGGCCGAGCGCGTGCGCGCCGCGATCGACAAGCTGCGCTGCAGCGACGGCCCGAGCGAGATCGCGCTCACCGTCTCGATCGGCGTCGCCGAGTACCGGATGGGCGAGACCATCACCCAGGCCATCGGGCGCGCCGACGAGGCCCTGTACCTGGCCAAGTCGAGCGGGCGCAACCGGGTGGTCTGCCACGGCCAGGACCAGGAACCCGATGGCCTGGCGCCGGCGGCAGGGGAAGCGCGGCCGGAGCGCGACCTCGGCGCCAGCATCGGCCGCATGCTCGACGGCATGCACTGCGACCAGCTCACCGGCCTGCTGAACCGGCGACTGCTGCGCGACCGCCTGCGCCACGCCATGGACCGCGCCGACCGCAACCGCCGCCTGGTGGCGCTGCTGCTCCTGAACATCAACAAGTTCAAGGAGGTCAACGACGCCCTCGGCTACGAAGCCGGCGACGCACTGCTGGTGCAGGCCGGCGGCATCCTGCGCGGCTGCCTGCGCGACTGCGACACGGTGGCGCGCTGGAGCGGCGACGAGTTCGTGGCGCTGCTCGAAGACCTGGGCTCCGAGATGGATGCGCGCCAGGTGGCCGAGAAGATCCTCGACCGCTTCGGCCTGCCGCTGGCGGCCAGCGGGCGCGAATGCTTCATCACGCTGTCGGTAGGCGTGGCCCTGTATCCGGCCGAGGACTGCGACCTCGACGCGCTCTTGAAACGCGCCGACATCGCCATGCGCAGCGCCCGCGCCTGGGGCGAGAACAGCGTCCAGCTGTATTCGAGCGCCGCCACCGCGCCCCAGAGCGAACGCCTGGCCCTGAAGAACGGCCTGCGCGACGCCCTCACGCGCGGCCAGCTGTTCCTCGAATACCAGCCGCAATGGGACCTGGCCACGCGCCGCATCGTCGGCGTCGAGGCCCTGCTGCGCTGGCAGCATCCGGTGTACGGCCGCATCGACCCAGGCCGCTTCATTCCGCTGGCCGAGGAGACCGGCATGATCGTGCCGATCGGCGACTGGGTGCTGCGCACCGCCTGCGCCCAGAACCGCGCCTGGCGCGATGCCGGCCTGCCAGCCGTAAAAACCGCAGTGAATCTGTCGGCGCGCCAGCTGCGCCATCCGGATATTGCGGCGCGCGTGCTGGACATCGTCGCCGCCAGCGGCCTGGCGCGCGGCAGCCTGGAACTCGAGATCACCGAGGGCGTGCTGATCGACGACCTCGACGGCAACCGGCGCGTCATGAGCGAGCTGCGCGCGGCCGGGGTGCTGGTCTCGATCGACGACTTCGGCACCGGCTATTCGAGCCTGAACTACCTGTCCGAACTGCCCGTGGACATCCTCAAGATGGATGGCCTGTTCGTGCGCCGCCTCGGGCAACACCCGCGCGCGCGTCCGTATGCGATCGCCGACGCCATCGTCGGCATGGCGCACAGCCTCGACCTGAAGGTGATCGCCGAAGCGGTCGAGACCGACGAGCAGCTGGCCGACCTCGACGCCATGGGCTGCGACGAAGCCCAGGGCTACCTGTTCGCGCGTCCACTGGCGCCCGAGCAGGTGGCGGCGCTGCTGGCGCAGCAGGGCCTGCATGGCAGCCCGGCCGCGGTGCCGGCCCTGGCCTGATCCTCCCCGATCCTCTCATTCACCCTTCCAGGAGCACATCGTGCATGAAGAAACGCTTGACTTCGGGCGGGCCGCCGACATCGCCGGGCTGACCGCCTGCGGCGCCCTGCGCGGCAACGTGGCCCAGTTCGCGCAGCCGCGCGGCCCCGACCTGATCCGCCGCACCGAGGCGCTCGACGCCTGGTGCACGCTGCGCGCCGCGCATGGCCTGTGGCAGTATGCGCGCGCGGTGGACGGCGCGCCCGGACCCGAGGCGCGCGTGCGCGAGGAGGGCGCCGCCGCCCTTGCCGAAGCGGCGCCCGGCGTCAACTTCGCCTCCCAGGATTACCTGTCGCTGGCCTCGCATCCGGCGGTGCGCGAGGCGGCGCAGCGTGCCCTGCTGGTGTCCGGCCCGCACAGCGCCGGTTCGGCCGTCCTGCTGGGGAACAGCAGCGCGTCGCTGGCGCTCGAGGGGGCCCTGAGCGCGCTGCTGCGCTGCGCGCACGTGACCCTGTTCCCGACCGGCTGGGGCGCCGCCTTCGGCCTGATCACGGCGCTGGTCGGGCCGCGTGACTACGTGGTGGTCGATGCCCTGGCCCATGCCTCGCTGCGCCAGGGCGCGGGCGCGGCCACGCGCAATGTCGCGCTGCACCGTCATCTCGACACCGGCCACGTACGCGAAGTGCTGGCGGCGATCCGCTCGCGCGACCCGGAGAACGGCATCCTGGTCGTCACCGAAGGCCTGTTCAGCATGGACAGCGACGTACCCGACCTGCCGCTGATGCAGCACCTGTGCCGCGAATACGGCGCCACCCTGCTGGTCGACGTGGCGCACGACCTGGGCGCGCTGGGGCCGGGCGGCAGCGGCAGTATCGGCGAGCAGGGCATGCTCGGCAAGATCGACATCGTGATGGGCGCCTTTTCCAAGACCTTTGCCTCGAACGGCGGCTTCGTCGCCTGCGCCTCGCGCGCCGTGAAGCGCCAGCTGCAACTGTTCGCCGGGCCGCACCTGTTCTCGAATGCGCTCTCGCCGGTGCAGGCGGCCACGGTGCTGGAAGCGCTGCGCATCGCCGGCG
>Ga0265798_10011919_pt1 | contig 10548 bp, 16 predicted proteins | sample P3T30metagenome_FD_192430 | JGI IMG/M metagenome (GOLD analysis project Ga0265798, IMG submission 192430) | Plant litter microbial communities from East Loma Ridge, Irvine, California - P3 T30 | ecosystem: Environmental > Terrestrial > Plant litter > Unclassified | place: USA: California... | reverse complement strand
AACCTGCTTATTTAGCAGTGACCTAGTAGGCTATTCTGAATACCTTACCGAAGTGAATGGGAGGCGGCGCCCTACTTCCCCCGAAGAGTCGTTTGAAGAAGCCCATGCTGTTGACACTATGGACACAGGAATTCGATGATGTACAGAAGACGCACTTGTGGGATGTCGAAGCTGACGTCGGTAGAAAGAGCTGCTGTTTAGGATCGTCGATGAGTGGAACAAGAATGCCTTGCGGCGGAGAAGCGCAGTGGCAGTATATGGACCACGGCTGAAACGGTGAAGATGCGGCAAGCTTCAAATATCCTACTAACAATCACATTTCTCCGTGACATCCTATCCATCGACGATACCCGTGATATATTGGAAACCAGCACAATCCACTTCACGCTAAACGCCTCCGAAATTGAACTGTATTCCGCGAACAACAAAATACAACGCCGCAGAATCCACGATCGCCCATGATAATAACAAGATGCCGAGAATGCCAGCACTCAAGATCCTTCCGCCCACCCTCGCGCACCAAGTTGTAGCGTTTAGCCAACCCTCTTGCCCGATACATAGTAGTCCTTGGTCTTGAACACTGATTTGATCGCGAATGTTGATCTTTCGTCGGGTCTGTTCGCTGGAGGCTTGAACGTGTTCTGGCGAACGAAGTCGGGCTTCTGCTCGGCTTCTTGTTTACGCTTCTCTTCGTTTATGCCAATGTAGCTTTCACTAGCCTGAGAAGCTGCATTTCCTGTGTAGGCTTTTTCTTCTTGTGGACGACTAGGCTGTGTGTCTTGGTCTTCTTTGTAACGACTTTAGGGCGAACTTGGTATCCTTTCCCGGTATTCACGTTGTAGTTCACGACGTGTCCCTTCTCGAATTCCGGCTTCATATATGCGGTTACCGTCGTGGTGATGTCCACGAGGGATTTCTTCGATGGATGTATCTGGGTCTTGACAGATAGTGTAGGGCGAGCAATCGTTTCCCGGGATGGCAGATGTCGACCTAGTGTTTGTAGGAGGTGGTTTGGCGAAGGAACAAGGCACGCCAACGTGGCATGTATAGGTATAGATGTGTGAGTTCTGCTCCCTTCGCAGACTGTACTTGATCTTGGGCATTCCAGAGCCAGCGTTCGATCGGAATCTTATTGACAGTATTGGCAGGCTATACGATATACTTCTTTCAAAAGATTCACGTTCAGGACGTCCACGTTCATTGAGTTGGTGTGACATCGAGGGCGACAACTACGCAAATGATTGATCTCAAGCCAGTCTTCCATCTTCACGATTGAGTCACATACACGTTCATTGAGTTGGTGTGACATCGAGGGCGACAACTACGCAAATGATTGATCTCAAGCCAGTCTTCCATCTTCACGATTGAGTCACATACACGACAATGCTCATCGGGATGAAGCTGGTCAGTCGGTCAGTATGCGCTCCACCTCCCTACAACACGTGCTGACCTCATCGAAAGCAAGGTGCTCGAGGAGCCTTTTGAAGTACGATGGTAAGACTTGATTCATTGTACATGAAACGAAAAACACTGTATGACTAACACCAAGTGACTCATAAGCCGGTCTTGCGTAACCCATACGCTGAAATGTCTACCCGGCCATGACTTCTACACCTTCCTTTACTTCAACATCTCTAGATGATCCAGCACCCGTCTTCCAACTCTCATCCATGCTCTACGAGGTCGCCCTACAATACGCTATACCTCCTACGTTAGCTCCAACCTCCAGCCTCGACTACCACATCCCGGACAACATCGACCAGAACTGGCATGCCACTCCTTCGGCATATACCAAACTCCGCTTCTTCCTCATAAATCTGCGTCTCGATACTTCGCCTTCCGGCGGGATTTCCCGACGGACTGCTGGGTTCTCTCGTGAACCTCATCCCACCCCTTAGGAAAGTGCCAACCTTGCTTCCGCTCTTCGTGCTCCCGAGCCAGGTCTGCATAAGGTGCAGATGAGGTTCAAATTTCACGTACTGCGATTCATAATGTGTATTCACTGTTGGATAGTGTGGTTGAGCGGTAGGCTGCGGGTATGTGTATCGTGGGTCTGGGTATGGATGGTTTGTATCTTGATGGTTTGGATATTGCGGCTGTACGTTTGGATAGACGTAGGCAGGGTACGACGCCTGCTGTTGTTGTGGGTACTAGAACGGATACGTATGCGGATACGGCCGCGTGTTAGGCTGCGGGTACGGCTGCTGGTACTGTCCCCGTTGCTGATACTCCTGCTGATATTGTTGCTCTTGCCGCTGCCACTCTTGGTACTTCTTACGATACTGCTGCTGTTTCTGCTGATCTTGGGAGCCAGATACGCGCCCCGCCTCGCCAACCTCCGAAGCGTCCGGGAGAACTACAGTCACATTGTCGCTGCCAACATACGAACGAACGTCGATGTCGGGTTTTTTCTTGCGCCTGGATGACCGACGACGCGTAGCATCTGTCGAAGCTTCGGCAGTATGAAGGGCGTTGCCATCGTACGCTACCAGCGCATTGTCTGCGCCTGGTCGGAGTGCTCGGATGGTTTCGGTGCTTGATACCGAGCTAGTGCGACGCGTTGAAGCAGACTTGCTACGTTTGGAGCGAGTTCGACTTTTGGTTCTGGCGCCTTCGTGTCCATCGTAAGTTACTCTTACTTCCGCAAAGTCATCGTAGGGGCTTTAAGTGCGAGATGTAGTACTTCGACCGCGACCATCGCTCGACGCTTTGCGGGCACCTTTAGAACTGCTTGCTTTACTCGAGGCTCGTCTCGAAGTTAGCTCGCGTTCGCTACTGGACTCATGTTCATCCACTTCGATCTGGCTCCTGGCTTTCGACGCGATGCTGCCGCCTCGCTCACCCCGACTAGACGGTTTGATACTCGAGCCTCGCTTCGAGGTCGACTTGCTTTGGATTCTCGGTTCATAGTCTTCCTCGCGCGCACGACTTCTGGCTGTCGACGCGATACTGATATCTCGCTCGTTGCGACTTGATTTGACACTGCTTGTAGTGCTTGCAGCGGTACTTGGGGCACGTGCAGGCATTGGGGCAGCATATTGTTCCGTGTGCTGGATGGCATTTGGTCTGCGGCTCCTCGCGCTGCTTTCCCCTACGCTTGAACTATTGCCGACCTCAGATCTGGCATGCACTTCGTCGGCGCGGCGCCGAGCGGCACTAGGGATGCTGACAGCATGTTCGCTTCGAATGCTTGGTGTCACACTAGCCGCGCGCGATGCTGGAGGTTGCGAAGATGGAGCTCGTAAAGAGAGTGCTCGTGAAGATGGAGCTCGGGAATGATCACGGGAGTGGCTCTATTGCAGGTATCCTGCTGACTCTTTGATGAGGCTAACATCGCTAGGTGCGACACTCGGACTTCTAGATACGGATGCCGGCAGCAGAAGACGGTCCCCTATCACCACACTTCGGGCGGCATTAGTAAGACTCTGCGAACGAGAAGGGTGAAGATTTTGAACTTCGCTTGGAACTCGCGAGACAGACAAAGGCGGTTGCTGCATAGATGCCGCACTTGTAGCCACGCTGATAACGCTTGGGGCGCGATAGTTCTGGACTCTTGACTCAGTCAAATGGGGGTGACTTTCAGGGACCCGACTTTGAACGGCGGATATGACACTTGAGGCACGAGAGTTATCTCTTGACGCGGGCAGAGCTGGGTACTTTCCCGATGCCGTGCTCGGGGCGGCGCTTACTTCACTCGGTGCGCGAGAGATAGCTCTGGACGCGGGCAAAGGCAGTCGATTCTCTGAGGTCATGTTCTGAGTAACCCTTACAGCGCTGGAAGCGTGAGCGTTGTTCGTACCCTTTGAGGGTGTCGAAATAGTTTGTGGGGGATGCGGGTTATAATGTCCTGGTGCGCTATGTTGCGTGGCACTAACGGTACTCGCATGACTCTTTGTGTCGCTGACTACGCTCGCAGCATGCGTGCTATGAGTATCATGAGCGATACATGGGACACGCGACGAAGTTGTAGGATGTGCGTTCGCTATTGCATCGTTTTGAGTGTTGCTAATGGCGCTCACAGGATACCTACTGTAAGCCACGTCCCCAGGTATAGGTCGTGAATATTGCCTCTCTTGGATATAACTTGGTGCCGCGCTTGCTAAACTCGCGTTTCGTGTGGGTACTGCATTTGGAAGCGGCGGGGCGACAGGTACCAGCCTGCCTGATGTAGATTGGCTCGGTTCGAGACTCTTTACTCTAAACCCTTCTCTTTTGTCGCTGGGCACATCTTCGACTCTCTTAATGCGAAGGTCCTTGCCTTCGGTACGGCTCCAAGCTTTCGCCTTTCTATGTTTTTGGGTCGCGGAAAAGCTCATATCTAATTGAGGGAGAGCCTGTGCATCAAAGGATGTCTTTTTGGTAGGTTTATCAGGAACACGATATACTGGGTGACGATGGAGAAGGTAGAGTATCTCGCGGCATATTTAAATGAGCTTCATGTGAATCGTCATTACTCAAGTTACTCAAGTCATGGAATAGTGTGACCGCCTTCAAGTATTGTGTTACCAAGTAGAGTAAATCAGGTCGACACAACAGTGACTCAACGAAGACTCACGAGTGAAGGAAGAGACACCTGAATCGCCATACATATCTGGTGTGAGAAGTATGCACGAAACACCTTGGAGTACACGCAAAATCTGCTGAGCCATGGTCTCCTCTGTCATTCACGGCCAGTTCTACTATGAGCGCGAATACCGGCATTGTGACCTTTTGGGCGTATACACATGGATTTAGATCTTATGATTACGGAACAGTCAGCATCTGATCAGAACCAATACAGAAATATTTGAAGTACGAACATATCTACTGGTGAAGCTATAGTTCTGGAAAATTGGCGGTACAGGCATTTTGTGACGCATTGAGTTAGCGCCAAAGATCCCTAGGAAGCAACCAATCTCGTTGGGCAGGCAGGCTGTTGCTTACACTTTAACCTACCCCGCAGCCAGGCTGCCTTCCAAGACCACACCATGTCAAACGCCTTTTCATGCGCGACCTCAAATGTGTTACCAGGTCATTGAAAGATATTCGAGGTGTCGCTGCCTCTACTACAAGCATGCGATAGACCCTTGTGCAGCGCATGGCGAGCGAGGTCACACCACACAAGAGAAGACGGTCCTAGTAGGCTACGCCTGCTCATTGCATTCGGATTACTTACAAGACAGCGGTGTCATTGACATCGTTGACAGTCTCCCAGATCTGGACGATAGTTCAGACGATGGACAAAGCATCTTCTCTCTCTCGATCGCGCTTAGCAGGTGTACTTCGTTCATCGCTTCGGATGGACAAGACACTATTGCAGAGGTGCTTGAGGTCCTTCTACAAGACCCTCAACTAAGCTGGCAGGATTTGCTGCACTCTCAGACAACAACTACTACAGAGACGATGGCAAAGGATGTGCAATTCTTTCTGGGTGCGTTCGAGAGGGATTTACGCGCCCAGTCCGACTCCACCCTGCAACACCATGCTTGCGCATCCTTACGATGTCGCTTACGGTATCTATCATCTGAGATATACAAGCACTTCAACGTTGAAGAAATCACCACCTCTGATTCGTACTGTCCTGACAACGAGAGTGTCACCGGGTCACTACGACAACTCCAGCCAATCGGCACCGACGAACCAGATCCAACACTCATGCCGGCCTTCTCCGTCATTCGAGAATTCCTGTTTGATGGAACCGCTTATGAGGCACTGAAGGAAAATGTAAGAAACTTTGCACAGCATACGCGCAACTACAGGAAAGAGATGGTTGACATAATGGTGAGGAATTTACACCCACCCAGCGAGCATTTGGGATCTCCTCGAAACGTTGATTCGCCACGTCTGTTCAACCTCTTCGATGTATTTCTTGCCGATCTTGCGAAAGAAGCAGAAATCCACATGATCTCTGCTTCCGATCGCGCCGGGATCAAGAGCGTTCACGAAAAGCTATCGAAACTTGCAGCCAGAATTTACGCGTTGTGGACAGACGAAGTGCCATCGTGGCACTTCTATCCGCTCATACCATCTAGCAGCAGCTGCGAATCATTTACGAGTTCATCAGCAAACGTGATAGAAAGTCAGGGTGAAGTAGAGACTTTTGAGACATTCGTGTGCTCAAGCAGAGCTTTCTGGTGTCTGACAAAATCAGTCTCACCTCACGCGTACAAGATCACATGCGAGCCTAACCATGTTTAGTCTTCCACGACAGGAGGAACGCAAAGCACGAGCAACATATCGTTCTCTGTGTCGCGCATCGTGTCAGTCCAATTTGGATGTGTACGTTTTTCCTGCACCACTTCCCAATCACATGCAAGCGGCTAAACCTCGACAGTCTTGCGGAGAGACCATCATCGACAACTACAGAGACCTTTCTAAAGATGCTGCCAGCAACATTTTGCGACAGCTGAGACTACTATCAGTTCGTCAGATATATCAGCAAGCAGCCTCACAGCAATCGCAGCGGAAAAGGACGTCATTCTCGTTTCGGGGCCTTCTCGCCTCGTTTACCTCAAAAACAACGCCAAAAGGCCAGCTTCCACAGCATGAACCGGTTCATCAAAAGGGAAATAATCTGTGCAGTGGGCCATGCGACATGCAGACCCAAACGAATCAGCATGAACACCACTTCATTCACTGGTGTATTCCTTGGAGTCGCTACGCTATACGTATGTCTGCGCTGCAGTCATGCAAGTTCAAAACAGATGTCGATTTCTTCAGAGCCCTGAAGCAGCGCTACGAACAATCCAAGAAGCGATACAAGAGGTTGTTGTCGTTCAAGAAAGCAACAGCCTTGCGTTTTGTAAAGGCAAGCTCTTCCCATGCACTCAGAGCGTCGCGTAGACTTGGCTGATAGTATGTGCAAGTTCCGTCTATACCATCACCAGCTGGTAGATATTCACGAGATCAACGATATACCACCGGAATATCAGAACCATGAGTACGACTACTCACCAATGCCAGCGGATAACGTTCCTCCGATCGGTCCGAATCTGCTGATGCACTTCTTCCTGCATCCGGAAGAGAGCCCCTCATCCGCGGTTCTGCTTCCAAGTATACCGAAACGCAAGAAACACAGACTCGAGCCCTGCCCAGTGCGCGGTAGTAGGTAGGTGTTGCCTTTCTCTTCAGTGATACTAAGACACTGACACTTACAGTATCGGCTGGGGGCTTGACGTTGTAACTGGTGTTGATGAACTAAAACTTTTCGGCCTAGCCCTGCTTGGTACTCTGGCAAGCATCATCTTTGGGCTTGTTTGGTCAGTGATGAAACACGATATACAGGGCGCATTCGCTGTCGCGGGTTTCTTTTTCGCAATCTTCACGTTCACCATCGCGAGTGTTAAAGCGCTGGACTTCTAAGGTTTGTGTGGTAACATCCGAGTAACGTAATAGGATTAGGGTTCTCTGCTATACAAATATGCCATGCCGCTTCATTTATCCACCGCCTAGATCGTTGATCTAGCACTGCCCGGCACTCTCTCTTTACTCATCCACGCTGGAACGACATGTTCCGTTCTATAAGTAGCATGTCTATCTGTCTTTTTGTATAGTCTGGCCTTACCAGGCATATACACTAGGTCCTTTTCGACTTCTCGCTCAATCATGCTCCGCGCATATGGGCGTGTTTTCTCTACGCGCGTTGCACCCACAGAAGAGGCGGAATCCTCTGGTCGGATTCCCTCGCTGTGGTAAATTCCGTCATCCTCAGGATCGTACTCCCCGTCTCTGTCGTACTGCTCATCTTCATATGCGGATGGAGCGCGGCTTCCGTTACGATGCTCTGGTCGATGACGAGAGCTGGAGTGTCGACTACTGACTTCGCTTGGGGCTCGCCCTCTGTAAGATCTCGCGTCGTACTCGACATCATCGTGGAAGCGACTCGAGGTACTATGTGCACGACCTGATTGACTAGTTGAATGTCCACTGTGCTCGCGTGTGGAAGTACGGGTCTGGGAAGGGGTGTTGCGTTCGCGATGGCTATGACGACTCTTGATGCTACCAGCCACGCTACGATCCTGCTCAGCGGCTTTGTGTGCATACTCCTCATTTACCCGTGACTGAGCAATCGAGATTCTGCTTGATGCCACGCTAGGAGCTCTTCGTGAATACGGGGCAGGATGTGCTTCCGGGATATGTTCTTGGGTAGCATTAACCTCGCTAGTAGCGTAAGAGCTGCGACTACTGCGACCTGCGCTTGGCATCCTTTGTGCAGGTGGCGCATCGTAGTCTCTCCCAGAGGTACTACGACTGGACTTGGTCGTACTCTTGTTTGGAGGACGAAGAGCAGATGGAGGTTCAGGTGCTTCTGGTAATGGTGCGAGTTGACTCCCTACGCGGCTTGATGGCTTATGGGTTCCCGACCTGCGGTCTTTCGCGACCTTCACGGAATATCCGCTAGTCGATCTTGTATCCTTTCCTTTAACCTCCTTCTTGTAGTATGCAGCTTCGCCTTCCGAGTTCAATCCGAAGGCTTCACCTTTTCGACGGACCCATTGGCGTTTCTCGGCATATGAGCCGGAGAACATGATATTCGATGAATATGATACTTCAAATTATAGCGTATGATTGTTAAGCGATTCTGTATCAGTGGAGAGCTGTGAGAGGTGGTTTACGGGTTTAGAAGCAGGGGAGAACGTTAATTTGTATCACATCATATGTGAAGTAGTTGCTGGCGCTCCAAATGCATGCTTCAATAAACGAGCACCAAGTTCATGCAACTATGTATGAATGGATTTCATGGCTAGATTGACGCGCAAGCGTTCCATTATTGGAGGCTGGAAGATGAAAGTGAAGTATAACAGAACATTCGCATGTTTAACGCCGAACGAAGGCTGTTGGTGGTTCCAATAAATGCTTCTGCCACTGATCTTCTTCCTGTCCGGTCTCGAGTAGGAATACAATTGCGACGCGGACATTAACAACGGGTTGAGAGCACTTGCGATATTATGGGGAAGAGGATGCGGAACGAATGTGTGGACAAAGCTACTACCTAGACTGGAAGTAGGTCCATACATCATCATTACTAGAAAAGATGTCTTTTTTCCGCAGTGAGTTTTGCAGATCCTCCTATCGACGCCCGCGCCTCCGGCCGCCGCCGGAGCCAGCATCAAAGCCCTCGCCGAAAAGTCCAGGGCCATTACCACCAGGTCCACGCATACCACCAAAACCACCTCCAAAACCCCCAGCTCCATCCACTGGCTCGCCTATCCCTTGAGGCGTTCCACGCTCTACATTCCCATAATCATCGTCATCGTCATCTTCATCATCAAACATTCCCCTCATATTGCGGCGTTCGCCCACTCCATGGAGGCGAGGCAGTTGGAAGAGCTTGGCCCGCTGATCAGCGTAGACTTTCTCCCACTCTTCGGCATCACCATATGCTTCCGTCAGCAACTCATAGTATTCCGCTTGCGCCGACACTCGGTCTCTTTTGTTGAACCGGCCGTTAAGAGGGCTGTTGAACCCATTGTTGGACCGATACCGACTGAAGATATACGCCTCCAACTCGCTGGGCGGCTGAACGAAACGTTGTGCCCGGTCGGCTGGCATTGGCTCAAGACCATGATCTTTCCTGTGCTCATTGTGCCTTGCAAGTAATCTAGTTCTCTCTTTCATCCAAGCCTGGGCTGTCTCCGCTTTCTCTTCGTCGGTGGGGAAAAGATGACTTTTGCCTTGTGCCTTTCCCAAAGGATACCCTCCGAAAGGATAAACCCCGGAAGACCTCCCAGGTTTGCCGCGGCGCCTAACGAAGAAGGGATCCATGCTTGAAAGAATTAGGTATCGGTTTTGACGTCAGTTTCAAGCCTGAGTTGGTGCTAAGTGGCTGTTTTGGTGTAGATCGATGCAGAAGAAGGTATCGTAGGAAGCTGCACTACCCATAGGAGAGAGATGTTTTATACGAAGCAGCTATAACTAATCGTTGTGAAGAATGATCATGTGCTGTTGATGAGGCGTGAAGTGACGCCACGTACACTGCTGCGCTCGTCAGCTGAACCAAATGTCACAGACGCCATCAATATTCGATCGCTGTGACGATGCTCACCTATTGATCATGAGTCAATTGAGTCATACCACATGAACGTTGCGCAGCGAGCCGCACCTCGAATATACAGCCCATGTCTTAGACTTCGTCCAGATGAAAGTGATCAGGGAAGCAGATAGAAGTCATTAACTTTACTGACTGAATGGGCGTAAAGATACGTTCGCAATACTATCTCAGCAATTTCTAGTACTCCTACCGCCCATGTCTCCGACATCTGCCATCTCTGCTCGATACACGGATAGCAAACCCATCAAGCCTCCCTCAATCATGCATGTTCCAAGCAGAAGCCTTACCACCTCCAGCAGGCCAACGCGGGCCACGTCCACCCTCTTGACCTCTTCCCCCTCCTCCTCTACTGTTGTCCTCCCGCCCAACGCTATGGTCTGGAACAGCTGGGTCTCCACGGCCCATACCATCTAGGTCCGGCCATCCTGGGTTACGTCTTCCTCCGCGACGACGACCCATGGGCATAAATCCCAAAGCACGAGGATCATCAGCCATGCCAGCAAACCCGTGGTCTCCAA
>Ga0265798_10011918_pt1 | contig 10548 bp, 10 predicted proteins | sample P3T30metagenome_FD_192430 | JGI IMG/M metagenome (GOLD analysis project Ga0265798, IMG submission 192430) | Plant litter microbial communities from East Loma Ridge, Irvine, California - P3 T30 | ecosystem: Environmental > Terrestrial > Plant litter > Unclassified | place: USA: California... | reverse complement strand
TTCATCGACTCGTGGCGGACGACTCGCAAGCCGGGCGTCGCAGCCCGTCGGGGCGCCCGCGCCGCGGCCCGGGCCTTCGCCGTCGCCGGAGGCCGCCCGCCCGCCTGACGCCGACGGCGTCGGTGCGCGGCCCCGCCCGGGCGTCGGTGCGCGGCTCCGCCCGGCCTCAGTGCGCCGTCTCGGCCCGGACGGTGAGGGTCTGCACCCGGGGCGGGGCCTCGGGCGTGAGACGGATCTCGAAGCGCAGCAGACCCCGTGACCCGGCCCGTCGCCAGACCAGGTGCGAGGGCGCCTTCGACTCGTCGTCGGGAAGGGGCTCCGCCGAGGTCGGCGCGAGGCCGCCGACCGACTCGACGGCCTCGCCCCAGGTGCGTCGGCGTCGATCGAGGGGTATGTCGAGCTCGATGTTCTCGGCGAGCCAGTCGCCCGGTTCGCCGCCGCCGAGCACCAGCTCCTCGACCGCGTCGCGGGCGGCGAGGGTCTCGGGCCACGGCCGCACGCGGCTGCCGACCCCGGTGCCCTGCGCCGCCGTCTCGGCGAGCAGGCCGTCGAGCGCGAGCGTGATCGGCACCGACACCTGGGCGTAGGTCGCGTTCTCGAATCCGACGGCGCCGACGCCGGTGGCGGGGTGCCAGCGCATGTGCGCAGAGAATCCGGGGTAGCCGCCGGAGTGCGAGACGATCGTGCCGTGGTCGGGGTGCTGCTCGACGAAGAGGCCGAGGCCGTAGCCGCCCGGGTGCGCGCCCAGCCCCGGGACGAAGCGCTGCAGCTGCTGCATCTCGCGTCGGGAGGCGCGCGACAGGATGCCGTCGAGGTCGCCCTGGCCGTCGGGGTGGAACGCCGAGCCGAGCCAGCGGGCCCAACGAACGAGATCGTCGGTGGTGCTGAACAGACCGCCGATCGGCGAGAATGCGCCGGGGCCCGAGAACGGCAGGGGCTCCCAGCCGTCGCCGACGCGTCGGTGTCCGATCGCCAGACCGCCGGCGGCGGGCACGTCGGTCGTGAAGCCGGTGGAGTCGAGACCGAGCGGCGCCAGGACGTCCTGCTCGACGACCTCGCGGTACGGGCGACCCGAGGCCTCGGCGACGACACGGCCCAGCAGGGCGTATCCGAGGTTCGAGTAGGCGAACGCGGTGCCGGGGACGCTGTCGAAGCTCAGCCCGCGACGCAGCAGCGCGTCGAGGCCCTCGTCGGTCAGCGACTCCTGTCGGTCGCCCCACGGGTCGTCGGTCGGGAACCCGGCCGACATCGTCGCGAGCATCCTCAGCGTGGGCACGGGCGAGTCGGCGGTCGGCAGGGCGACGTCGGCGAAGGCCGGCACCCAGTCGGTCACGGGTGCGTCGAGGTCGAGGGCCCCGGTGTCGCGGAGCGCCAGCAGCACCGTCGCCGTGAAGCTCTTCGTGCACGAGGCGATGCGGTACGCGGTGTCCGGCCCGGGCGCGGCACCGTCCGCGCCGTCACCGCCGAGCGTCCCGGAGGCGCCCCGGTGGGTCACCCCGTGCCGGTCGAAGGTCGCCCAGACCGCGCTCGGCGCCTTCCGCTCCGCCCGCCGGGCGGCGAACACCGCATCGATCCCGGAGGCGCGGGTCGGCTCGGTCACGACTGCTCACCCTCGGACGACGTGCGACGCATCGTCTCGTAGGCGTCCAGAGCGGCACGTCGCGAGGCCTTGAGATCGTCGAGCGGCTCGGGGTAGTCCTCGTCGTCGATCTCGGGCACCCACTGCCGGATGTAGTCGCGATGCTTGTCGAACTTCGTCGCCTGCAGCTCGGGGTTGAACACCCGGAAGTACGGTGCCGCATCGGCGCCCGAACCGGCGGTCCACTGCCAGTTGGCGGGGTTGTTGGCCTCGTCCGCGTCGACGAGGGTGTCCCAGAACCAGGCCTCGCCGACGCGCCAGTCGACGAGCATGTTCTTGATCAGGAAGCTCGCGGTGACCATGCGCACCCGGTTGTGCATCCAGCCGGTCGTCCAGAGCTGGCGCATGCCGGCGTCGACCAGGGGGATGCCCGTGCGGCCCTGACGCCAGGAGTCGATCTCGCTCTCGGGCACGTCGGCCCACGGGAAGCGGTCGAACTCGGGTCGGTAGCTGACCGTCGCCAGATCGGGCGAGGTGAACAGGATCGTGTGGTTGAACTCGCGCCAGACGACCTCGCGGAGGAACGACTGGGCGCGCTCGCGCGATGCGTCGGGCAGCGCCCCGCGCATCCGGTGCCAGATCTGGAACGGGCTGATCTCGCCGAACCGGAGGCGCGGCGACAGTCGACTCGTCGCCTCCTGCGCCGGGAAGTCGCGGTCCCCGTAGTCGGCCAGCGCTCCGGTCGCGAACGCCTCGAGCGTGTCGTGGGCTGCGGCCTCGCCAGGGGTCCAGGTGTCTCGGAGACCCGCGGCCCAGTCGGGTCGGGTCGGGAGGAGGCCCCAGTCGTCGAGCCGGTCGCTCGCGACGTCGGCGGGCGAGGTCAGGGCATCGGGCTCGTCGAGGGGGTGACGCGGCTCGGGTCGGTCGAGGCAGGCGCGGTAGAACGGCGTGAAGACCTTGAAGGGCTGCCCCTGCCCGGTCTGGATCGTCCAGGGCTCGAAGAGGAGGTTGGCCTGGAAGCTGTCGGCGACGAGACCGCGGTCGCGCAGCGAGGTCTTCAGCCCGGCGTCGGCGTCGCGCGCAGCCTTGCCGTAGCGGCGGTTCCAGTAGACGGCCCCGGCCGACACGTCGTCCACCAGGCGCGGGATCTCGACCGCCGCGGCGCCCCGACGGAGGGTCAGACTCGAGCCCTTGGCCCGCAGATCGGCGTCGAGGGCGGTGAGGCTGTGGTGCAGCCACCATCGTGAGGCGCCGCCGAGGGGTCGGATGCCCTCGGTGTCGTCGTCGAGCAGGTAGAGCACCACCACGGGCTCGCCCCGGTCGACGGCGGCGTTCAGCGCCGGGTTGTCGGCGAGGCGGAGGTCGTCGCGCAGCCAGACGATGGAAGGGGTGCTCATGCGGGGTGCTCCTGATCGGCGCGGGTGGCCGAGCCGTCGCCGAGTCGGAGCCTCGTGCACAGGTCGGTGAGGGTGACGAGCTCGTCGTGGTCGAGGCTGCCGCCGACGCGGCGACGGATGGTCGCGGCGTGGCTGATCGCCGTGCGCCGGTAGAGCTCGTAGCCGGAGTCGGTGAGGGCGACGATGATGCCGCGAGCGTCGCCCGGGTCGCTGAGCTTCTCGACGATGCCCCGGGCGGTGAGCCGGTCGACCAGTCGACTGATGCTCGGCTGGGTGAGCAGGAGGTGCCGGGTCAGATCGCGGATGCGGGCGCGCCGCTCGGGCTGACTCGACAGGTTGAACAGCACGTCGTACTCGTTGAACGAGATCTCCTGCGTCGGGAAGCAGTCGGTGAGTTCGCGCATCACGCTCACCTGCGCCCGGAAGAGCGCCTCCCAGGCGCCGACGGCCACGGATGTCTCGCTCATCTCTACCTCGCGTTCGTTTCCGTCGAGTCTACGAAAGCGCGGGGGTGTCCGTCCGCCACCGACGGTGCACGACAGAGGGCCGGTCGCCCAGTGGCGACCGGCCCTCATCCCTTGCACCGAGAGTGTCCTGCGATCTCATTCCACCTCGGCCGCCACAGCAAACGGCCTCGGTTCGATCAACCTATAACGAATCGGTAACGGCGGTCTAGCCCTGAAGCCAAGGATCAGCTGGGAACACGACCCATCGCCCGTCGACTGGGCACGAGGCGCCGCCGGGTCGACTCAGAAGACGTCGGGCGACGGCGTCGAGGCGTGGCGGATCGACACGTCGGCGTGGCGGTCGAAGCGGTAGCCGGCCCCGCGGACGGTGCGGACGATGTCCTCGAATGCACCGAGCTTCGAGCGGAGGCGGCGGACGTGCACGTCGATGGTGCGCTCGTTCGGCACCTCCTCGTCGTCGCCGTCGGCCCACAGGCTCGAGATCAGCTCGGCGCGCTCGATGGTGCGGCCCTCGCGCAGCACGAGGTACTGCAGCAGCTCGAACTCCTTGTAGGTCAGCGGTGCGACGTCGCCGTCGAGCAGCAGGCGCTTGCGCGAGATGTCGACGACCACGCCGCCGCGGGCACCGGGCTCGTCGTCCTCCTCGACCTCCTGACGACGTGCGGCGAGCGCCGACGGGTCGTGCAGCGCCAGGCGCACGACGTCGACGTCGCGTCCGCCCGATCCGGTCGGTGCGAGGGCGACCGCGGCGTGGGTCTCGGCCGAGGGGGCGATCGAGGCCACGAGCGCCTTCAGCTGCGAGACGATGTCGCCGAGGTCTGTGCCGTCGGCGGCGGCCTTCAGCTCGTCGATGCCGACGTAGAGCACGAAGCCGCGTGCCTCCTGGCCCTCGGGCAGTGCCCGTGCTCGACGCGCAGCGGGAGGTGCGACGGCCGCCGGGGCGGTCGCCTCGACGGAGTCGTCCACCGGCGGGACGGCGTTCAGGTGCCGGGCGGGGGCGATGGTGCGGGCGGCGGGGGCGGCGACGGGACGGTCGAGGGTGAGGGACATGGGTACGCGGATCCTTGCGTGCGGGTGAGCGGTACCTCGGCGACGGTGACGCCATCGTTCGTCGCGGGTAGCGCTCGGTTCGTGTCGGTGTCCGCTGCCGGTCAGGCGGTCGGCGGACGGTCGATGTCGTGACATCGGGGGGATGCGCGTCGGAGTGGTGACGCGGATGCATCCGGGAGTCGACGGCTCAGCAGCGGGGTGGGGCTGCGAGCTCAGCGTGCTGCGGAGGCAGCGACGGCGACTCGGCGAGGTGTGGCCGGATCAGGCACACATTCGACACAGGACGGCGTGCATCGGCATCATCATGCCGGTGCTCCCGGGGGCCTCAACGGAGGTCGGGATGAACACGCTGTCAGTCATGGGTTGATTGTGTTACAGCGTGCGTCGCGCTGTCAAGCACCATGCGGCGGGCGGCCTGGCGGGCCCGGGGGTCGCAGCCGGCGCGACGACGACGAACCGCGCCTCCGGAGGTCGGAGACGCGGTTCGGAAGCCCGCAGGAGGCGCGGGTCGGGAGGTCGGTTCAGGCCAGGCCGTAGAGGCGGTCGCCCGCGTCGCCCAGCCCGGGCACGATGTAGCCCTGCTCGTTCAGCCGCTCGTCGACGGCGCCGAGCACGACGTGCACGTCGCGGCCGGCCATGGCCTTCTCGACGGCGGCGAGGCCCTCGGGTGCGGCGAGGATGCAGACGGCCGTGACGTCGACGGCGCCGCGGTCGAGCAGGTAGTCGATCGCCGCGATCAGCGAGCCGCCCGTGGCGAGCATCGGGTCGAGCACGAAGCACTGGCGGTTCGAGAGGTCGTCGGGCAGGCGCTCGGCGTACGTGGTCGGCTCGAGCGTCTCCTCGTCGCGCACCATGCCGAGGAACCCCACCTCGGCCGTCGGCACCAGCTTGGTCATGCCCTCGAGCATGCCGAGACCGGCGCGGAGGATCGGCACGACGAGCGGCCGGGGCTGGCTGATCTCGAGACCGGTCGTCGGGCCGACGGGGGTGACGATGTCGACGGGCGAGGTGCGCACGTCGCGCGTGGCCTCGTACGCCAGCAGGGTGACGAGCTCTTCGGTCAGGGCCCGGAAGGTCGGTGCCGGCGTGCGCTTGTCGCGGAGCACGGTCAGCTTGTGGGTGATCAGGGGATGGTCCGCTACGTGCACTCGCATAGGCTCAACGGTAGCGGAGTCGACCGGCCCGCACCCGCCCGCCGAGAGGTCGCCGCCGCGTGATCGCGCATCCCCCCGAGTTCGACGTCTGGATGGGCCTGGCGCTCGCCGAGGCCGACGCCTGCCGCGTGTCGGACGACGTGCCCGTCGGTGCGGTCGTCGTCGACGCGTCGGGGGCCGTGATCGGCACCGGTCGCAACGAGCGCGAACTGCGCCAGGACCCGACGGCCCACGCCGAGGTGCTCGCCCTCCGCGACGCAGCACGCGCCACCGGCGACTGGCAGCTGACCGGCGTCACCCTCGTGGTCACGCTCGAGCCGTGCCCGATGTGCGCGGGGGCGATCCTCGCGGCGCGGGTGCCGCGCGTCGTCTTCGGCGCCTGGGACGACAAGGCGGGCGCGACCGGCAGCGTCTACGACATCGCGCGCGATCGTCGGCTGCCGCACCGCTCGGAGGTCGTCGCGGGCGTGCGCGAACCCGAGTGCCGGGCCCGCCTCGACGACTTCTTCGCCGCGCGCCGCTGAGTCCGTCTCGCCGGGGGAGCCGAGGAGGCGCGGTGTCAGTCGGCCGCGCGGATCACGATCGCGTCGGTGGGCGGGTCGACCCGACCGGGGCGCACCCACACGTCGGGCTCGATGTAGATCACCCGGGCGATCGGCACCGCGGCGCGGATGCGGGTCTCGACGGCGTTGATGGCGCTCGAGACGTCGGCGAGCACGGTGCGACCGGGCATCGACACCTTGACGCCGACCAGCAGCTCGTCGGGGCCGAGGTAGAGCGTCTTCATGTGGATGATCGACTCGACGTCGGACCCGTCGGTGATCGCGGCGCGGATCTTCGCGACGTCGTCGGCCGAGGCCCCCTCGCCGACCAGCAGGCTCTTGGTCTCGATGCCGAGGATGACCGCGACCGCGACCAGCAGCACGCCGATCGCGAGCGTGCCGATGGCGTCGAAGACGCCGTCGCCGGTGATCCAGGTGAGCACGACGCCGATCATGGCGAACGAGAGACCGAGGAGCGCCGCGGCGTCCTCGAGCAGCACGACGGGCAGCTCGGGCGCCTTCGCACGGCGGACGAACGACACCCAGCTCTGCTGGCCCTTGCTCGGGCGCGACTCGCGCACGGCGGTGCGGAGCGAGAAGCCCTCGAGGGCCAGCGAGACGGCGAGCACGAGCACGGGCAGCCACGGCACCTCGAGCGGGTGGGGTTCGCGCAGCTTCTCGACGCCCTCGTAGAGCGAGAAGACCCCGCCGACGCTGAACAGGATGATGGAGACGACGAAGGCGTAGACGTAGCGCTCCCGCCCGTAGCCGAAGGGGTGCTCGGCGTCGGCGGCCTTCTTGGCCTTGCGACCGCCGAGCAGCAGGAGCACCTGGTTGCCCGAGTCGGCGAGCGAGTGCACGCCCTCGGCGAGCATCGACGACGAGCCCGAGAAGGCCCAGGCGATGAACTTCGTGACCGCGATGCCCAGGTTGGCGCCGAGCGCCGCGATGATCGCCTTGTTGCCGCCGGATGTGCTCATGTCGTGATCCCCTCGAGTCGCCAGGGTCGATCTTAGGATGGCCTGATGGTCACCATGCTCCCCACCACAGCGATTCTCGGCGCCGGCTCGATGGGAGGCGCGATCCTCTCCGGTCTGCTGCGACCCGGTGTCGTCGTCGACGGCGGCATCCGGGTCACCAACCGGTCGGAGGCGAAGGCGGTCGCGCTGCGGCACGGCGCCGTCACCTCGCTCGCCACCGAGAGCGATCCGCGCGCGAACGCGTCGGCGGTCGTCGGGGCGAAGCTCGTGCTCATCGGCGTCAAGCCGCACATGGTGGTCGACCTCCTGTCCGAGATCGGCTCGGCGCTCGACCCCGGGGCGGTCGTCGTCAGCCTGGCGGCCGGCGTCACGACCGAGACGATGGAGGCGGCCCTGCCGCCGACCGTCTCGGTGCTGCGCTCGATGCCGAACACCCCCTCCGTCGTCGGGCTCGGGGTCACCGGGCTGAGCGCCGGTTCGCGGTCCACCGACGACGACCTCGCGCTGGCCCGGACGCTCTTCGAGGTCGTGGGCGAGGTGGTGGTGGTCGACGAAGACCGCATCGACGCGCTCAGCACGATCTCCGGGTCGGGGCCGGCCTACGTCTTCCTCCTGATCGAGAAGCTCCAGCAGGCGGCGATCGGGCTCGGCTTCACCCCGGCCCAGGCGGCCACGATGGTCCAGGGCACGTTCCGCGGGGCGAGCGAGCTGCTCGCCGCGAGCGACGTCGGGCCGGCCCCCGACGCGCCGGCCGAGCTGCGCCGCCGGGTGACCAGCCCGGGCGGCACGACCGAGCGGGCCGTGGCCGTGCTCGACGCGGGCGGGCTCGCCGACCTGTTCGACCGGGCGACGGCGGCGGCGCTCCAACGCAACCGCGAGATCGCGGCCGGTCGCTGACCCGGCCGACCCGCGCCTCCTCGGCTGCGGTCTCCGCGAGGTCGCAGCGACCGCGGCATCCGGGCCCTGCCGGGGTCAGCCCTCGAGCGCCGCGAACCTCTCGATGGCGGTGCTGTCGCCCGACACGATGATCAGGTCGTGGTTGCTGATGACGGTCTCGGGGGTCGCCTCGCTGAAGGCGCCGCCGGGGCTCTTGACGCCGACGATCGTGACGCCGTACTTCTTGCGGATGTTCGAGGCCGCGAGGGTCGAGCCGCGCACCGGCTTCGGCGGGTACATCTTGACGATCGCGAAGGCGTCGTCGAACTCGATGTAGTCGAGCATGCGACCCGAGACGAGGTGCGCGACGCGCTCGCCGGCCTCGCGCTCGGGGTAGATCACGTGGTTGGCGCCGATCCGGGCGAGGATCTTGCCGTGCGACTGGCTGATCGCCTTCGCCCAGATCTGCGGCACCTTGAGGTCGACGAGGTTCGCGGTGATGAGCACGCTCGCCTCGATCGACGAGCCGACGGCGACGACGGCGATGCTGAAGTCCTGGGCGCCGATCTGCTTCAGCGCGTCGATGCTCCGCGCGTCGGCCTGGACGGCGTGCGTCACCCGGTCGGCCCACTTCTGCACGAGACCGGCGCTGGTGTCGACGGCGAGCACGTCGCGGTCCTGGCGTTCGAGCTGACCCGCGGTCGCCGCACCGAAACGGCCCAGGCCGATGACGAGGACGGGGGCGTCGTGCTTGATCTTGTCAACCAACGATCGGTCGCTCCTCGGGTCGGGTGAACAGCTGGCGCCGTTGGCTGGCGGCCAGGGCGACGGAGAGTGTCACTGTACCAACGCGGCCCATCCACATCGTGACCGCGAGGATGTACTTGCACGAGTCGGGCAGGTCGGCGGTCAGACCGGTCGACAGGCCCGACGTCGCGAAGGCGGAGATCACCTCGAACAGCACGTGCTCGAGCGGCTCCTTCGTGATGTGCATGATCAGGATGCTCGCGACCGCGACGATCGTGGCGCCCCAGAGCACGACGCTGACCGACAGTCGCAGCACGTCGCTCGGGATGCGCCGCCCGAAGGCCTCCATCGAGCGGTTGCCCCGCGCCTCGGCGAACGCCGCCAGGAAGAGCACGGCGAGGGTCGTGACCTTGATGCCGCCGGCCGTCGAGGCCGAGCCGCCGCCGATGAACATCAGCATGTCGGTCACCAGCAGCGACGAGCCGTTCAGATCCGAGATGTCGATGGTCGAGAAGCCGCCCGATCTCGTCATCTGACTCAGGAAGAGCGACTGGAAGATCGTCGGGAACGCCGCGATGCCGCCGAACGTGTCGGGGTTGTCGAACTCGAGCACGATGAACAGCAGGGCGCCGGCGAACAGCAGGATGAAGCTGGTGACGAGCGTCAGCTTCACGTGCACCGACCAGCGGCGGGGGTGCCAGGGGTTGCGGGCCAGGGCGTAGATGACGGGGAACCCGATGCTGCCGAGGAAGACGCCGATCATGATCAGGGTCAGGAACCAGTAGTCGTGGGCGAACGGCGCGAGCCCCTCGGCGTTCGGCGAGAACCCCGTGTTCGTGAAGGCCATCGCCGAGTAGTAGAAGCTGTCGAGCACCGCCTCGCCGATCGGGATGCCGTCGATCACGAGACGCGGCAGCAGCAGCACCGCGATCACCGCCTGGATGACGGCCGAGCTGAGCGCGACCGTGGCGAGCAGCCCGCCGACCTCGCCGAGGCGCACGGCCTGCCCCTCGGGCACCGGGCCGGCGTGCACGCGCAGCGGATTGCTGTCGGAGGCGGCCATCAGCCGGGCGCGCAGCCCCAGCTTCCGAGACACCACCAGGCCCATGATCGAGGCGAGCGTCAGCACGCCGATGGCGCCGATCTGCACGCCGACGAAGATCACCACGTGGCCGAAGACCGACCAGTGCGTCGCCATGTCGACCGTCGCGAGACCGGTCACGCAGATGACGGAGACCGCCGTGAACAGCGAGTCGACGAGGGGCGTGGACCGCCCGTCGGCCGCCGCGACGGGCAGCGAGAAGATCGCCGTGAACAGCAGGATCAGACCCGTGAAGATCATGATCGCGAAGCGCGCGGGGGAGTGACGACCGATGTCGTCGACGTAGTCGGTGATGCGGCGGACCGGCCCGCGGGACGCGACGCGGAGGGGTCCCTGCCGGATGGTGCGCGGGATGCGCCGGGAGGCGGGGGAGGGGCGCGTCACCCGTGCATGGTACTCCGGGCCGGTCGTCGTTACTGTGGCTGCATGCCTGACCTCTTCGCCGTGATCGCCGACGGGACCCGCCGAGACCTGCTGGCCGTGCTGCTCGAGGCCCGCGTCTCGGGCGAGTCGGCCACCGGCGACGTGTCGGTCGGCGAGCTCGTCTCGCGCCTCGGCATCAGCCAGCCGACCGTGTCGAAGCATCTGCGGGTGCTCCGCGACGCCGGGCTCGTGCATGTGCGCGAGGGCGGTCAGCACCGCTTCTACGGCATC
>Ga0265798_10011916_pt1 | contig 10549 bp, 6 predicted proteins | sample P3T30metagenome_FD_192430 | JGI IMG/M metagenome (GOLD analysis project Ga0265798, IMG submission 192430) | Plant litter microbial communities from East Loma Ridge, Irvine, California - P3 T30 | ecosystem: Environmental > Terrestrial > Plant litter > Unclassified | place: USA: California... | reverse complement strand
ACACCGACGGCGCCGTGCGGGCACAGTCGCCCAACGGGTGGCGCGACTCGGACTACCTGTTCGAGACCGAGTCGGTCCGCACGTCGGGCCCGACGTCGCCCGAGATCCGTGACGCCCTGGCGAACTCGACGGTCATCGCCTCGTTCGGCGAGGGCGACCAGCAGGTGAACGTCCGTCGCGTCGACAGCGAGGGTGCCGCCCAGGCGAGCAGCGCGGCCGACCAGGCCGCGTCCGCCCGCTCACGGGCCGGTGCCGAGCTGGCGGCGAACCCCGACCTGCAGATCTCGTCGACGTTCACGCGGGCACTGACCGACGGTCGTGTCGATCCCCGCGCCGTGATCGTGCTGGGGCAGCTCGCCGCCCTCGGCCCGATCTCGGTGGCCGACCCCGGGGCCCTGCCGGGCGAGCAACAGGCACCGTTCCGGCAGTTCGACATCACGCCCCGAGGTGGGCAGACCGTCGACGAGCTGCGCAGCACGCTCGAGGGCCTCGGTGGCGTCTACGTCCCCGAGTCGGTCCGGCCGACCGGCGACGGCCTGCGCGTGACCTTCTCGGCCGTCGCCCCCGGCGGCGTCCTGACCGACTGAACGCCACGCCGGTGCCCGTCCGCGGGCACCGGCACCCCTTCACCGCGTCCCGCCCACCCGGCGGGGCACCCGACCGGAAAGGACCAGCCTCATGGCTCCCGTCTCCCGCACCACCCGCGGCACCTCCGCCGCCGTCTCCCTCGACACCGCCCCTCCCGTCCGCCGTCGGCGCCGCCTCGCGACGGTGCTCGCGCTGACCGCCGCCACGGGCGTCGCCCTCGCCGGCTCGCTCGTCGGCGTCTCGCCCGCGAACGCCGCCGACGGCGACGGCTGGGTGCGCGTCGGCCACCTCTCGCCCGACACGAAGGCCGTCGACGTGACCCTGACCTCGCTCAAGGGCGGCCAGGTCGTCATGGACCTCGACGACGTCACCTACGGCCAGGTCAGCCCGTACCAGGCCCTGGCGGCCGGCACCTACATCGTGTCGATGACGGCGGCCGACGCCGCGGCCGACGCGAAGCCCGTCATCACCGAGAACGTCACCGTCGCGAGCGACCAGCCGGTCACGGCCGTCGCGTACGGCCCGAACGACGACTTGAAGACCCAGGTCTTCAAGGACGACCTGACGCCCCCGGCCGACGGCCAGTCGAAGGTGCGCCTCGTGCAGGCGGCGAACGTCAGCAAGACCGTGACCGTGGCCACGAGCACCGGCACCACGATCGCCGAGAAGGCGCCATTCGGCAGCGCCAGCGGTTACGCCCAGGTCGCCGCGGGCCCGTGGACCCTCGACCTCACCGGTCAGAAGGTCACCGGCACGAGCGACGTCGACCTCGCGGCCGGCAGCATCAACACCCTGTTCGTGCTCGACAACGCGACCGGCGGGCTCACCGTCGTCCCGGTCGTCGACAGCGCGGCGACCGCCGAGGCCCCCGTGGGCGGCGTCCAGACCGGTGGCGGCTACCTCGCCGAGCACCCCCGGACGAGCGAGGCGACGAGCCCCTGGGCCACCGTGCTCGGCTGGTTCGGGGTCTGACGACCCGCACCACCGCGGCAGGACGAGGAGGCGCGGTGAGCGGCACACCGCACCGCGCCTCCCCGGCTCCCCGCCCCACCGCACGACCGAGCCCCACCGCACGACCGGGCCCCACCGCACGACCGACGCTCGGCACCCTCGAGCAGGAGAAGAGGACGACATGACGAAGAAGACGAAGGCGCTGCTCGCCGCGGCCGTCGTGGTGGCACTCGCCGTCACGGCCGGCATCGCCTCCCTCGTCGTCGGAGGGTCCGGCGGCCCGTCGACGGACCAGGCAGGCGGCGGCGCGGACGCGACCGGCACCCCCGGCGCAGGCACCGCGACCCCGCGGTCCCGCACGGCCACCGAGATCGGCGAGGACTTCCTCGCCGACTACGTCGACGACGACGGTCGCGTCGTCCGCCGCGACCAGGGCGACGACACCGTGAGCGAGGGGCAGGCGTACGGCCTGCTCGTCGCGGTCGCCGGGGGCGACGAGCGCCGGTTCGACGCGATCTGGGACTGGACGACGACGAACCTCGTCCGCCCCGACGGCCTGCTGGCCTGGCAGTGGAAGGACGGCTCGGTCGTCGACGACATGCCCGCCAGCGACGCCGACGTCGACGCCGCCCGGGCCCTCGTGCTCGCCGGGACGACCTTCGACCGACCCGACCTCACGACCGCGGGCGTCGACCTCGGCACCGACGTGCTCGACGAGATGACGGTCTCGACCGACGTCGGCCGCATCCTGTTGCCGGGCCCGTGGGCCGAGGGCCCGGGCCCGTGGTCGTACAACCCCTCGTACGCGTCGCCCGCGACGTTCGCCCAGCTCGGCGAGGCCAGTGGCGACCCCCGCTGGGCCGAGCTCGAGACCGGGTCGCGCGCCGTGACGACGACCATCCTCGCGTCGACCGCCCTGCCGAGCGACTGGGCGCAGGTGCGTCAGGACGGCACCACCGTGCCGTTGCCGAGTGCCGACGGGTCGTCCGGCACCGTGCGGTACAGCTACGACGCCGGCCGACTCGCCCTGCGCTACGCCGAGTCGTGCCAGCCCGACGACGTCGCCCTCGCGGCGTCGATGGCGACGGTGCTGCAGCGCTACGACGACCTGCCGATGCAGCTCGACCTCGGCGGGCAGTCGGTCGGCTCGGACCGGAGCCCGCTCGCCTACGCCGCCCGCGCGGCGGCCGAGGCCAGCGACGGGCAGCACGACCGGGCCGCCGCCGACCTCCGACGGGCCGACGGCCTCGCCCAGACGACGCCGACCTACTACGGCGCCGCCTGGGCCGCCCTCGCCGCCCTGCAACTCGAGGGCACGAGCCTCGGCGCCTGCTCGCCCCTGGCGGTGTCGCGATGAGCCTCGCGACCCTCGTCGCCCGCCACCGCGTCGCCGCCCTCGCCGTCGGGGCGGCCGTCGTCCTCGTGGCCGGTGGAGTGACCGCGACGGCCGTCGCCGCCCGGCCCGACGGGTCGACGACCCCGACCGCCGCCCCGGCGTCGGCGACCTCGACGCCGGACCCCGCCAGCGGTGCCGCGGGCGCGTTCCAGGACCCGGCGGCCCCGTCGTACACCGCGCCTCCGACCGACGCGACCCCCGTCCGGCTGCAGATCCCCTCGATCGGCGTCGACTCGGGCCTCGAAGACCTCGGGCTCGGTGCCCAGGGCGAGCTCGACCCACCGAAGGCCTGGCTCTCGGCCGGGTGGTACCAGGACGGCGTCGTGCCCGGCGCGGTCGGTCCGGCGGTCATCGCCGGTCACGTCGACTCGGGCACCGCGCCCGCGGTCTTCGTCGACCTGGCGAAGCTCGTGCCCGGTGACGAGGTCAGCGTGACCCTGTCGACGGGTTCGGTCGAGACCTTCCGCGTCACCGGCAGTGAACGCACCCCCAAGGCGACCTTCCCGACCAGCGACGTCTACGGCGCCAGCCCGACCCCGAGCCTGCGACTCATCACCTGCGACGGCACGTTCGACCGGTCGACCGGGCACTACGTCGACAACCTGATCGTGTTCGCCGACCTGGTGACCGGGCCGTGACGCGACCTCGACCCGCGGGCCGCCGCCGCGCCTCCTGAACCACCACCTACCAGACACCCGCACCGATCCGACACCTGCACCGACCCGACCCCCTCCGAACCCACCCGACGGGAAAGGACCCCACCATGAACGACGCCCTCGTGATCATCCCGACCTACGACGAGCGCGACAACCTCGACTGGATCGTCGGTCGAACCCTGGCCTCGGGCGCGTCGGTCGACGTGCTCGTGGTCGACGACGGCTCGCCCGACGGCACCGGCGACCTGGCCGACGCCTACGCCGCTCGCGACCCGCGCGTGCACGTGCTGCACCGCACCGAGAAGGCCGGCCTCGGCGCCGCCTACCTCGCCGGATTCGCCTGGGGTCTGGAGCGGGGCTACGACGCCCTCGTCGAGATGGACGCCGACGGCTCGCACCACCCCGAGTACCTGCCCGGCATGCTCGAGCTGCTGCGCGAGAACGACCTCGTGCTCGGCTCGCGCTGGGTGCCCGGCGGTGCCGTCGAGAACTGGCCGCTGCGGCGCGAGCTGCTCAGCCGCGGCGGCAGCTGGTACACGCGCGGCGCGCTGGGCATCCGGGTGGCCGACACCACCGGCGGGTTCCGGGTGTTCCGGTCGTCGGCCCTGCGCCGCATCGACCTCGACCGGGTCGAGTCGCGGGGCTACTGTTTCCAGGTCGACCTGCTCTGGCGTGCACTGCAGGCGGGCCTGCGGGTCGTCGAGACCCCGATCACGTTCACCGAGCGCGTCCACGGCGCGTCGAAGATGAGCGGGTCGATCGTCCGCGAGTCGCTGACCAAGGTGACCCTGTGGGGCCTGCGCCGCCGGTCACGCGCGGTCGTCGAGCTGGTGGTGCGCCGTCGTCGCCTGCCGAGCGTGCGGGCGACCTCGCACCGGGTCGGGCCCGTTCGCGGCGGCGTCTCGACGCGCTGACCGGGAGGCGGTACGCGCGCGCCCGGGACGGTCAGCCCCGGGCGCGCGCGGCACCCACGCCGGCGTCGTCCGTGCCCGCGTCAGCGGACGATCACGACCGAATGCGCCGGCAGCAGCAGGCTCGCGCCCGGGACGACCGAGTCGTCACTGGCGAACAGGACGGCGTCGGAGCTCACCGCGACCCGCGCCTCCTGGTCGGCGAAGTTGACCGCGATCCGCAGGTCGCCGCGGGTCAGCACGAGCCAGCGGGCGTCGGCGTCGTACTCGACGCCGACCTCGCCGAAGCGCGGGTCGGTCAGCGACGGCTCGCTGCGACGCAGGGCGCCGAGACGGCGGTACGCGTCGAGCAGGACGGCGTGGCGGCCGGTGCCGAGCTCGGACCAGTCGAGCTTGCTGTTCTCGAACGTCGAGGGCTCCTGCGGGTCGGGCACCGAGGCCTCGTCCCACCCCATCTTGGCGAACTCGGCGATGCGGCCCTTCGCGGTGGCCTCGCCGAGGTCGTGCTCGGGGTGCGAGGTAAAGAATTGCCACGGGGTCGACGCCGCCCACTCCTCGCCCATGAAGAGCATCGGCGTGTACGGGCCGGCGAGCGTGAGGGTCGCGGCGATGACGAGCTGGCCGTCGTCGAGCGTCGCGGCCAGACGGTCGCCGATCGCGCGGTTGCCGATCTGGTCGTGGTTCTGGTTCGCGACGACCAGACGCCAGGTCGGCATGTGCTCGGTGTCGACCGGTCGCCCGTGGTCGGCCTCGCGGAACGACGACCAGGTGCCGTCGTGGAAGAACCCCTTGGTCAGCACCTTCGCGAGGGCGCCGAGCGGCTCGAAGTCGGCGTAGTAGCCCGTCGTCTCGCCGGTCAGCGCGACGTGCACCGCGTGGTGGAAGTCGTCGCTCCACTGCGCGTCGATGCCGTAGCCCTGGCGGTGGTCCGGGCCGAAGCCGCCGCCATCGCGCGGGGTGACCAGACGCGGGTCGTTGAGGTCGCTCTCGGCGATCAGCGACAGCGGGCGACGCAGGTGGCTGCTGAGCGCCGCGGTGCGCTCGGCGAGCTCCTGCAGCAGGTGGACGTCGCTGTCGTCCTTGAGCGCGTGCACGGCGTCGAGGCGCAGGCCGTCCACGTGGTAGTCGTCGAGCCACATCGCCGTGTTGTTGAGGATGAACTCGCGCACCTCGTGGGCGCCGTCGTCGTCGAGGTTGACGTTGTCGCCCCACGTGTTGGCGTGCTTGCTCGAGAGGTAGGGACCGAACAGCGGCAGGTAGTTGCCCGAGGGGCCGAGGTGGTTGTAGACGACGTCCTGCACGACGCCGAGGCCGGCCGCGTGGGCCGCGTCGACGAAGCGCTGGTACGCCTCGGGGCCGCCGTAGTTGTCGGTCACCGTGAACCAGTCGACGCCGTCGTAGCCCCAGTTCCAGCGACCGTTGACGCCGTTGACCGGCAACAGTTCGACCAGGTCGACGCCGAGGTCGACGAGGTGCGGCAGCTTCTCGATCGCCGAGTCGAGCGTGCCGTCGGGCGTGAAGGTGCCGACGTGCAGCTCGTAGACGACCGAGCCGGCCAGCTGGCGACCGCTCCAGGCGCCGTCGGTCCAGGCGAAGGCGCTCGGGTCGTACGTCTCGCTGAGGCCGTGGACGCCGTCGGGTTGGCGGCGCGACCGGGGGTCGGGCAGCACCGTCGCGGCCTCGGGGGAGGCCCCGCCGTCGAGCACGAAGCCGTAGCGGTGACCCGGGCCCCGGTCGAGGTCGACGGGGGCGCGCCACCAGCCGGTCTCGGGCTCGGCGGTCAGCGGCAGCAGCTCGCCGTCGAGGTGCAGGTGCACGGTGGTCGCTTTCGGGGCCCAGACGTCGTAGACGGTCATCGGTCTCCTCGGGTTCGGAAGGGGCGGAAAAAGGGGAGGGGCGGGTGCGGGTCGAGAAGGCACGACATGCCGCTCACATCGAGAGGTGAGCGGCATGTCGTGACGTCTCGCCGAGGGCGACGGTAGTCGGGAGCGGCGAACCGCGACCCGGAGGGGTCAGTCCTCTGCGGGGATCAGCAGGGCGACGGGGTACGTCTCGAGAACGTCCGCGAGACGGAGGCGACCGCCCTCGTGACGGCGACCGGTGAGCACGTCGGTGAACGCGCCTCCTGCGGTGAGGACGACCGTGTCGTCCCAGCCCCCGGCCTGCTCGAGCGCCACCGGCAGGCGCGTCGCGATCGCGATCGCTCCGCCCCGGTCGACGGCGACGGCCGAGGCGGCCTGCTCGCCGAACACCGGCAGTGCGGCGTGGCGGGTGAACAGGTCGGGCCGGTCGCGGCGCAGCGTCAGGGCGTGGTGCGTGACGACGAGCTTGGCGGCCCCGGTGTCGTCGATCGCGGGAGTCGCCCCGCCCCGGACCGCGTCGAGGAGGCGCCGGCGGAGTCCGAAGTCGACCTCGCGTCGGTTGTCGGGGTCGACGAGCGAGAAGTCCCACAGCTCGCCGCCCTGGTAGACGTCGGGGCTGCCGGGGCCGGTGAGCTGCAGCAGCGCCACGCCCAGGGAGTTGCTGTAGCCGGGTGCGCGCAGGACGTCGACGATGCGCTCGACCTCGTGGCGCACCTCGTCGTCGTCGAACGCGGCGTCGACGGCGGCGTGCATCCGCTGCTCGAAGGCCTCGGCCTCGTCGGTGCGGTCGGTCCAGGTGGTCGAGGTGGCGGCCTCGCGCGACGCCTTCTCGGCGTACGCGTGCAGCCGCTCGCGGGACGCGGGCCACGACCCGACGATGCTCTGCCAGAGGATGTTCTCGAACGGCCCGTCGCCGATCGGTGCGAGCTCGCGCAGGCGCTCGAGCGTCGCCGCCCACTCGCTCGAGACCTCGGCGAGCACCGAGACGCGGGCGCGCACGTCGCTGCTGCGCTTGGTGTCGTGCGTCGACAGGGTCGTCATGCCGAACGGGCGCTCGGCGAGACGGGTCTGCTGGCGGGCGTGGAACTCGGCGGGCGTCAGCGAGAACTCGCTGGGGTCGGCACCGACCTCGGTCAGGGTGGCCAGACGGCTGTAGCGGTAGAAGGCCGTGTCCTCGACGCCCTTCGCCATCACCATGCCGCTCGTCTGCTGGAACCGCACCGAGGCCGGGTGCGACTCGTCGCGCAGCACGGCGACGACGCGTTCGACCGCGTCGGCGAGGTCGGGCCGGTGCTCGGTCGCGACCGCGGCCGCCTCGGTCAACGCCTCGGCGCCCTGGGGCAGGTAGCTGCGGTACACCGGGAACGCCGCGGTCAGCTCGGCCAGGGCGTCGACCACGGCCGGGTCGACGGTGCCCCCGTCGGCGACCAGTCGGGCCAGCCGGTTGATCTCGCTGCCGAGGATGCCGTCGGCGATGCCGCGCTTGGTGCCGAGGATCATCTCGTGCCAGTCGACGGCCTCGTCGCCGGTGGACTCGTCGGCCCCGGCGGCGCGCTCGTCGTCGTCGGCCGCGCGGGCCCGCCGCAGACGGGAGTCGAGGGCGTCGAGAGCGGCGGCTCCGTGCGGGTCGACGAAGAGTCGGTCGAGGTCGGCCAGGGCGTCGTAGCCGGTGGTGCCGGCGGTGGCCCAGTCCTCGGGCAGGCGCTCGTCGCCCTCGAGGATCTTCTCGACGAGCACGTGGGCGTCACCGGTCAACGCGGCCAGGCGGTCGAGGTACCCCTTGGGGTCGGCGAGGCCGTCCGGGTGGTCGACCCGCAGCCCGTCCACGAGTCCCTCACGGAACCACCGACCGATCTCGGCGTGCGACTCGTCGAACACCCGGTCGTCTTCGACGCGGATGCCGGCGAGGGTGTTGACCGCGAAGAAGCGGCGGTAGTTGAGGTCGGTGTCGGCGCGCTTCCAGTGCACGAGCTCGTAGTGCTGTCGCGCGTGCACGACCGCCGCGTCGTCGCCGGGCGAACTCGTGCCGGGGGCGATCGGGTAGACGTTGTCGTAGTAGTGCAGCTCGTCGCCCTCGACGCTCAGGCCCTCGATGCGACCGTCCGCGGTCGCGGGCTCACCGAGCACCGGCAGCAGCACCTTGTCGCCGCCCGCGGCCCAGTCGACGTCGAACGCGTCGGCGTAGCGCGACCCGCGGCCGTGGGTCAGGAGGTCCCACCACCAGACGCTGGCCTTCGGGGTCGCGACGCCGACGTGGTTCGGCACGATGTCGACGAGCACGCCCAGCCCCTCGGCGTGGGCACGGGTCGAGAGCTCGTCGAGCCCCTCTTCGCCGCCGCGTTCGGGGTCGACCCGGCTGTGGTCGACGACGTCGTAGCCGTGGTCGCTGCCCGGCTCGGCCGCGAGCACGGGCGACAGGTAGACCCAGTCGGCACCGAGGTCGCGCAGGTACGGCACGATCTCGGCCGTGGCACCCAGATCGAAGGAGGCGCGCACCTGGACGCGGTACGTCGACCGCGGGTGCGCGGTCGGCTGGGTGCGCCCGCCGTGCGGGGCGGTGCGTCCGTCGGCGGGTGTGCTGTCTCGGGTCACAGTTCTTCCTCGGCCGTGGCACGCAGGACGACGAGCGAGCGACCCGCCACGGGGAGTCGGTCGCCGGCCCGCAGAGCCGAAGGGGCCTGCGGGGTCGAGGGGGGTTGGGTGGTGGTGGCGGCCCGGGTGGCCGTCGGGGTGCGGGGTGCCGCGTTCGCCGGGGGCGGCGGGGCGGTCACGGTGCTGTCGACCACGACCTCCCAGCCCTGGGCGTACTCGTCCGGGGGCAGGACGAACGTGACCGTCTCGGCGCTCGCGTTGAAGTACAGCACGAAGTTGACGTCGGTGATCCGGCCGCCGCGGGCGTCGCGCCCGCGGATGCCGTTGCCGTTGAGGAACATGCCGATCGCCTTGGCGTAGGACTCGTTCCACTCGCCCTCTTGCATGGCGTCGCCCTCGGTGGTCAACCACACGATGTCGGGCAGGGGCTCACCTTCGCCGCGGGTGACCGGCCGGCCGTTGAAGTAGCGCTGACGGCGGAAGGTGGGGTGGTCGTGACGCAGCTTGATGACCTCGGCGACGAACTCGATCAGCTCGCGGTCGGCGTTCTGCCAGTCGATCCAGCTGATGTCGCTGTCTTGCGCGTACGTGTTGTTGTTGCCGCGTTGCGTGCGACCGAGCTCGTCGCCGTGCAGCAGCATGGGCACGCCCTGGCTGAGCAGCAACGTCGCGAGGAAGCTGCGCTGGCGTTGCTCGCGCAGGGCGCGGATCTCGCCGTCGTCGGTCTCGCCCTCGACGCCCGAGTTCCACGAGCGGTTGTGGCTCTCACCGTCGGCGCCGCCCTCGCCGTTGGCGTCGTTGTGCTTGTCGTTGTAGCTGACCAGGTCGCGCATGGTGAAGCCGTCGTGCGCGGTGACGAAGTTGATGCTGGCGACCGGGCGTCGGCCGTCACGCTCGTAGAGGTCGGCCGAGCCGGTGATGCGGCTGGCGAACTCACCCAGGGTCGAGGGCTCGCCGCGCCAGAAGTCGCGGACGGTGTCGCGGTACTGGCCGTTCCACTCGGTCCACTGGGGCGGGAAGTTGCCGACCTGGTAGCCGCCGGGGCCGACGTCCCACGGCTCGGCGATGAGCTTGACCTGCGACACGATGGGGTCCTGTTGCACGAGCTCGAAGAAGGTCGAGAGTCGGTCGACCTCGTAGAACTCGCGGGCGAGCGACGCGGCCAGGTCGAAGCGGAAGCCGTCGACGTGCATCTCGGTGACCCAGTACCGCAGGCTGTCCATGATCAGCTGCAACGAGTGCGGGTGGCGGACGTTGAGGCTGTTGCCGGTGCCCGTGTAGTCCATGTAGTACGTCTCGTCGTCCTCGACGAGGCGGTAGTACGCCGCGTTGTCGATGCCCTTGAACGAGAGGGTGGGGCCCAGGTGGTTGCCCTCGGCGGTGTGGTTGTAGACGACGTCGATGATGACCTCGATGCCGGCCTCGTGCAGCACCCGCACCATCGTCTTGAACTCCTGCACCTGCTGGCCGATGTCGCCGGTGGCCGAGTAGGCCGCGTGCGGGGCGAAGAAGCCGATGGTGTTGTAGCCCCAGTAGTTGCTGAGGCCCTTCTCGAGCAGCGTGTTGTCTTGCACGAACTGGTGCACGGGCATC
>Ga0265798_10011915_pt1 | contig 10551 bp, 10 predicted proteins | sample P3T30metagenome_FD_192430 | JGI IMG/M metagenome (GOLD analysis project Ga0265798, IMG submission 192430) | Plant litter microbial communities from East Loma Ridge, Irvine, California - P3 T30 | ecosystem: Environmental > Terrestrial > Plant litter > Unclassified | place: USA: California... | reverse complement strand
GAAGGAGAATGTTGATTGTTCTACGAAGGAAACAAGCAAGATTATATACATATGATGAACAGAAGGACACATAAGCGTCTGACGTGGAAAGAGTGACGACGAAGGTCGTAGAACGTGCTCGAATGTACCGTGCTCACATATCGGGCCGATACCAGGAAGCACTATGGTCATGTGACGGGTAGTCACAGAAGAGGTACCAAGGCTGACAGTATCAATCAGTGATGATTTCGTTCCGCGTCCAGACCTTCACCAACGAAAATTGTGACTGCCTTTGACCCGGATATCGTCTATTGCTACTCTAAGATGATCGTTTGCCTCACAGACATTTCGGTAAAACCAACGTCAGTTCGTGCCAGGAATCTCTGACCGTTGACTCTCTGTCGTAAATCTCCTTTTGTGAAGTTATCCAAGACTCCATATTCACAAGTCTTGACGAACCCAACTCTTCGGAAATGGCTCCCGACTGGCAGCAAAAGTAAATGCAGAAACACAGACCCGGCCACAAACAACGTCACCGCTTTGGACAAATTATCAACCGTGACGTTATCAAAGTCCGCACGCACTTTGAAAACACGGTAGCTCTCACCACCCCGTTTCAAAATGGCAAAGACCTTTTCGTTGGCCGGGGAGAAGTGATCGATTACATGTCGACGGACCCACTTCCCAGAGACAAACTGCGGACGTGAGACGTAGCTCGTGACCCGTATGAGCTTACTGAGCTTCAAGTCAGCCAAAGCCTCTCCCGACGAGAAATACTCGTCAACAGCCATCCACTGGCCCTCCAACGCCGCCACCTCGACTTCGCACCCGTGCGGCCCCACATGATTAATATGATCAACGACCATACTCCCCTCCACACTAGCCCACGACCACGAAGGAAAGTCCAATCTCCTCTTCCTCGGCGCTACGGCCCGCCACGCAAGCATAACCGTCATCCCGCCGCTCCCATCATGATCCGTAAAAAGTAGTGTCCTCGGGCACACAAACGGCATTCCCCAACAGTGCCGCACACCAAGATATCTGAACATACCCTGGAACGCATTAATAGCGTCCGCATCGAAGCTCATGAAGCGCGAGGAGTACTGCGCTAGAAGTTCGCGCACCATGACACTGTACCGCGTCCCTTCTTCCTCCGTCTCTAATGGCCAGGGGACAACGTCTGATAGTTCGTCGTCGCGTAACATGCCAGACCTAGCCTCCAGCTCCGTCCACCCATTCCAGTACCGCGATTCCTGACAGTACATTTGTCCACACTGGAACACGACTTCTTCATCCGTGAAAACGAGGCGGCGGCTGCACAGATAGCCTTCTTGGAACGTCCAGGCGCGCGAACTCCATTTCGAATGTGCGATGTTGAGTCCTGTAGCGCAGTCTTGTACTAATGTTAAGTTCCCGAGCGGGATTCTAGCTTGAGGTGTGCGTGCTCTGCGGTTGACGCCGGGTAAGCCGTAGTAAGGGGTTTGGCCGGCGGCGGCGATGAGGCAGATTTGCGAGTGCGTGTAGATTTTGTCCATGATTTGGATTTGGAGGGCTTTTGAGGTGCGGGAGGTTTGGTTTATACACTGCATGCCGCGGGTTAGTGATGTTTTTCTTGCATGTATGTAGTCGTTAAGAGGGTACGTACGTATTGATCTACCCACAAGTATCGCAGTCTCAAAGAAACACAGACTGTAATAGCGTCGTCGATTGTAGCTGGATATTCCGTAGGACAAGCTTGTGCCATCGCTGTACCTCCCCAAACGTACGACAGCACCGCGTATTGGCACTCGTTGCTCGGGGCATCGATCACAAAACGCGTTTGACAGTCGATTAGTCTGAGACCCGGAATGTCTCTAGATGAACGAGGTGTGCAAGAATGTAAGCTATGACATTGATCCAGCCAGCCCGTGAGTACAGCGTAATTGATCTTAGTAGCGGACATATTTCTAGCCTTGACACCACTGTATTCTTCGTGCCCTTCGAATTCTATAGCAAATGAATCTTCGTACCCGTCTTTCGTGTTGTTTGTTTCTTCGACCCAGTTGATACACGCGCTAGGCAAACCGGTAACGTACCTATACTCCCCGTGCGATTCGTGTCGCGGCGCATATTCAATGGTCATAGTCGCCGCTCTATCCCCGTACATTCTCTCCGCCGCAAAGAAACTACACAATTGGCATTCATCCCTTCCTAAATATCTCCGAGCTCTTTCAATACGTCGCTGGAACTGGTCGTCGTCTAGCACAGGTTCATCATCGGGTATGTGTCTCCACATGTGTAGGGCGTGATATTCGCACAGGGGTACTCCACAGATTTGGTGCCGTAGAAAGGTTCCCCATTTAAGTGTGAAGGTTTCCAGGTGTATGTCGTCAGCTAGGACTTGGTCGAGTCTTTTCGCTAGGTGGGGGGAGGGGTCTTGGTGTGGGAGGGGAGGTGTTGTCATTGTGGCCGGTGATATGAGGGCCTCTTGTTAGCTGGGGTTGTGTGGTGCGAACGTAGCTTGGGGCAATTGATACGGTCATTTTGAAATGTCTGCGGATGTGGGTTCAGATGATCTTGCAGGCAAAGTAGCAGGTAACGGAAGGGGAAAGAGGATTGGTCATGACTAAGCGCCACCACACTAACCGGATAATCATTAGACCACAAGCGACAAGCTTGGAACCGACGGGAGTCAAGCTTCAACTTATCTGCACGAACCAGTAAAGCATTCGGATGGCGACAGGACAGGCTTCTAAGGTATCACGAATCACTCATCTGTTCGGCCGATGATGTTGTAGGTGCTGACGAGTGAAGCAACGCGCGAAAATGGCCGACACTCAGCGGCACTTCCGCTTCATGGACTTGCCCGGCGAGCTTCGCAATCAGATCTACAAAGAGCTTCTGTGCAGTTTCAACTACGATCAGTACCCCAATGGATAACCAAACAAGCTCGAGAGAATCCTGCGCCAGGAGCCGGCTGCAAACGAGTCGTACCGTGCATCGAGAAGCATACGACATCATGGTGAAGACGAATCGCTTCATTCGCATCCAGATTCAGAGCGTGAATGTCAGTCTATACACCTTGTTTATTTGGAGCCAGCTTCCCATCGTGACGATGGATCGAGAGTATACTGCACAGTTCAAGAGTTCTGTGCTACAAGTGCGTATGGAGGCAGAGTCGCGCTATGATGGCGTGCCTGTTCCGTGATCTGACTATGAGTCGGCAATCCCGGCGAATATAGATGGCAGTTCATGCTGATTCTTGATTAGTGATTATACTCGGTCGAGATTGGGATGCTTCTGCCGAGGCCTTGGTATGAGGAATATCTATCACTCGATTGTGTCTGTCCATTTAGACACCAGTATCGGTACGCAAGCTGGCAATCATACCACAGAAGTCAAAGCTGCGATCAACCAGAACTTCATGTCGAAAATGCGTTGTGAAATGCTTGGATCGTTGGTACGGCACGTAAGGAATCTCGAGAAGACAACTTTCGATGATCAAGTACCAGCTTCATTCGCCACACAGGTGGCGTCTCAGGCGACAGCAGCACCATGGATTGGCTCTCTGGAATGGTATATCGATCTCGAGCAACGGAGCGAGACCGCCGCGCAGCTCCAGGCAAGCGAAAATTACCTCGAAGCATCGATGATATGGTCAGAGGTCGTATATCGCCTGCAGTTCTCACGCCCACCTCTCGGGCCGTTGTTCCAGAAGATGCAGAGTTTGAAGTACACTAGTCATGTCAACAGTGCAATCTGCTGCATGCATTATCTCGGATCGCTTACCTTGGGCTTCTCGACTACGTACTACCGGGAGTTAGGCGAATATGCTCTTGACATGCTCAAAGCGATCGACTTCAAGAATTACAAGGAGCATTTTTGCCTCAAGTATTTCTTCGCTTTTGCCCGCATCACGAGGCTTCTAAGCATGAGGCTTCCGCAGAATATATCGATGCACTCTATCAGCGGAAAATTCCTGGAATACGCAGCAGCCCTCGACCCCGACAACGAGAGCATCGCTGATAAATTGAAGGCGTGGGAGGAATGCCGGTCTGCATTACATCCAAGCGAGGATTAGACGACAACATGCATCCCGAGTGATCAGGGAGGCGCGGTCGTAAGCGATGCGACTACTCCACATTGTGTACTGCTGGCTTGCTTTTCGCAGTTCCGTGGCCCCAAGGACGTAGCGGCGCGTAATGCGGCACAGCGTTGCTGCCATTACCTGAAACTTGCTGCGCCATGTTGACGACTGAATAACACTTCAACATTCGAATTCCTCTCAAAGGCGCGCGCGCATATCTCCAGTTCGCAGATCCTCACACGACGCTACACGATGCATTCAAAGACACCGACCGGCTCCGACAACGCGAGTACCGACTCGCTATCTCCTCTTTTCGACGATGCTGTTGAAGCAACAACATCCGAACTAGACGAATCAAACACCTATTCCGCCTCCCAAGTCGGAAACGTTCTCATGATATTGTGTCTGGTGCTGTTTGTCGTGCTGGCAATTATCCTCTACCTGTTTGCCGTGAAAGGTCTGCCAATATTCCCAATATTGCTTGCGGTGGCACTTGTGAGCACGATCCGCTCGCTTTGGAGGACTGCATACAGAATGCGAAGAGCTTACACGGGGAGGATCTACGATGTGGAATTAGGGGATTATGCGGACGGTGGTGGAGAGGATGGCGGTGAGGTTGGTGGGGGTGCGGAAGACGGGGAAGAGGAAGAGGAAGAGGAAGAAGAAGCGCTTCGAAGAGGAAGGCAGCAGATCCGGCTTTGAAGTGGCGCTCTTGCAGGACATGTGTATCTCAACTTTCACTTCCGACCTATCGCATATGCCCGTGGCGGCCTCCACGATGCGGACCGTCACTTCGAGAGATCATGCCAGAGACCAAGCTGCTGGTTTGTTTGCCATTTAGACACTCGCAGATCACAGGTAGCAAAGAAGTGCATCAATTCAGCGAAGGCACAAACATGCGGTAATGACTGAAATTTCTACTATGAAGAGCGCCATCAATTCCGAACTTCACACTAGCACTCGCGTCCACCACTGCGCTTCTGTCTCCAACATACTACGACACCACATTTCTCCAAAAGCGCAACCCAATCGCTCAAGCCTTCGTACCAGCCCAGGCGCAGCTCACGTAAGAGCTCACAAACGGAGAATTAGCTTGGATACAGGTGTTCACCGTCGGCGTGAAAGCCGTGCCAGTGCAATCAGCAGATTGATAGATTCTCACTGCAAGTCAAAGTCATTAGCTCAGTTCCACATCATCACAAACATCCTCCGTCCCATATTACTTACACGTGCATCCCTCAGCAATGCTCGACAGCTTGTAGCTGGTAATTGGTGGGGTGTTGGCGTCAGGGAAGCGGTTGAGTCCCTGGCAGTATCCGCCGCTGCCGAAGATGGGGTCGGCCTCGGTCAAGCTGGTAGAGGTACAGCCGCCGCCTGAGTACTTGTAGCCCACAGCGGCGAAGTATCCACCCTGGCGAGCCTCGATGTCGGCGGGTGCGGCGGCGGTGAGAGCCGAGAGAAGAGCGAAGGTGAGGGTGGTGAGCTGGAACTGCATCTTGATGATGGTGGGTTGGTGGTCCTAAAGATGAGGAGAATGGATTGGAAGATATTGGTGGTGAGAAGGGGATTGAGGGTGGTATGAAGGTAGCTTTATAGTTCGTTCTCGCCGCTGATGCTCGTCGAAGGCTCGGTTCGTCGGTGGAGGCTTCGCTCCCGATGTCTCCTAGCTTCCAAGATCGTGTTGGTGACCGATGTTGTTGAGAAATCATCGTCGTCGAACTTCAGCCCACACAGACTCGGCTCTCCAATCGCATCACTCGTACGCTTGCCATCACGCTCAACCAGCAAAGACTCTGCAGCCACGTGAAATATTACAATGATGCTTTCGCACCCACCAACTGCACTACACGATGCTTGCTTGTCGTTGATTCGGCAGTCGACGACGAATACGTTTCCACGTAAGAACTAGCTGTGATGAACCCACATAAGCAAGAAGTGAGCCTGTATTTGACTTGCGTCTGTCACAATGAAAGAAGGCAGTGGGATCACATGCTCGCCTAAAACGGAGACATTTCACGACTGGACTAGATCGTGTTCTTTTGGGGCTTACTAGAATGGTCAGCAGGATACGATGAGATAGTGGGCGAACCATACACGGATCAGCGCGGCACAGGTTGGTGGGAAGGGCGGTATGCGGATATGCACACTGCCACGGCAGCGGCCCGGTAATTTGTTTCCGCTCTGCAACGAAAGCTTGTAATGCCCAAGTCACTTATTGAACGACTCGGTAAGACTGGTAGCAGCACAGAATGTCCTGTCTGTGACCATAGTAGCGGGACTGGAATTGTTGCATCCAAACATAATGCCCCACAGCCACATTTCAGATAAGTTGATGATGATGTGGACCGAAAGTATGACGACGACGCTTTACGCTGACGATGTGACTGAGTTGAGGATGTACTTCGACAAAGTAGCGAGGGCTTACACATTTGCTTAGCGGCGTTGGTGGCATCTTACTTCGTCAGTCCATGGATCCGGCCAAGGACGGGACGGAACGCGTCGCTTCTGCAGCTCGCATCGCTACGTACCGCTACGACTGATTGTATAGCTCTCGGTACCTCTGACCTCGTCGTGGAACGTTAGGTACTGTGTGCATTGAATGACGACAGCAATGACTCGGCGACCGCGCTTTTCTCTCGACCTGAGCTAGAAATATGAATAAAAGATACGTAGCTCATGGAAACCCCAAAGTAATCGACGTGAAGATGATTGTGCAGTGGCTGGGAAAGGTTGCTTTCGTTGGTGGTGCGAGATGCGTCTGTGCTGAGTCGAAGCACAACACGAGGTGGCTGCTTATTTCTGGGGAGGAGTTCGAGTGATGAGAATCCCAGCATCTTGAACAACGCCATCATTGGTCATTAAAAGTCAGAGCTCGCGATGTATGTCGCTCAGCAACATGAGACCTTCACAGTCGGGGTCGTCGTCGTTCTGGACCTCGGGAAGAACGTTCGGAGAAGTGAAGGTAGAAAGAAGGGTATGCCTGCGATCGAAGACGCGTGCTAGCGGAGCCCCAGATCAGACGGATATGCATCGGGTACGTTTTCCACCCTAACGGACTTTTCCTTCTTGAGCCGCATGTCGAGCGTCGAGAAAGCCTCAGCCTTGCCAGGACTTCGGCCGCGGATAGCACCACATATGGAGCTATCATACAGCGATTCCGTGGAGGAACTGGGAGTAATGTTAAAAAGTATCTGCTTGTGTTAATCCGTGTCAAAAATTCCACGAGTTGCATGTGTGTGCACAGGAGGAGTGCGTCGAGGATTGAATCGTGGTCTACACAAGTTACTCAGGAAAGCTTGCTGTGAATCGGCCTCTGTATAATGCAGGCTGAGGTCATTCCTCAGTGCTGGGAGCATGTCAATACACTGTCTATATGTACGGTGATGCACTTGTGGTTTTTGGCAAGTGCAAATGCAGGCTCAACATGGGAAAGGATTGAGTTGGCTGTGATTGGTCGAGAGGGCGGGCCGCGGGAGCTACGTCATACCTCGCGACGTTCAAATCACAGCTTCGAGGATCTAAGATAGCGATGAAATGTGCCTGAAGATCATTGACATGGCGTCGAAGTCTCGGAGATGCATGTTTTGAATGGTTTGTCTTAGAAGCTGGAAGTAGCCATAATTGCGGCTCCGCTGCCGCTACCATCAGATGGCAGTGATTGAACACACGCGACCAGCCTCGTTGCCGCCAATCCGAGCACTCAGGCACGAGTAAGTACACATAAACACGTCAAGTTCAATTGGCCGCGCCAATCAGTGTTGGCATGCTCGCTGCTCCAACGCACCGCAGCTCTTTGAATGCGGGGAAAGCATAGCACCCCTCATCTTTGGGAACGTCGGATTGGCACACATCACGTTGGACCTGTTCTTGTTCCTTCGCGCCTTGTTTACTGTTTACACACTCTTCCTTCTTCATCTTTGTGCAATTGCGAACTTGGTTATCTTAAAGCCGCTATCGTTGAGGCATTGTCTGGTAGTCTCCACTCCACGCGCGTGCCCCACTTATCCACCCCAGCACAGACGCCCACGCGCTGTCTCGCTCCAGGTACGCAAAGATGTTTCCATTCACTTCCGCCACTGCACCACGCACGTTCTCTCGTTATGTACATGTACATACAAGCGGGTTCTTTCGGAAAGAGAAGGCTCAAGCACGCGTGTGCAAGCCGTGCGCGCTCGCGGTTAGATGCAGCGACAATATGTTCTGCGATGTCATAGCCGCGGCCGCGGTGATGCGATGCGACGCGGCGTAGGAGCTGTTGCAGGTAGGATGTTGAATGACGAGAGCGTGCATGACATGGCAGGAAGGCGTCGATATGTATACATCGACGAGCAACCTTTCTTTGTTACTGGATTTCATTCCGAGCTTCACATCTCCCCTCGCTGTCTTCGCGTTGTCACTTCAATCTTCATATCCAATACCAACACCACACGTCACGTCTAACACGACATGTCCACCAGCATAAAGATGCCGCAAGCCGCCCGCGCGCTCGAAAACGCCAAACAATCTTCCGAAGCCGTTCTTAGCGACGCCTCATCCGCCATGTCCAAAGCCGCCGAGAACCCCAGAAAGGCCACCACAGACTTTCTCCACACACCCTTCATGCGCGCCGCACTGCCTTTTGTCAACGGCGGTCTGGCTGGCATGACCGCTACGACTGTCATCCAACCTGTGGACATGGTGAAAGTGCGCCTGCAACTAGCCGGCGAGGGCGTGAAGACCGGGCCCAAACCAACGCCCATAGGCATATTCAGGGACATTGTCGCACAGGGAAAAGTCGCAGACTTATACACCGGCCTCAGTGCAGGGCTGTTAAGACAAGCAGTCTACACCACCGCCCGCCTCGGCTTCTTCGACACATTCATGAAATCGCTCACCCGCACCGCCGAAGCCAAAAATCAATCCATCGGCTTCAAAGAGCGCGCAGGCGCCGGTCTGGCCGCAGGCGGCCTCGCAGCCATGATCGGAAACCCCGCTGACCTGGCGCTCATACGCATGCAATCAGACGGCATGAAGGCCAAGGCGCAGCGCGCGAATTACACCTCAGTAATCGATGCGCTGACACGCATTGCGAAGAACGAGGGCGTCGCGCGGCTCTGGGCAGGCAGTTATCCAACTGTCGTACGGGCCATGGCGCTGAACTTTGGACAGTTGGCGTTCTTTTCCGAAGCGAAGAATCAGCTCAAGACGACGAATTTGTCGAGTCGGACACAGACACTCACTGCGTCAGCCGTCGCAGGTTTCTTCGCGAGTTTCCTGTCGCTACCGTTCGACTTCATGAAGACGCGTTTGCAGAAACAGACGCGTGCGCCTGATGGCTCGTTACCGTATAAGGGCATGTTTGACTGCTTTAAGAAGGTTGCGGCTGAGGAGGGGCTGTTGCGCTTTTATCGCGGGTTTGGCACGTATTATGTGCGGATTGCGCCGCATGCGTAAGTCTGATTCTCCTCTGTGATCTTGTACTCAATGCTAATGCGGGTGTAGGATGGTAACGCTTATCGTTGCGGATTATTTGGGCTTCATTACGAAGTGAGCCTTGCGATGCCTTTGTCCTTTTTCTGTCAACTCATGGCGTTTTCGGAGCAATTTAGCAAGGCAATGGTGTCTCGATATGAGATTGGGGACGGCGTTTATGGAGTTGTTGACCGCAGCTGTAGCGTTTTCTTCGTTTGAAGTAATTGAACATATTCTCACTCCCATCTAACACCCCTCTTCCCTCCCCTCTTCCCTCCCCTCTTCCCTCCCCTTCGACTCTCCGCTCAGCTCTTTCGTTTTCCCCATTTCATCTCCCCCCATCTCCTCCCCTCCCAATCCCTCCTTCCCCCTCCTGTCCAGCCACACACTCAGCCCCAAATGCGCAGCCATGCTCACAGTATACACCACCTGAAAGACAATGCGCTTCGTCCACCAGAAGAGAAATGTACACACCATGGTGCAGAGGAGGAGACTCCACAGCGCGAGTCTGAAGGGATTCATCGGTGCGGAGTGCTTGGATGGGGGAGCGTGTGCGGGGTTGAATTTTGTGGGCTGCATTATGCTGGGTTTGCTTGGATGCTGTGGGGATGGTATTTATGTAGAATGAGTTATGTGATGAGATGGGTGGTGGATGGATGCGTAGGACTGGGATAGCGGATGGGGTAGGAGATGGATTCAGGCTCGGGTGTAGCAGTATGTACTGCATGTAGTCAGGCGGCACGGTGGTGGCTGTGGTTGGGGTGCAGACCGCAGCGGTGGCGAACGAAAATAGTGCTTACTAGTGTGACTTCGCCACAGGAAATGGCTAGCCTGATGTTCTTCACGACAACTAACTTACTGCCAACGGAACTTTCCAATTGCGAGTGATGCGGCTTCAATGTATATCGATTCTAAACAATTACTCTCCAAATTCAGTCTATGTCGCGGTGTAGAAACAGCGCATATGCAGGAAGAATTGAAGGATTGAACTGAGGTTGTATTAGTTAGGTATGTATGTATGTATGTATTGTTTAACGTCCTATGAAAGCCTCCCA
>Ga0265798_10011914_pt1 | contig 10552 bp, 12 predicted proteins | sample P3T30metagenome_FD_192430 | JGI IMG/M metagenome (GOLD analysis project Ga0265798, IMG submission 192430) | Plant litter microbial communities from East Loma Ridge, Irvine, California - P3 T30 | ecosystem: Environmental > Terrestrial > Plant litter > Unclassified | place: USA: California... | reverse complement strand
TGGAGCCAACGTAGCCTAGCGCCGGGATGCATGCGCCACACCTACGCCACACTTCCAGAGCTGTTCCACTGTCATGCCTTTGTGGTCATCGTCATGCAGGTCAACAATCGGCGAAATTGCACCGCATCCGCAATGATACGCAAATTCATCTCCTTCTGAATCAAGTTTACCGAGCGGCAATGTTCTTACAACTTGTTTGCGTGCGTCTACTCAATACCTAGGTATGTCATGGCCTGGCACAAACCAAGCTGCTACAACATGAGCTATAGGTTTGGATGTGCCGGATGTTTGTGCAAAACAAAGGACGTATGAAGCAAGTACATGCTCTCAGAGCCCGCGGGTGTGTCCGGCATGCGCGGAGCGTGAGACAGTCACGAGACAAGACGTGACCTTCGATCAGCCTTGCTCCTAAGCACATGAGACACTCTTGTAGGATGATGTACTTCAAGACTACTTGCAGCGTGACGACAAGACCAAGACGTGAGGGTGTTATCGGCCGACAAAGGTCTCGGGTGCAAAGCGCCTATGGCTGTGCTGCAAAGTGAGCTGACTGACTTGACAGTTGTCCTCGTCGTATCGTCGCATGCATATGGCAGATGGGGATTGACGAGTCTGCCGCCGAGTGATGACCTATGAAATGCCCAGTCGGACAAGATAACGGCCCTGATAGTATTGTGTGCATGCTGTGTAGTCCTAACATGGATAAGCCGGACACTAACAGTCGACTCGGTGCTTGAGTAGCCTGCAAACTATCTTCTGTGGAACCAGCGAGACACTGATGGATGTTTCTTTCGTCGACATGAGGCTGAGTTGAGGGCGACTAAGCATCAGCGAGGCTGAGGGCCTCTCCTTTTCTCTGCGTGTTGTGCTATCGTCAGTTGAATCCGTCATTGACGCGTCCGCCGAGGTCGGGAGACCTCTAACAGCACAGTGCGTTGGGAAGCAACATGGCGGGGCAGTGCAATAACGCCCAGGAAATGGCGCGAAAGAAGCAGAACATGGGACGTGGACGCGGGAAATGTCATGGCCGAAGTTCTGGCCTTGGCGGATTGAGGCGGAGCAACAGTGTGCTTGCATGCGGAAGCTGGAACCACCAACCACCGCGAAGGCGAACTTTGATATAAGACACACGCATTTAAGACATTGCACTTCAACTCATCACAGCAACTCATCCACACCAGACGCCTAAGACTCTTTGCGCAACACAAATGATCGCAAACATGCAAGCTACTCTGCCATCACCACAGCGCTCGCGCGCATCATCGGGCAGCAAGTCGCCACTTTCTCTCGACTTCTCAGACCTGCCACCACTGGTCGAGCCATCACCACCCTCAAACACACTCATCATAACCGTAAGCGTTGCACTCGTCAAATTCAGCGGCAGCATCTAACAGTATCCAGAACCTTCTTGCTCCCGAAATCTTCCAACTATCAACCCTTACCGAGATCCGCGAAACCATCGACCAACATGCAAAAGTACACACATGGGCGCCGCTCAAGTCCTTCCGTCGCATCGTGGTATCCTTCTTCGACATTGACTCTGCGATACAAGTTCGACAAGCCCTCGATGGCGAGCAGCTCATGGGCTATCGCATCCGCGTATATTTCGGTGTAAACACACCCATGAACCCCTCAGACCAGCACCTCGCCCTACCCAAGTCAGACCGCCTATTTTTCATCTCGCCGCCACCTTCACCACCGATGGGTTGGGAAATGAAGGAAGAGGATGCGCCCAACAAGATTGTGCACCCTGAAGACCTCGCAGCAGCGCTGGCGCGGTTGCATGCAAATCACGAGGCGACTTCACCCGAGACCGATCACGGAGGTGCTCCCATTACAAGGAGGCGGACCGGCAGCACGACTGTAGTTTACCACCCCGAAGACCACGGCGATTCACCGAACCTTCCAGCTATATCAGTTGAAGACACAACAGAGACACCTGAGCCTTTGACCCCCATCGATGCGATGGAAGGGATTGAGGGACCGATCGCGTCGCAGAAGGCACAGGGCATGACAGTCAGCACCGCGAGGCCGCCGGTCGAGCTCATGCAATAGACAGTTTAGTGGTCTCGCGTATCATTTCTTTCCTTGTGTTTTCAAAAAAGGCTTCTTGTGTCCATAATGATATGGCGAATGCATAGTTCTGGCGTTGGTGGCTTGCTGATTTGAGGACGGCTCTGCAAGCTAGGGAATGCGAGCATTTGGGTTTGAGAATACCTGAGCAAGACTTTAGCCGCAACGAGTCTAATGGTCAGGGAATGGCACGGCATGGAATGATATCCCTCTTGAATAGCATAAACACGTTAAATTTTGCACATCCAATTGCTTCACGTGCTCCGAAAATCTGGTGAATATGTATACGCAATGTAAGCTCCGCGCTGCTGGGCTCGAAACGCTGCTGAATGATGCGATCTGCGAAGACGAAGGCGATAGACGCACTTTTGTACGAACCAACGCCCAAGTCTCAATCGTGCTCCTCACGGTGAAATGCTCGTGTGCCTGCGCAGATTGGATCCGGACTTCTTGCTGCAGAATGAACCTAACGATTCAGCAGGATATAGATCATGATGCCACTAGAACGCGAGTCATGCCCCAGGCCTCGACAATTCCCCTCAAGTTTGTGGATCGCGACTGCCGTACCTGGAAGTCGCGCTAGCACGTGATGATGCCAAACCCGATTAGCGCGCACTGGCATTAAGCGAACCGCATTCCAAAATGAATTTCGACCCGACGACCCTTCAACACCACGACAATCTACTAACGTTGCAGCTTCCACACGCCGTCGAGACGCCGCAGTCAAGATGAAGCTCAACATCTCCTACCCCAACAATGGAACCCAGAAGTTGATCGAGGTCGACGATGAGCGCAAGCTCCGCGTCTTCATGGACCGCCGCATGGGTCAAGAAGTCCCTGCCGACAGCATTGGCGACGAGTTCAAGGGCTACATCGTCAGGATCACCGGCGGTAACGACAAGCAAGGTTTCCCGATGAAGCAGGGTGTCATGCACCCAACTCGTGTCCGCCTCCTCCTCGCTGATGGCCACTCCTGCTACCGCCCCCGCCGCACTGGTGAGCGCAAGAGGAAGTCCGTCCGTGGATGCATTGTCGGCATGGACCTCTCTGTCCTTGCTCTCAGCATCGTCAAGAAGGGTGACGAGGACATTCCCGGCCTGACCGACATTGTCCACCCCAAGCGCCTCGGTCCCAAGCGTGCCACCAAGATCCGCCGCTTCTTCGGTCTCAGCAAGGAAGATGATGTGAGTTACCTCATAGCTTCTTCGCCAATCCTGCTTCGCATAGCGGATTGAGTCTCGCTCGTCCTGCTACAAGCAGCGTATTGAGTCTGAGCAACAAGAAGTGAGCTAGTAAAGTTTCAAGGTTTGAAGACTAATCATTGCATGTGTAGGTCCGCAAGTTCGTCATCCGCCGTGAGGTCCAGCCCAAGAAGGAGGGCGCCAAGCCCTACACCAAGGCCCCCAAGATCCAGCGTCTTGTTACTCCTCAGCGTCTCCAGCACAAGCGTCACAGGCTGGCACTCAAGCGCCGTCGCGCGGAGGCTTCCAAGGATGCTGCCGTACGTCCATACCCTACTATGACGTTCAGAACAACTACTAATGCCAATACAGAACGAGTACGCTCAGATCCTTTCCAAGCGCATCAACGACGCCAAGGCCGCACACGACGAGGCCCGCAAGAGGAGGGCGTCTTCCATGAAGCACTAGAGAGTTATCATGAATTCATGATTGGGTCGTGGAATGATTACATTGGCGTCGGCACGAAAATAACGGTGTGGGCTCCTGTATCTGAATGAAAACTTCGGGCATTCTAGGGAATAGGCGCTTCTCATACCACTGACTGCTTAAGGCAGTTGTCTCAATAAACAATTGCATCACTTCACCACCGCTCCACAATCTTGCCGTATCCGACAGGCATTCCACTCGAACACTTCCAGATCTTGTTTGGCTACGAAAATCTGATTGGCAAACATGTCTCTTATGTCCCTCTCCATCGCGTTGGTCATGGCTAATTGACCATGTATATTTGCCTCACACTTTGTGTCTTTCGTATTCGCCTCCATTTGCATTACATTAAAGCGAACGTCGGACCTTTCTTCAAGTACTGAATTTTGGTTGCAAATAATACTCTTGGCCCCTCAGCCCTTGCATACAGCTGTTGCCACCCTACCAAGCTTCTCCCTACTTTCGTCGTCGCATACGTGTTGTACTGATCGAATCCTCTCAGTGCGCCTCGCACTATCTACAATACACCGCAGGCTTTTGCTGCCCTACGCGTTGTGGGTCGCTTTATCAAGAGTACTTGAAGGAAAAACCAATGGCTAAAATGGTCGTCTTCTTCTATGTGCAGTGTCCTTTGAAGGAGCTTGTTCAAACTTGTGGCATATGCGACGAAGCAATCATGATCACATGTGCATGTAATCATTCCGTTTCGCGATCGATCATAGTCTTTTGCTATACCAAGACAGTGAGCCGCACCCTTCTATTTGTCTCCAATGGCTTCTGTAGATGCAGGCGAGAGAAAGAACCCGACACCCTCTCATCTTCACCATTGATATTCGCAACACTTTATCGAAGCAGCCAGCGACGTCCTCGTCGCTCCGAGCAAGATGAAGGGTCTTGGGCAAATGAATACAAAAGACAAGGACGATGCCATCATCAGTGAACTGTCCCCGAGACCAGACAGAAATCTCTCTTTAATGCCTACACTTCCGAGCTGATTTCCCGCCAGATTTTCCAGTAAAACACCTTTAGGGCGAACGATAAATACAAGGGGTACATGCTTTGGGTGGCGATACAATCACTTGTGGTCAAAGTCGAGAGCCAGATGCACAAACCCTTAGAAAATTGAATACCTGATAGAGAAAAACGCATGGGTCCAGTTACGGTCATCTTGGTAGATAAATGCAAGGCGATAAATGATTACAAGGAGAAAGGAGCAGAGATTAAGCAGGTATTCGTACATCATCGTTCGAATCTGACAACGTGGGGTTGGTGCTCGAAAAAGTCTGCGCAGTATGAGATACGAGGCAGGGGAGCAATCCCGAGGATTTGAAAGGGCGTGATTCAAGCCTTTCGAAGGCATGAAGCTGAGATCGCCAAGATGAGACATCAAGCTACTTTGCGCAAAGCATATAAAATCCCAGTGCGGCTTATGCCTCTGAGGCCAGTGTCTTATTGCATTCTAGTAAAGCTATTTAATCATTCTAACCAAACAAGACAGCGCTAGATGACCTCAATCAACGCATTCAACACGCCTCAAATACTAAAGAGAATCATCCTGTTACTCCCGATAGCTCTTCAACACACTGGAGAGCTTCTGGCGTCTAAGCCGATACCTGCTCGTCGAGATCTCGAGGAATAAACTGGATGTAAGGGCCATGCTTCTCGCTCGTGAAGTGTCCTTTGATCTCGAAGTTCACAGCTCCCTTTGCACCACTCCGCGTCTCCCCAATCGTACCCATTGGGCCTTCAGCACGCTTCCAATCCGCTCGGAACATTATCTGAGCCAGGGCTGTGGTAAGCTCCATATAAGCAATATTTTTACCCAGACAACCCCGAGATCCCAACGAAAAAGGGATAAATGCTCTCTTCGCCAACTTGAGCGCCTCCTCGCTCTGGTTGTCCGGCAGCCATCGTTCAGGGATAAACTCGTCGGGATCTGGGAAGTAGGCAGGATTGCGCTGAATGGCGTAGCAGCAAGTTGCAACATCCACCCCCTTTGGAAGGACGTTCCCAGCTATCGACTCTTGCATCCTCATCTCCCTCCACAGCGGGGCGGCTACTGGAGGCGCAAGCCGTAGTGCTTCGTCAATGCAAGCCAGAAGGTAGGAGCAGCTTGTCAATCTTGGGCCCGGTGCGATTTCCTCAAGGCTCGAGAAGGTCGATCGGATTTCAGCGGCCAATCGCTTGTAAACTTCTGGATGACGTGCGATGTAGAAGAAAAAACCAGAGATGGCAACAGAAGATGTATCGGTACCTGTAACTATTAGAATGACGAAGCACAGAGAGCACGGTAAAGTTGGTTCATCTTACCTGCAATTACCATGACTAATGCATCAGCCATGAGCTCCTCGTTAGTAAGTCCTGAGCCTTCTTTGCCTTGTTGCCCAATCAAGTCTCCGAAAATATCGTCCACGTGCTGCTTCTTCTCTAGTTCTATTCTGCCCATTACAAGTGGCCAGATCCGTTCTCCAAGATTCAAGATCTTCTTGGTGAGTCTTGGTGCAAGGTAAGTTCTGAGGTTCCGATAATCGACTAGTCGTGGTTGTATTACTTCCATACCAGCCATCAACATGCAGTTGTCGATTGTTTCAAGGATAGGTCGAGCGTGTGTTTCGGTCATCATATTTTGTGGACTGTAGAAGACGATGTTCGACATGATATCGAAGGTGAAGTAGGAGCCTGTCAATGTTAGTGCTATGATCCTCACCGGGCTTTTCGACATACTTATGTGGCCGATGTTCAACCCAGGACCCCAAGATCTTGCTTTCTCGCTAGATTCAGGGCTCGCTAGGAGAGTGTCGCCGAAGACTTTGGCTGTTCTGTAGATCACTGGCTCGTATTTTTTCAAGGCAACAGTAGAGAAAGCTCGGCTCAACATCTTCCTCCTTGGCGCATGTTCCTCTCGATCGAGCGCGTTGATGATGCTAACTTCAGGCTTGCCATTTCTGAAGCCTATATATCCTCGTGCCTTCTGTGTCTTGGAGGGATGCATATATATGTCTATGATGATTAGATGCATCCAACCTTAGCTTTGCTCAATGATATACCTTGTAGTCCTTCGACAGTGTTGACAATAAGACCGTTCGGCTTGTAGCGTACCACATCGCCTACTGCACGTCAACATTCCTGACATCTCATTGCAGGATCTGTGTCTTACCATACTTCTCATGACATCTCTGGACGTCCAGATGGATGTTCCCAGTGTACGACTGGTATGCTCCATACCAAGACGTGCATCTTGCTAGAAAGGGTCCAGGGTACTTGGCTAATGGGTGGAAGTAAAGCCGATAAACGACCTGCAAAATCTACAAATATATCAGTTGACATTCGACTAAGGTACTGGGGCAGCCTACAATTATGAAAGTGACAGTGCAGGAAGAGTAGAAGGCGATGTCGATGGCAGTCATGATTGTTTGATCCCAATGGACGTATATGAATTGTGAGTGATTGATGTCAAACTGTGGAGGTGGACATCACCTTATAAGTGAACCAACACTCCCATATACCCATTGCTGCGGTATTCGGAGAACTTGGCGTTGTTACGTAGACCATAATATCTACCAGGATCTTAGACTGGAGATCGTCTCGTACGAAGCGGATACGCATGATTGTGGATTTGTGTCGGATTTTTGACAAGGTAGATGAACGGCGGTAAGGTTTCAGTCGGGCTGCGGTCCTGCCGCCGTACTGCACTTTCTACGGCCGTAAGTCATTCCATCACAACAGTCGCAGTATGGACACACGACCCACTATAAACTCACCCCGCCTAAAGGCATACGTCATGAATCTCCTGCATCCTACTCCTATTGACTTTTGAGTTCGTTCCGAACAGTGAGGTTTTGGCGTCCAAGAGAGTTTGGTTTGGTTAATGTTTGTTAGGGAAGCACAACAGCGCGTTGAGAAACATTGTGGCGGAAGTGTATACTTCTCTTTGGGTTTCAAAGATTCGTACAGGCACAAATAAATCGTATATATATCGGCTGAAGTATCGAACCGTGGTCTATGATTTCGCGCCGCAAAATGCTGTCAGCGCCAAACGCCCGCCCATGTGGTATCATTCGTCTTGTCGCGTACCCCAAGATTGTATCAAACACATGCGTATCTATGCTGAGCCTCTTTTGCCTACTCAAGCTTCTTCAGTTGCCGGTAGACCTTCTTATGTTGCTCCAAAAACAAGAACGTGAGCACGGTGTGGGGTCCAACACGGATGAAGCTCGGTACCCAGCCCTTGAACATCCAACGGAATCCTTCTGCTCTCATAGTATCTGAAACAGTCTTTATGAGCCCAACGTTCTCGCTAGAGCTCATGACTTTCGTCTTGATGACATCTACCGGCGAGCATATCGTTGTAGCTACGAATCCTGCCAAGAACGATGCGGTGAAGTGTGTTGCGAGGTTGTCTTGCAGCGGCGTGTAATTCAGCAACACGCGCTTAAATCCATCGTATGTTGCTAGTTGACCCACAGTCATGAGCACAGCTCTTGACGAGTTGGGCCAGACGCCTTTCCACAGACTTGCTACTCCTTCTTCCCGCGACATTCGTATTATCCCGTCGATCGCATTCTTGTATCCTCGTCGCTTCTCTCTCGGTAATGCTGCATCATGTTGCATCCGTACATTCAGAATGTCTCCTGGGTTACCGGCGAAGCCTCCGAGAAAGCCTGATATAGAGGCCATGCCGACGAGTGTCAGGAACGAGGGTTTCGAGTCAGCGGTCGTCATGCGGTCTTTAAGGGCTTCGTAGACACCGAAGCGTGTCATGCTGTAGGTTCCTTGGCGAAGTTGGGCTGCGGATATCTGGTGTCGCATTAGCTGGAAACATGTGAAAAAAGACCCAAGACCACGTACGCCTTTGTACAGCCCCAGTGCCCCATCAGTCTTTATGACATGACCAAACATTTGCATCATGTTTAATCGTACGCCAGATGTCGCTTGTGTTTGTAACCGGACCTGAACGAGTGAGTATGTACGAATTGGCGCACGCGACAGCTGAAGAGGCTACCTTGACTGTTCAGACTATTAGCCAAATGTGCAATGTTGCGTGCATAGCTGTGGGAGACTTACCAAGATCCAGCGGATGCGTAAAGAAAGTCGCAAAACAACTTGCGCTTCCACCAAACCAGAACGGATAATGTACCGGCGTCTTCTTGATAGGCTTCACATCCTCGCTCTTCCGCAGTTCAGCCACGCTCACTTTCTTAGTGACGTCCGCCATTTTCAAGGTGAAGGCTGCGCAGCGACAGCATGTGTAGTCTGCAGGGGCAGGGAAGCTGTCGCCTTAAAAGTCAGGAAGCTTGTGAAGCGTCGGTGGTAGTTGAGAGACCGAGAATTCGGCACGCGGACGTCATCGGCAAAACGTGCTGCCTCCGGATTTAAGCTCGGAGCTGGTGGGCAGGGCTTGGCGTCGCGTGCGGTTTTGTGGACGCCACGGTAAAGAGCGAACATCACCATCAAAGATGCGGATACCCCTTTCCTCTACGGCTCTTTGCCGTCAATTGTGCTGGAATGCCTCGCTGCGCATACCACGAAGCTCAGTGTCGCCTTGGCCGTCGCGTCATGCGGCGAGGCACAATTCTTCCGGTGAGTTTGTCATCATGTGATGCGGCTCCTAGCTTTCTGTACCGAATCAATCATAGTCACACCCATCGATACAAGATCCGGGATCTGTCGTATCAAAGATACCACTACCTTTATTCAGCTTGGTCGTCGTGCTTAGCTTGTATTCGAACGATGAACCGTATAGCATCTAAGTATGAACAGGAGCATTCCCAAAAGAGATCAAAATAGAAGGTCGGACATACCAAACTGACGAATGGATGAATACCCCTTCAACAATCCTTGACGCGGTAACAAGACGCCTGCATCTGCAACCAGATCACCCTTTGACCATCACACGGAAACTCATCGAGTCCCGGTTTCCAGGTTACAAGACTCATAATGACCTCTTTCCTATCGTCACAACTGGACAAAATTTCGACTCGCTTGGCTTCCCATTAGACCACATAGGTCGTAGTAGGACGGATACATACTACCTAAACAAGAACACTGTGCTACGAACACATACTTCAGCGCATCAAGCCGACACATTCCGCAACAACGAGAGCGAGGGGTACCTCATCAGTGCCGATGTATACCGAAGAGATGCGATTGACAGAAGTCATTATCCCGTGTTCCATCAGATGGAGGGAGCGCGAACTTGGGATCGCCAACAAGCAGAAAGAGAAGGCAAGACACTGGCGCAAGTCATCTGGGATGATGTGGAGAAGATTCCTAAGCACAATGTTGCAGTTGAAGATCCAAATCCTCCTTTTCATGCTGAGCGCAACCCACTTCAAACAGGTCACTCAGCAGAAGAGGCCGAAGCCATGGCAGCACATCTTAAACGCAGTCTCGAAGATATGGTAGTTACGGTTTTCAATGCTGCAAAGAGTGCTACAGATACGGAATCACCAAATGAGCCACTGAAGGTACGATGGGTAGAAGCCTACTTCCCCTTCACCTCGCCCTCGTGGGAACTCGAGGTCTTTTGGCAAGGCGATTGGCTCGAAGTCCTCGGTTGTGGCATCGTCTCACAACCCATCTTGAACAACGCCTCGGTCCCTACACGCATAGGCTGGGCTTTCGGTATAGGTCTGGAACGCATCGCTATGTTGCTCTACTCTATCCCAGACATACGCCTGTTCTGGTCAAAGGACAATCGGTTCTTATCGCAATTTAGTGAGCAGAAAACCATGTGCCGCTTCGTGCCCTTCAGCAAACACCCTGCATGTTTCAAGGATGTAAGCTTCTGGTTGAGAAGTAGTTCTAACGCT
>Ga0265798_10011913_pt1 | contig 10552 bp, 9 predicted proteins | sample P3T30metagenome_FD_192430 | JGI IMG/M metagenome (GOLD analysis project Ga0265798, IMG submission 192430) | Plant litter microbial communities from East Loma Ridge, Irvine, California - P3 T30 | ecosystem: Environmental > Terrestrial > Plant litter > Unclassified | place: USA: California... | reverse complement strand
CAACACCAGGTCGAACCGGTTGGGGATCTTGTCGACACAATCCTCGACGGTAACGCGCGCCATGCGGCTTCCTTCGTAACAACGATAGAATGAGAATGCGTCGCCTACGGGCGATGCCCCGCAAAGTCAAGAAATGCGGCGGACGCGCCCGCGGGTTGCCACCGACGCCCCCCATGTCCATCACGCGCGGCATGGACGATCCCGCCGAACAACCGCGCTTCACCGTCGATGGCAACCGGCTGACGCTGCTCGACACCGGCCCCCGGCGGCTCGATGCGGTGCTCGCGCTGATCGACGGCGCCGAGCGGACGCTGCGCGTGCTGTATTACATCTACGCCGACGATGACTCGGGCAAGCGCGTCAACGCCGCGCTGATCGCGGCCGCCAAGCGCGGTGTCGAGGTCGCGCTGATCGTCGACGGGTTCGGCAGCGACGACGCGTCGCACGCGTTCTTCGAACCGCTCGAAGCCGCCAACGTGTCGGTCTGCCGGTTCTCCGCCCGGTTCGGCCGACGCTACCTGCTCCGCAACCATCAGAAGCTCGCGCTCGCCGACGAGACGCGGATCATCATCGGCGGCTTCAACATCGAGGACGATTATTTCGGTACCGCTGCCGAGCAGGCATGGCGCGACCTGGGCTTGCTGGTCGAGGGACCCGCCGCGGGTCGACTGGCCGGCTATTTCGATGCGTTGAAGGAGTGGATCCACGAGCCCAAAGGCAAGCTGCGACACCTGACGGCAGCGTTGGCGAAGTGGAGCGAGACTCAAGGCCCGACGCGCTGGCTGATCGGCGGCCCGACGCGAAAGCTCTCGCCCTGGGCACGCGCGGTGCGCGACGACATGCGCGCCGGGCGGCGGATCGACGTGATCGCAGGCTATTTCACGCCGAGCCCTGCGCTACTGCGGCGGCTCGATCACGCCGGCCGTCGCAACGCCGGGGTCCGCGTCGTCACCGCGAGCAAATCGGACAACAACGCGACGATCGCCGCGGCGCGGTTCACCTATGCCGGGCTGTTGCGCAAGGGCGTGCGCCTGTTCGAATATCAGCCGACCAAGCTGCATACGAAGCTCTACGTGATCGACGACGTCGTCCATATCGGCTCGGCGAACTTCGACATGCGCAGCCTGTTCATCAACATGGAGCTGATGCTGCGGATCGAGGACGCGGCGTTCGCCGGGCATGTCCGGCGCTACGTCGACGGCGAGGTCGCGAAGTCGGTCGAGGTGACCGCGGCGCTATACAAGGCGAACACCGGCTGGGTGCAGCGCCTGAAACAACTCGGCGCGTATTTCCTGGTCGCGGTGGTCGACCCGAGCCTGTCGCGCGGGCTGAACTTCGGGATCGACGAGTAGGGGGGGGGGGCGGCCAAGGACTTCACCCCCCCCTTCCGTCATCCTGACGAAAGTCAGGATCCAGAGCCACACAGCACAGCGTTAGCGACCCTGGGGTTCTGACTAGGACCACATCAGCGCCGTCGGCAAAGCCGCCGTCGGACGGGTTCGGCTATCTAGCCGACCCGCCGGCCGGGCCTGACGCTGCGCGGCGCTATCGCTTTTCGCATCGGCGCGGGCGTAGCCGCGCCTGCGTCAGGCCTTCCACGCCCAGTACAGCTGCGCGGGCGGCACGTTCCACCACTCCATGTCGTGGTCGATCGACTCGAAATGCGGCGTCAGGAAGTCCTTCACCTTGGGCGAGAACTGATAGACCAGGAACGCGCCACCGATGCGCAGAACCGAATGCGTCGCCGCCGCGATCGCCGGGCCGATGCCCGCCGGCAGCGTCGAGAACGGCAGCCCGGAGAGCACGTAGTCGGCCTTCTCGAAGCCATGGTCGGCGACGATCGTCTCGACCGCGTCCGCCGAGCCCAGCACCGCGACGAACCGCGGATCGGTGATCGTGTGCCGCAGATACTGGATGAATTCCGGATTGGTATCGATCACGATCAGCGTCGCATCCGGCGCCATCCGGTCGAGGATCGGACGGCAGAACGTGCCGACGCCCGGCCCGTATTCGACGAACAGCTTGCAGTTCGCCCAGTCGACCGGCCCCAGCATTTTCCGAATCAGCTTGTCCGACGACGGCACGATCGAACCGACCATGACGGGGTGCTTCAGGAACCCCGAAAAGAACATCTGCCACGGGGACGGCACGCCTGCAGGGCGGCTGCGCGCACGCCGGGTGGCGGTGGTCGAACTGGGCATCGCATTCCTTACGGTCAGGGGTCCCGCACGCTGGCGAGGCTTTGGCCCTCCCGTCGCACGAATTCCGAACGCGTTTCAAGGCCGCGGGTTGCATCGGGCGACGAACCGAAGGCGAAGTCGTGCCGCACCAGGCGGTTCCGCCCGCCCTGCCGCGACCTCAACCCCTGGCTTGTACCTTAGCTTGCCAAGCGTACCGCATCGCTTAAGCACGGATCATGAACGACGATCGTACAGGCCAGATTGCGGTTATTTTCACCTCGATCCGTAACGGCGCAGACGCCACCGGCTATGGCGAGGCGGCGGCGGCGATGGACGCGCTGGCCGCCGCACAGCCCGGCTATCGCGGCGTCGACAGCGTGCGCGAAGCGGACGGCAGGGGGATCACCGTCAGCTATTGGGCCGACGACGCCGCGGCGATCGCGTGGCGCGACCATCCCGAGCACGCCGCGATTCGCGAGCGCGGGCGAGCACTCTGGTACGACGGCTATTCGGTCAATGTCGCACGGATCGAACGCGCCTATGCCTGGACGCGGTCATGATCGAAGCCTCGACGGACGGTCCGAAGATCGACCGCCGCTTCGCACTGATGTTCCTCGTGATGCTGACGATCGCGGCGGGGAACACCGCATTGCAATCGGTGCTGCCCGCGCTCGGACGGTCGCTGGGGGTTGCCGACAGCGCGGTGGCGGCGGCGTTCTCGGTCTCTGCGCTGCTGTGGGTGATTGCCGCGCCGTTCTGGGCGAACCGATCGGACCGACACGGCCGGCGCGCGATGATCCTGCTCGGCGTCGGCGGGTTCAGCGTGTCGCTGACGCTGTGCGGCGTGTTCCTGCTGGCGGGGATCAACGCGTGGATCGGCGGCACGACCGCGTTCCTGTGCTTCATCGGCGGGCGGCTGATCTACGGCACGTTCGGCGCCGCCGCACCGCCGGCGGTACAGGCGCTCGTCGCCGGCGAGACGACGCGTGAGGAACGAACCAAGGCGCTGACGCTGCTCGCCTCGGCGTTCGGGCTCGGCACCATCCTGGGGCCGGCGATCGCGCCGTATCTGATCCTCGGCTCGATCGGCGGGGTCGAGATCGGGTTGGCGGGCCCCGCGTTCCTGTTCGCGGTGTTCGGCGTGGCGGTGTGGATCACGGTGCGGCGGATGCTGCCCGACGACAAGATCGTCGCCCCGCACGAGACGCACGGCGCAAGTTCGGCCTACCCCTCGATCGGCGGCGCCCCGACCGGCGCCTCGGTCGCCGCCGCGACCGGATCGCATGTCGAGCATGTCGGCTACACCGATCCCCGCATCCGCGCGTGGATGATCGCCGGGCTGGTGATGGGCCACGCACAGGCAATGACGGGCCAGGCGATCGGCTTCCTTGTGATCGACCGCCTCCATTTGGCCCCCGCGCTCGCGCTCGAGCCGACCGGCATCGTCCTGATGATGGGCGCCGGCGCCGCACTGCTCGCGCAATGGGGCATCATCCCCCGCCTCAACATGACGCCGCGGCAACTCGTGCTGACCGGACTGGTACTGGCAGCGGCCGGCACCGCGCTGACCGGAATCGCGACGTCGCTCTACACGATCGCGACCGCCTACGCGCTGGCCAGCCTCGGCTTCGGCTTCACGCGCCCGGGCTTCACCGCCGGCTCGTCATTGGCGGTAGGCGCGAACGCGCAAGGCTCGGTCGCCGGCAAAGTGACGTCGATCAACGGCGCCAGCTTCGTGCTGGGCCCGTCGATCGGCGTCGGCCTGTACGAAGCACAGCACTCGCTACCCTATCTCGTCGCGGGCGCGGCCTGCGTGATGATGATCGGCTACGCGTACGTCGCGTTGCGCGATGCGCGATAAGATCGACGTCGGTATCGGATAGGCCAAGACCACTCGTTCGGTGTTCGGGAACAGGGTTCAGGAAAGCGGCCCTTTGCGAAAGGTCGTTTGTGCAACGGGCACGGGCGCTTTCCCGTTACTCGTCGCTTACGCGAAGGCTTGGCCGTTCCAATCGCACCGGGGCGGAGCAAAACAAGCTCGTTATGGCTTTAGGACTCGTCCGGTCGCGGCACGAGGTTGCGGCGGTGAGGCTGTCACCCGGACACCAAGGTTCAGTGCGCCGTCATAAGGTCCACCGGGACCGTCCATAATTATCCCACGAGCCGGCGTCGGTCCTGACGAAGCCGCAGTTTGCGGACCGCAACTGGTGTCCGACGGACAGGCCCAATATGATCCTCCATTCCATCTCGCATCGAGACTGATGCTGGTTTCGGCGGGAAGATAGCCGGCCATTGGCAGATAGGCTGACTTGGCCCATGCCGGCGCCGTTCGCATCGCGTGCATGTTCCCGACCAAGACGAGCACGCGCGCGTTCTGTCCTGCTCTGCTCACCAGTGACGAGGCGAGTGCATTCTCGTAATCGCCAGCCTTAAATCCGGCGGGGCCGGGATTGTACAAAGGCTGGAAAGCAACGACGCTGGTGATCTGCCCCGCCGCCCGCAGCGCGCGTAATCTTTGGAAAAGGTGGAAGTATGCCTCGCTGGACCTGCCGTCCTTCATGAGCTGGGTTCATAGTCTGCTCGTCAGGAACCGTGATGTTGCCGCTGCATCGCCGCTGGACCCGATGAAATCGTCGATAGCCGCCTGATCAACTGTCGTCTGCTCGACTGCGACGGTTACCGGATGGGACGACGAGGCCAAGCATGCGAGATCACCAAAGATCTCCGGTGTTTCACGGGTGCCGTGCATTTCGCCGACCACGATCCAGCGAATATTTGAGCGATCGAGAAGCATGTCCGCCCCGGCGATGGCAGCGCACTTTACCGGTCGCAGCGTGGTTTCGAACCGTCTCGCGGGTGGTGCCGCCGCGAGCGCCCAATCGATGTTCGGGTCTTGTCGCGCTGTCTGGTTCGCGTTGAAAATGGCCGTCATCTCGCCGTTGGATGCTCGTTCAAGAGCACGATCAGTTGCGGCCGATGGCGCGGTCGACGCCAGTAGGAAAATGGCAATTATTCGACTGAACATTGCTTGATCTACCTCCAACGAAGCGTCTCGCAGTTCCCGTTGCCGACCCCAAGCGATTGATGGCGACACGAAGCTCGATGGATAGTGGAGCGGGCGACCAGACGAATAATGCGCCATCGTGCCCCCTGTTGCCAGCTCGACTTCAGAGCGCGCCTGAAGCAGTGCAGGTTACGCAATGCCGGCTATAGGCGTCTTCCTTGCAAAACCGGACTCTCGTCTTTTCCTTATCGCGCCATTTTTTGCCAACAAGGTGGTAGCCTATTTCTCAATCCTATTTGGGAAAAGCCGGTGACGCTGCAGGACGGCGGCTATTGCTTTAATGGCAGCGCCGAAAGCTTCCATTCCATCCGTGACGGGCGCCGGCGTCAGATCATAGGTTGCAACAGTCGAACGTGATCCCCGCACAGATCCTATGCTGCGGAACTCGATAAGATCACCAGTGGCAACATCATGCGCGGTACGCTGCGATAGCATCGCTGACAGTCTTTGAAATCGCCCGCCGTTACTGGCCCGTAGCTTGCCCGGCCGGCTTCGGCACGGCAGCCTGCGATCCCGCGCTCTCATCGGTCACCGTCGATGTCTCGGTGACGGCCGAGGGCATCACCACCGGCGCAGGCTGGGGTTGCCCGGCCTGGCCGATCAGCGCCGCGTTCTCGATCACGTCGAGCGCATGCCGCGCCTGAACGTAGCGTCCTGCGGCTTCCATCCAGTTGCTCGCCTGGTTCGCGCCCGGCAGCCGTGCGACTTCCGCGCGGGCCGCCTCGACCTGGCCCGCTTCGAGCAGACGCCGGACGCGCGCGAGCCGATCGGCGGGCATCGTCGACGGCGTGCCGGCCTTGCGCAGCACGACCAGCGAGTCGATTTGGTGCTGGATCGTGTCGATCCAGCCGTCTCCGGTGGTCGACGTAATGTCCGGCGCGATCGCATCGAGCCCCTGGCGCAGGTCCTCGAGCGTCACCGGCTGGCGCGCCGCCTGGATCAGCGTGGTCGTCGCGCGCGGTTGCGCCTGGCCGAACCGCAACCGCAGCTGCTCCTCGAGATAGCCGAGCGTCACGCCGCGATCGAGCGCACGCCGCGCCGCAAACGCGACCAGCAGGCCTTCCGCGCGCGTCGCCTGACCGGCGGCGGCGGACGAATCGGTGGCGATCGTCGCGGTGCGCGTCTCCAGCGCGGTCAATTGCGCCGCCAGCGTCGCCTCGCGCGTCGCAAGCACGGCGGTATCGATCGGGGCTGGGGCCTGCGGCTCGCCGTTCGGGCCGAGCGGCTGCGACGGGATATACCCCGAACTGCCCGCCGCCGCCTTCAGTGCGGCGGTGGTCGATCCGGTGGTCGTCGCATGCCCGCCGAACCACGGCAGCTTCTTGGCGGCATAGCCCATCAGGCCCAGCCCCGCGACGAACGCGAGGCCGACAAGGGCAAGGATCACACCCATTTTGGGTCCGCGTGCCCGTGGGCGATCGGTCGGCACGTAGTCGCTCATGGCGTGCTTATCCCCGCCGCGCGCGCGCTGGTCAATCGCGCGCGTGTTCGCGTGCGCAACAGCAAGCGCGACGACCGCCGAATCGGTCGGTTGCGGTGCGATCGCGACGGCGGCCCAGCCGTGCCCCGCCGCGTCGCCGACCGCCTGGCTGATAGCGACCAGCGAGATCCTCCGGCGCGCCGTACCCGCAGCATCGACCAGCTCGGCCAGTCGGATCGTGGCGCGCACCGAATGGACCAGAACGATCGCATCCTCGAACGATCGCGCGCCCTCGGGGTCGATCGGCACGGTGTCGCTCGCATAGACGGTGATCGCCTCGACGCCGTCGCCGGTCTCGCGCCGGTCGCGCCCGGCGAGGTGGAGCAGCCGCGCAAAGCCGCGGTCGCGCGCGTCCGCCACTACCGCCCGCGCGTCGTCGGAACCGGTGACCGCGACCGCGAACCCCGCCTTCGCCGCCGCCGCCGCGGTCGCGGCACCGACCGCGACGACCGGCAACCGCTTGAACGCGTCCAGCCCGGCGCCGCCATGCCGCACCGCGTTCGCGCTGGTCAGCAACAGCCCGTCGAACCCGGCCGGATCGGGCGGCGTCCAGTCGACCGGCACGACCCCGAACAACGGAACCTGCCGCGCCTCCAGCCCAAGCGCGCGCAAGGATGTCGCGGTGCGCGTATTGCCGGGTTCCGGCCGCAGCACCACGACGGGTTTCATGCGGCGAACAACCGCCGAACGCTAGCCGGCGCGCGCGCGAGCAGGTCCTCCGCCAGCGCCGTCCCGAGATCGTCGTCGATCGTACCCTCGATCGATCCGTCGACATCGCACGTGCCGTCCTCCGCGATCAGTTCGGCTCTTAACGTCAGCGTCTCGCCAGCGAGCGACGCCAGCGCCGCGACCGGCGAATGACAATCCGCCCCCAACCGCGCGAGCAGCGCGCGCTCGGTCAGCACGCACAGGCTCGTATCGCCGTGGTCGATCGCCGCGACGATCTCGCCCGCGGCGCTCCCGGCGAGCACCTCGACCCCGACCGCACCTTGGGCGGGTGCCGGCAGCATCACGTCGGTCGGGATCGCATGACCATCATCGCGCCCAAGCCGATCGAGTCCCGCGGCGGCGAGCAACGTCGCATCCATCTCGCCGCTCGCGACTCGGCCGAGTCGCGTGTCGACATTGCCGCGGATCAGCACGATCTCCAGATCCGGCCGCAGCCGCAGCATCTGCGCGCGCCGCCTCGGCGAACTCGTGCCCACCACCGCGCCCTGCCGCAAATCGGCGAGCGTTTCCGCGCCGATCAGCCGGTCGCGTACATCGGCACGTGGAAGCATTGCGGCGATCCGCAATGTCGCGGGCCTGATCGTCTCGACGTCCTTCATCGAATGCACCGCGCCGTCGATATCGCCGTCGTGCAGCGCGCGATCGAGCTCCTTGGTCCACAGCGCCTTGCCGCCGATCTCGGCGAGCGCGCGATCCTGCACGCGGTCGCCGGTGGTGCGGATCACGACGATCTCGACCATCTCGGGCGACCAGCCATGCGCCGCGCACAGTGCATCGCGCACCATGCCTGCCTGGGTGAGCGCCAGCGGCGAACCGCGCGTGCCGAGCCGAAAACGAGTCATCTGCGCGCCATGCAGAAACCGCGCGGCTTCGACAAGCTTGGCGCGGCGCGATAGGGGTAGGTGATGATCATCCTCGGCATCGAATCTTCCTGCGACGAAACCGCCGCCGCGCTCGTCACCGGCGACCGGCAGGTCCTCGCGCACCGGCTGCTCGGGCAGGAAGCCGCGCACGCCCCGTTCGGCGGCGTCGTCCCCGAAATTGCCGCACGCGCGCATGTAGAGGCGCTCGAGCCGCTGATCGTCGCAGCCCTCGCCGACGCGGGACTCAAGCTGGCCGATGTCGATGCGATCGCCGCGACCGCCGGGCCGGGGCTGATCGGTGGCGTCATGGTCGGGCTCGTCACCGGCAAGGCGCTCGCCCACGCGGCCGGCAAGCCCCTGATCGCGGTCAACCATCTCGAAGGCCACGCGCTCTCGCCGCGGCTGTCCGACCCTGACCTAGAATTTCCGTATCTGCTGCTGCTCGTGTCCGGAGGGCATTGTCAGCTGCTGCTGGTCGAGGGCGTCGGCGCGTACCGGCGGTTGGCGACGACGATCGACGACGCTGCAGGCGAGGCCTTCGACAAAACCGCCAAGCTGCTCGGCCTGGGCTTCCCCGGCGGCCCCGCGGTGGAGCGCGCCGCCGCGCTCGGCAACCCGAAGGCGGTCCCGCTGCCACGCCCGCTGAAAGGCTCGGCCGAACCGCATTTCTCGTTCGCCGGCCTGAAGAGCGCGGTCGCGCGCGTCGTCGGCCAGTATTCGCCCGAAGATCTCGCCGCCTCGTTCCAGGCCGCGGTCGTCGATTGCCTGATCGACCGCACGACCAAGGCGCTGCGGACTTCGCACGGCGCCACCGCGCTGGTCGTCGCGGGCGGAGTCGCCGCGAACACCGCGGTCCGTGGCGCGTTGCAGGCGCTCGCCAGCGCCCACGGCCTGCGCTTCGTCGCGCCGCCGCTCTGGCTCTGCACCGACAACGCCGCGATGATCGGCTGGGCGGGCGCCGAGCGCTTCGCCGCTGGGCTCACCGATCCGCTCGACGTCGCCGCGCGTCCACGCTGGCCGCTCGATCCGAACGCCGAAGCGGTCCGTGGCGCAGGAGTGAAGGCGTGAAGATCGGTGTCATCGGCGGCGGCGCCTGGGGCACCGCACTCGCGCAGGTCGCCGCGCACGAAGGCCGCGACGTCGTCCTCTGGGCACGCGAAACCGTGGTGGTCGAGTCGATCAACGCGCATCACGAGAACAATCTCTTCCTCGCCGGCGTCGCGCTCTCCCCGACGATCCGCGCCACCGAGGACCTCGCCGCACTCGCGGACATGGACGCTATCCTCGTCGTCGCCCCTGCGCAGCACGTCGGCAGCGTCCTAGCCGCCGCCCCGGTCGGCCGCATCCCGCTCGTCCTCTGCGCAAAAGGCATCGAGGCGGGCAGCAAGCGTCTCGTTGGCGAAGTCGCGCGCGCCGTCCACCCGGACGCACCGATCGCCGTCCTCTCCGGGCCCACCTTCGCGCACGAAGTGGCCGCCGGCCTCCCCACCGCCGTGACGCTCGCCTGCGAGGATGCCGACCTCGGCGAACGTCTCGCGACGCGGTTGGCAGCGCGCCATTTCCGCACCTACGCCTCGACCGACGTCGCCGGCGCGGAAATCGGCGGCGCGGTGAAGAACGTGCTCGCGATCGGCTGCGGCGTGGTCGAGGGCGCCGGGCTCGGCCAAAACGCGCGCGCCGCGCTGATCGCGCGCGGATTCGCCGAAATGACCCGCTTCGGCCTCGCACGGGGCGCCCGCGCGGAAACGCTCGCCGGGCTATCGGGGCTGGGCGATCTCGTCCTCACCTGCTCCTCGACCAGCTCGCGCAACTTCTCGCTCGGCGTCGGTTTGGGGAGAGGCGACTCCGCCGCAACGCTGCTCGCCGATCGCCGCACCGTCGCGGAAGGCGCCTTCACCGCCCCCGTCCTCCGCGAAGCCGCGCGTGACGCCGGGGTCGACATGCCGATCACCGAAGCCGTTTGCCTACTATTGGAAGGCGCCCCGGTAAGTGACGTCATCGGCGACCTCCTCGCGCGGCCACTGAAGGGCGAGGCGGGCTAACCCCCAAACTGTTTCCCCGCGAAGGCGGGGACCGAGACTGGGCTCCCGCCTTCGCGGGAGAACAAGGAGAAGCGGACCTCGCAATCCTCCCCCGCCAGGGGGAGGTGGCTGGCGTTTGCCAGACGGAGGGGGCGGTAAGGGCCACCTGCGTTGCGCGGTCCTCCCCCTCCGTCGCTTCGCGCCACCTCCCCCTT
>Ga0265798_10011912_pt1 | contig 10552 bp, 7 predicted proteins | sample P3T30metagenome_FD_192430 | JGI IMG/M metagenome (GOLD analysis project Ga0265798, IMG submission 192430) | Plant litter microbial communities from East Loma Ridge, Irvine, California - P3 T30 | ecosystem: Environmental > Terrestrial > Plant litter > Unclassified | place: USA: California... | reverse complement strand
TGTCATCGGCGCCACCATGTTCTATGGCGACAGCGTGATCACGCCGGCGATTTCGGTGCTCGGCGCGATCGAGGGCCTCGAGGTGGCGGCGCCCGGCATGTCGCACTATGTGGTGCCGCTGGCGGTGGTGGTGCTGGTGGCGCTGTACAGCGTCCAGCGCCATGGCACGGCCGGTATCGGCCGCTTCTTCGGCCCCGTGATGCTGATCTGGTTCCTGGCGCTGGCGGCGATGGGCATCGTCAACATCGTGCAGTCGCCCGAGATCCTGAACGCGCTCAATCCCTGGCACGCGGCCCACTTCATGCTGGACAATAAATTGCTGGCCTTCATCGCCCTGGGGGCGGTGGTGCTGGCGATCACCGGCGCCGAGGCGCTGTATGCCGACATGGGCCACTTCGGCGCCAAGCCGATCCGCATGGCCTGGTTCCTGATCGCCTATCCGGCGCTGACCCTGAACTACCTGGGCCAGGGCGGCCTCTTGATCGCCGACCCCGGCGCGGTGGAAAACCCGTTCTACCACCAGCTCGGCAGCTGGAGCGTGATCCCGCTGGTGATCCTGTCGACCATGGCGGCCGTGATCGCCTCGCAGGCCACGATCAGCGGCACGTACTCGATGACCAAGCAGGCGATCGCGCTCGGCCTGCTGCCGCGCATGCGCATCCTGCACACCTCGGAAAGCGAGATCGGCCAGATCTATATCCCGGCCGTCAACTGGCTGCAGCTGGCGGTGGTGCTGATCGCCGTGGTCGGCTTCGGCTCATCGGACGAGCTGGCCGGCGCCTACGGCATCGCGGTCACGGCGACCATGATGATGACCACCGTGCTCACCTTCTTCGTGACGCGCTACCGCTGGCGCCTGCCGCTGTGGGTCTGCCTGGGCGCCACCGGCTGCTTCCTGGTGATCGATGTCATGTTGTTCGCGGCCACCACCACCAAACTCTTCCATGGTGGCTGGTTCCCGCTGCTGATGGGCGGCGTGCTGCTGACCCTGATGCTGACCTGGCGCCGCGGCCGCGGCCTGGTGTTCGAAAACCTGCAGAAGCATGCGATCCCGCTCGACGCCTTCATGGAGTCGCTGTTCGTGGCGCCGCCGACGCGGGTGCCGGGCACGGCGATTTTCCTGCGCGGCGAGAGCGACGGCGTGCCGCATGCAATGCTGCACAACCTGTCGCACAACAAGGTGCTGCACGAGCGGGTGGTGTTCCTGACCGTACACATGCGCGAGGAGCCGTGGGTACCGTTCGAGGAACAGATCGACATCGTCGACCTGGGCCACAACTGCTACCAGCTGAACATCCATTATGGTTTCAAGGACGAGGCCGACATCCCGGACGTCCTTGACCGCTGCGGCGCGCTCGGCCTGTCGTTCGAGATGATGGAAACCTCGTTCTTCATCGCGCGCCAGACCGTGATCTCGGGCCCGGGCGGCGGCATGGCGCCATGGCGCGAGCACCTGTACGTGGCGATGTCGCGCAATGCGCGCAGTGCGGCCGACTACTACCAGATCCGCAGCAACCGGGTGATCGAGCTGGGCACGCAGATCGAGATCTGAGCGATACGCGCCTGACAGGTGCGCACGGGAGGCAAGGCGACACGGGAAACACGGGGAACTGTCTTATAATCAGGAATTATTTGCTAATCAACAACTCTTGACCGAGACCGGCCGATCGCACGACCGGATCGTCCATTCCACTTATTGGCCAGACATGAAGCCTTTCTACTATCGCGGTAACAACTTCGGCGACAAACTCAATCCGGTAATCTGGGATGCCTTGATTCCGGAGCTGATTGACGAAGAAGACGACTCGACCTTGTTGGTGGGAATGGGCACGCTGATCAATTCGCGGGTGCCAGCCGAGCCGCAGAAGCTCGTGTTCGGCTCCGGCGTGGGCTACAACAAGCCGGCGCAGGTCGACGACAAGTGGAAATTTTACTGTGTGCGCGGGCCGCTGACTGCCGCCGCGCTGGGTCTGGAAAAGCATGTAGCGATTACTGATCCAGCCCTGCTGCTGACCCAGATCGTCAACCAGCCGGTGGCGCCCACGGGCGAGGTGGTCTTCATGCCACACCATTCCAGCATGCTCAATGCCGACTGGGCTCCGTTCTGCGCCAAGGCTGGCATTACCTTCCTCGATCCCGAGGCGGACATGCACGAAGTGCTGACGAAGATCCGTGGCGCGAAACTGGTGATCGCCGAGGCCATGCACGCGGCGATCGTGGCGGACGCCTACCGGGTCCCCTGGATTCCGGTGCAATGTTACGAACATATCCTGGGATTCAAGTGGGAAGACTGGTGCCAGTCGATGTCGGCGCCCTACCGGCCACAGACCCTGCCGAGCGTATGGGACATCGACAAGACACTCAGTCCGCGCGACCGCCTGGCGGCAAACGTCAAGCGCGGCCTGCGCGGCGCGGGCATCTGGAAAGGCGACTGGACTCCGCCGCCGCCGGCCAGGAACGTGCGCCAGATCGAGGATGCAGTCGTTGGCGCGCTGTCGAAACTGGCCGCTGGCGGCGAATCCTACCTGACCGACGAGCGTCTCCAGAGCATTGCGCTGGAACGCCTGCTCGGACAGATCGATCAGCTGAAACGCGATTACGCAGTCGTGGCTGCCTGATCTGGATGTTGCGTTAAAGCGTCAGTTTGGCTGTGACGCTACATTACTAAACTACAATTATTAGACAAATTACGGACAGTTTCATGCGGCTGATTCGATAAGGTACGAGGTTTCGTTACACAACCTTGTTCGCCTTTCCCTCGAGGACCCCATGAAACTGAAGTTTCCCCTGATCGCCGCCTTCGTCGCCACGCTCGCCCTGACCGCCTGCGGCGGCGGCGGCAGCGACGACAACAAGCCTGTCGCCAGCAGCCCGGCGACGCTGACGAAGACCGACATCGTCGTCGGCACCGGCGCCGAGGCGATTACCGGCAAGCGCGTCACCACCCAGTACGTCCTGTGGCTGTACAACGACAAGGCGACCGACTTCAAGGGCACGCGCCTGGAGGCGGGCGACCTGACCCCCTACGTCATTGGCAGCGGCCGCGTCATTCCTGGCTACGACCAGGGCGTGATCGGCATGAAGGTCGGCGGCAAGCGCACGGTCCTGATTCCATCGAACCAGGCATACGGTCCTTCGGGCAACGGTCCGATTCCAGCGAACGCGGGCCTGGTGTACGAGATCACCCTGGTCAAGGTGGAATAAACCAGCTGGCGTCAGAAGCAAGAGACCGGGGCACGGCCCCGGTTTTTTTTCGCGTGCACGTCTGACCTCGCGCACGGCTCACAGGGCGGCGGCGGGCGATGCTCGGGGCTTTTTGGGCCGAGCCGATCATGCCTTCCAACGTCCTTCTCGTTTTCCTCATGCCCAGCTGGTCCGGCGCTGCATCCGCCGCGCCCGCGTCGGTGGGGCCTGTTCCCGCCTGCGTCCTTGTCGATCCTTGGCTCGCCACCGACCCGCCCGCCTGGCTGCTGCTGGCGGCCGCGGTGATACTGCTCGGCGCCGGCCGCCTGGCCGCCTCCTGACCCGCACGCGCCTGCGCTGGCGCAGAACGATCCCGCTTCGTTTGCGACATCGTTGAGATTCCCCGGCCTCCCGAAGGATCGATCATGTCCCTGCGCAAACATTTCTTAAGTAAATTGTTGCTGGCGATATTGGTGTTGCCGGGCTTGGCGATCGCGGCGCCGCTATACCGCATGACCTGGCTGCCTCAGGATTTCACCGCCGCCGGTCTCGACGGTGCGGGACGGGTGGTCGGCACCGCGCAAGGCGGAGCGGCCGTGTGGTCGACCGGCGGCAGCACCTACCTGGGTTCGCTCCTGCCCGGCAGCGAAGGCCTGGCGATCAACAACGGCGGTTCCATCGTCGGCCGCATCGGCAGCGACGCATTCGTGTATGCCGGAGGCGCGTTCTCGATCTTCAACGTACCGCCGGCCTACGGCACCTGGGCCACCGCCATCAACGACGCCGGCCAGGTGGCGGGCTTCGGCGCCGTCGGCTTTTCCGAGACCTATGCCTTCCTGTACCAGTCGGGCACCGTGACCCAGCTGGGCAGTTTCGGCGGCACGATCAGCGTGGCCAACGCGATCAATGCCAGCGGCCACATCGCGGGCTTCGCCAGCCGCGCGGGCGACGGCGACGACTGGCCCGATCCGCGGCGCACCGCCTCGGTCTACCGCAACGGCATGCAGCACGACCTCGGCTCGCTCGGCGGCTGGTACAGCGAGGCGAACGACATCAACGACGCCGGCTTTGTCGCCGGCTGGTCTACGCTTGACGACAATTTCATCGAGCGGCCCTTCCTGTTTTCGCCCGATGACGGCAGCATGATCGACCTCGGCAGCCTGGGCGGCGTCTCGGCGCGGGCCAATGCGCTCAACAACGCCGGGCTGGTGGTGGGCCTGTCCGGCATCAAGAGTGTGGGCGGCTTCGACTACCACGCCTTCGTCTACGGGGCCGACGGCATGCTCGACCTCAATGCGCTGGTGGGCGAGCGCGGCGACTGGCAGCTGGTGAACGCCTTGGACGTCAACGATGCCGGCCAGATCCTGGCCCAGGCCTGCAACGGCGTCGGCGACTGCCGTGCGGTGCGGCTCGACCTGGTCACGGCGGTGCCCGAGCCGGGCAGCTGGTCGATGCTGGGGGCCGGGCTGGCGCTGCTGGGCTGGCATGGGCGGCGGCGCCTGCCGGGGCATGTGCGTGGATGCCTGCGCGGGAGTTTGCGCTGGATCGGGGCGGTGCTCATGGCCGTGCCGCTGGCGTCGGCCGCGCCGCCATCCGTACAGGCGGCAGACCCGGCCCAGGGCAAGCCGGGTGTGTTCCGGGTTACCTTCCTTCCGGCCGGGTTCTCTGCTTTCGCCATCAACAGCCGCGGCCATGTGGCGGGCTATAACGGCGCCGCAGCCGTGTGGGATGGCGCCACCGTGCGCGACTTCGGCGCGCTGGCGCCGGGTTCGGTCGCCTATGCGATCAACGGCCATGGCCACCTCGGGGGCGTGCACGTGAGCGCCGCCCATGTGTTCTCGCCAGCCGGGCTGCGCAATGCCGGGCGCGGGGTACTGGTGGGTAGCAACTGGGCGCGCGGGCTGAACGACAGCGGCGCCGTCGCCGGCAATTCGGCCTATGGGGTGGGTGAGCGCGGCCGTGCCTTCATCGTGGCCAATGGCGTGACGCGCATGATTCCGACCTTCGGCGGCACCTGGAACGATGCGGCCGCGCTCAACCGCCACGGCCAGGTGACCGGCACCGCCACCTTCGCCGACGATGCGATACCGGTGCCGCACTACCACGCCTTCATCTATCGCGACCAGGTCATGCGCAGCATTGGTACGCTGGGCGGCAAGAACAGCAGCGCCTACGACATCAACGATGCCGGCGAGGTGGTCGGCGTTGCCGACACCGGCATCCTGGTCGACGGCAGCTATTTTCTCGAGCAGCCGTTCCTGTACGCGGGCGGCGTCATGTACAGCCTGGGCTCGCTGGGCGGCGATTTCGGGATCGCGTGGGGTCTCAACAACGCCGGGTCGGTGGTCGGTTCCTCGACCGCCATCACGCCGGACGGGCCGGCCTCGCATGCCTTCCTGTATGAGAAAGGCGCGATGCGCGACCTGAACGGCCTGGCCGCAGTGCCGGCGGGCTGGATCCTGGTCAGCGCAACCGATATCAACGATACGCGCCAGATCCTGGCGCAAGCCTGCAAGCGCGAGGACTGCCTGTATGTGCGGCTCGATCCGCCGCCGTGCGGCTGCTGATGGCGATCATGCGGGCATGCCGGCGCGCTCAGCGCAGCATGTCGATGTGCATGATGCCGTCTTCGTCATACGGTTCCGAGACGGTCTGGAAGCCGAAGCTGCCGTAGAAGCGCTCCAGGTATTGCTGGGCGCCGATGCGGATGCGGTGGCCCGGGTACAGCGCCTCGGCCTGGCGGATGCCCTCGCCGATCAGGGCGCGGCCGGCGCCGGTGCCGCGCGCGGCCGGAGTGGTGATCACGCGGCCGATCGACATCTCGTCGTACTTGGCGCCCGGGGCCAGCACGCGCAGGTAGGCGGCCAGGCTGCGCTTGCCGTCGACGCTGCGCCAGCCCAGCAAGTGGTGGGCGTCCAGGTCCTGGCCGTCGATATCGGGATACAGGCAGGTCTGCTCGAGAATGAAGACATTCTGGCGCTGGGCCAGTACGTCATACAGGTCGAACGGGGTGAGGTCGGCGAAGCGCGAGAATTGCCAGTCAATCAGGCTTGGGGTGGTCATGGATGCGAAGCAGTAATTGTGAAGTGTGGGGCGGATATCAGTCGGCGGCGGTCTCGAAACCTTCGAGCACATTGACGGTGTAGATGCCGAGCTCGGGGCTGGCGTTGCCGCCCTCGAACACGAAGGCCGTCGGCAGGCCCAGGTGGGCGATGCGTTCGCCGACGCGCAGGAAGTCGCCGCCTTGCAGGCCGAAGCGTGGGTCAGCGCCCAGCGCGGCGGTATCGACGCCGAGCGACACCACCAGCGCCTGCGGCCGCGCCATGGAAATTTTAAGGCAGGCCGTTTCCAGCGCCGCGAACCAGGCGCCGCTGCCGCAACCGGGCGCCAGCGGCAGGTTCATGGTGTAGCCGAGGCCGGCGCCGCTGCCGGTCTCGTCGGCATGGCCCAGGTAGAACGGATAGGCCAGGCGCGGGTCGGCGTGGATCGAGACGAACAGTACGTCGCTGCGGCCATAGAAAATGCTTTGGGTGCCGTTGCCGTGGTGGTAGTCGAGGTCGAGGATGGCAACGCGCTCCAGGCCGTCGTCCAGCAGGTGCTGGGCCGCCAGCGCGGCATTGTTCAAGAAGCAGGCGCCGCCAAAGAAATCGCTGCCGGCGTGGTGGCCGGGCGGGCGCGTGAGCGCGAAGGTGCCGCGCTCGCCGCGTTGCAAGGCATGGGCCGCATTGACGGCGCAGTCGGCGCCGGTCTTGGCCGCGATCCAGGTGCCGCTCGTGAGCGGCGTGGCGGCGTCCATCGAATACAGGCCGAGGCGCGCGCCAAAGTTGTCCGGCTCGATATCAAGGCGCAGGGTGCGCACCGGCCATGCCGTTGGCAAGGCGTCCCTGCCGGCGTTGCGCGTGTCGAGACTGATCCATTCGCTCCAGGCCTGGCGCAAGAAGTGCAGGTAGCGCGGGCTGTGCACCCGCTCGAGCGTCATCAGTGGCACGCCGTGCGGCGTGACGATGGCGCCCAGGCCGCGCCGCTCGCATTCCTTCAGGACGATGGCGGCGCGCTCGGGTTTTTCCGAACACGGAACCAGCTCGCCGCGCTGGAGCTCGACGCGGCCGGCATGCTGGACATGGTGTTCGTTGTAAAACGTGAGCAAGTGGTCCTCGCGGCTGCGGATTCAGGCGGTAAGCGCGCGTGGCCGCAGCGGCGCCGCCCGCGGCTCAGGTCGTACTACCTCAGTTGTTGGAGCATAGCTTACTGCTGTTGTACGCCGCAACAAAGTCGTCGAAGCTGCCGGTGTCGACCTGCTCGATGCTGGCCTGCTCGGCGTGCGAGGTGGCCGCCATCTCGTCGAACAGCGCTTCTTCGGCCGGCATCAGCGGGCTGTCGCGGAAGGTGGCCGCATGCAGGCGGCTCTGCTGCAGGCCGAAAGCCGCGGCCGAGCCGAGCGCACGCACTTCTTCCAGCACCTGCGCCGACGGCGTCAGCGCTGGATCCTCGATCTTCGCCTTCTGCTTGGCCAGCGAACCCTGGTGCACGTCGCCCTCGTTATGTCCGTCGTCGAGCAGCTGCGCCACTGGACGGATGCGTTCGATCAGTTCCAGCGCCCACTCCTTCAACGGCACTTCATTGCCGTCGCGGGTCAGGGTCAGGTCCGGGCGGCGGCCTTCCTTCACCGTGCGCGCGAAGTTACGCGCGTGCAGCTGGCTGTCGTGGGCGCTGATCAAGGGGCTTTCTTCGAGCGCGCAGAACAGCAGGAAGGCGTCCAGGAAGCGGCCGGTGTCGAGGGCGATGCCGACCGGCTCGAACGGATCGACGTCGAGGCAGCGCACCTCGATGTATTGCACGCCGCGGTTGCACAGCGCCTGTACCGGGCGCTCGCCGGTGCGGATCACACGCTTGGGACGAATGGTCGAGTAATACTCGTTCTCGATCTGCAGCACATTGGTCGACAGCTGGATCCATTCGCCGTCTCTCTGCGTGCCCAGTTTTGCATAGGGCTCGTAGGGACGGTTGACCGCGTCCATCAGGCTGGTCACATAGCTTTCCAGGCTGTTCTCGTGCGGGCGCAGGCCGGACTGGGCGTCGTTCTGGTAGCCCAGGTCGCTCATGCGCAGGCTGGTTGCGTACGGCAGGTACAGCGTGTCGTCGGACAGCGACTCGAGATTGTGTTCACGGTCGCGCAGGAAGCTGGTGGTGAGCGCCGGCGTGGCGCCGAACAGGTACATCAGCAGCCAGGAATAGCGGCGGAAGTTGCGGATCATCGCGATATAGCTTTCCGACTGGAAGTCGCGCAGCGCATGGCGGCGTTCCTCGGCGATCCCTTCTTCTTGCGCGAACAGCTGCCACAGTTGTTCCGGCAGCGAATAGTTGTAGTGGATGCCGGCGATGCACTGCATCGCCTTGCCATAGCGCAGCGCCAGGCCACGCCGGTACACGTGCTTGAGCATGCCGATATTCGAGGTGCCATACCAGGCGATCTCGATCTCTTCTTCAGGCGGCAGTTCGCCCGGCATCGACACGCCCCACAGCATCTCGTCGCCCAGCTTGGCGTAGGCGTAGCGGTGGATCGCATCGAGGCGGTGCAGCGCCAGCGCGATGTCGTGCTCGGCCGGCGTGATGAATTCCAGCAGCGCCTCGGCGTAGTCGGTCGTGATGTGCGGGTGCGTCAGGGCCGAACCGAGTGCCGGGGAGTGCGGGGTGCGCGCCAGTTGGCCCGCCGCGTCGACCCGCAGGGTTTCGCGCTCGATGCCGCGCAGGCCCTGGCACAGCAGGGCGCGGTGGTCGTCGTCGTCGAGCAGTGCCAGGCGGCGGTTGAATTGGTTCGACACAGTGTTTCCTTTCTTATACTGCCAGTTCGGTTGGTGCAGAGATTAACCGAAAAACGGACTGCGCGTTCGGCACTCCCTCATTCAAGCCAGGGCGTGTGCCAGGGGGGCGCGCTGAAGGATTTGCGGACCGGCGCCGCTGCCGTGGCCGGCGGCGTGAAATCGGGCGCCGGGCCCGGGTCATAGCCGGGCGGGAGTTCGCCGTCGAGCACGAAATCGAATTCGAAAGCGGGTTCCCAGGCCGGCGCCGATTCGGCGTCGGCGTTGAACGCGGGATCGGGATCGGAAGCTGAGGCGGCCGGCGCGGCCTGCGGCGCGCCGGCGCGCGTCGCCGGATCCTTCTCGGCCGCGATCCAGCGGCCCATGCGGCGTTCCAGCTCGGCCAGCGGCAGCGCGCCGCCGCCGAGGAGGGCGTCGTGGAAGCGGCGCAGGTCGAACCCCTTGCCGAGCGCGGCGCGCGCCTGGGTGCGTAGCGCCAGGATGCGCAGCTGGCCGATCTTGTAGCCGAGCGCCTGGGCCGGGCGCGCGATATAGCGGTCGACCTCGGCCGCGTTGTCCGGCGCCGGATTGGCGGTATGCGTGTTCAGGTAATCGATCGCCTGCTGGCGCGTCCAGCCGAGCGAGTGGATGCCGGTGTCGACCACCAGGCGCGCGGCGCGGAACATCTCTTCGTTGAGGTGGCCGAACAGCGAGAACGGATCCTGGAACAGGCCGAGTTCGGGACCGAGGCTCTCGGCATAGGTGGCCCAGCCTTCGCCGTAGGCGTCGTACCAGCCATGGCGCCGGAACGCCGGCAGCGCAAGTTCCTGGGCGCGCGCCACCTGCAGGTGGTGGCCGGGCACCGCCTCGTGCAGGGCCACGGTGTCGACCTGCCAGATCGGCCGCGCATTCAGGCGCGCCGTGTCGACCACCAGTGCGGCGCTGCGCGCGGCGCTGCCGGCCTCGTAATAGGCGGCCGGCTGGCCGGCGCTGTCGCCGCCCATCGGCTTGACCACGATGCCCGCGGTGGGGATGAGCGTGACCACGCGGCCCAGCCGGCCCTGGGCCAGCGCCAGCGTGCGCCGGTAGCGGTCGAGCAGGGCCGCGGCGTCGCCGAAGAACAGGCGCCGGTCGCTGCGCGCGAAGACGATGAAGTCGGCGAAGCCGCCACGAAAGCCGGTGCGCGGGATCAGGCGCTCGATCTCGGCGCGCAGGCGCGCCACCTCTTGCAGGCCGAGCGCATGCACCTGGGAAGGTAGCATCGCGGTGGTGGTGCTGTTTTTCACCAGCAGGGCGTACCACTCGGGGCCGCCCGGCAGCGCCGCGGCGCCGATGCTGGCGCGCGCGGCCGGCACGTAATCCTGGCGCAGGTAGTCCTCGAGCTTGCGCAGGGCCGGCGCCGCCTGCTGTTCCAGGGCCGCCTTGCCGGCCGCGCGCAACTGCGCGCGCGCCTCCGGCGCGATCGACGCCGGGATGCGCCCGAAGGGCGCGCCGAGCGGACCGTCGACCAGTTTTTCGCGCAGTGCGCGCAAGGCGTCCGGCACCGGCGCAATCGCGGCCTTGGGGATTGT
>Ga0265798_10011907_pt1 | contig 10554 bp, 9 predicted proteins | sample P3T30metagenome_FD_192430 | JGI IMG/M metagenome (GOLD analysis project Ga0265798, IMG submission 192430) | Plant litter microbial communities from East Loma Ridge, Irvine, California - P3 T30 | ecosystem: Environmental > Terrestrial > Plant litter > Unclassified | place: USA: California... | reverse complement strand
TCATTCCTACGTTTCCAGTCATCGTCCAGTCATGTAATCGGTCAGGCGGTGTATGTGAAGGAAGGCGTTCCTTGTAAACTCTCTTGGATCGGTATGACTGTGCCTGCACGCCTGACCGCGCCTCGGCCGTGGAAGTGCAGGACACAAATTCATTTCAGGGCGTTCTGTATTTCCCCGGGATAAAGTGGTAGATCGTTGCTTAAGTTGATTGTGTGTAAATTCGTGGTATATACGAAGCTGCATTTTCCCAGTGGAATAGAGCGTTGCTTCTCCTTTATACCAGGCTCAACATGCATCACTCGTTTGCTTGCGTTGAAAATACCAGACAATCACACTTTTTCCAATCGAACGCTAACAATCAAACAGCTCCCCAGCTGAAGACTTTGAGTGGCGTGGAACCTGGCGAGCAACCTACCTGAAGATCCCAAGAGAGCACGTCACTTCAATATCATGCACCAACCTCTTCTCAGACACTCTTTATCGACCATTTCAGTGCGCCCACACAGAACTAAACTCCTACGCGGCCAAAATCCCGAAACAAAATGAGATAGCCCGACTATCAGATCTGACATACGAAGAGTACGCCGAAACCTGGGTGGACAAGCCCTTTGTGCTCACTACACCCGTCCAGCAATGGCCTGTATACGGTACCTGGACGCCAGAGTATCTCCTCGAAAAATTCCCAGAAACCAAGTTCCGCGCGGAAGCAGTAGACTGGCCCATGAAGAAGTACATGTCCTACATGCACGACAACGCCGACGAGTCACCCCTGTACCTCTTCGATCGCGCATTCGCCGAGAAGACCGGCGTAGACATCACAGCGGCACCGCATTCCAAAGAAGCCGCATACTGGAGCCCAACATGTTTCGGCGACGACCTCTTCAGTGTCCTAGGCGAACACCGACCGGACTGCCGATGGATGATCATGGGTCCCAAGCGCAGCGGCTCTACCTTCCACAAAGATCCAAACGCAACTTCAGCATGGAACGCAGTCTTGACAGGCAGCAAATACTGGCTCATGTTCCCCGCCGGCCCAGGCATCGATCCTCCACCCGGTGTCATCGTTAGCGACGATCAATCTGAGATCACCTCTCCGCTCAGCATCGCGGAGTACATGCTCACGTTCCATGAACTCGCCCGCCAAACGCCCGGCTGCAAGGAAGGCATCTGCTATGCTGGTGAAGTACTCCATGTACCGTCCGGCTGGTTCCACCTAGTGCTCAATCTCGAAGACAGCCTCGCTTTGACGCAGAATTTTGTGCCTCGCAAGAAATTGCCTGATGTACTAGGCTTCCTGCGTGACCAGCGCGGCGAAGTAAGCGGGTTCAAAGAGGACGTTTGCGACCGTGCGTATGAACTCTTCGTCGAGAGGCTGCAGGAACAACACCCCGAGCTGCTGGAGGAGGGCCTCGCGGAGTTGGAAAGGAAGGGGAAGAAGGGAAAGGGCAAGTGGGAGCAGCTGACGAAGGGAGACGAGAAGGAAGAAGTCGGAGGGTTTAGCTTTGGTTTTGGTGGGGATGACGATGATGCTGACATTCCATGAGCGTTGCAATGATCGTAGTGACAGCAATTCCGCATTTAATCTCATGCATATAGTGTTCGACAGCGTCACAACTAGAAGGATCGGGGTTTAATCATAACATTCATACATTGCTGTGTGCAAGCTATCTCTCGTGGGTATCATTTAATCGTTAGGTCGTATCATACATCATAATCGCAGCGTCACATCTATCCTCCCCGTTCTGCGCCAGCTCACTTTGCGTGGTTGATGATCTCAACGTACATGTCCTCAGGTATCTTGCCGGCGAAGCTCATAGCCACGGCGACAATCTTCTGAGCGTTAAGACCAGGCAGGTTACGTAGGATCGTATTGGGGCTATAAATACGTCAGTCCTGCTTCAGATGTGTATGAAGGGTGTACTCACCTCGGGCTATTCAAGATATCCCCGCGGATCAGAACCAGCTGAGCCACGATGCACAGAATGTTCAGATGTGGTCCATATGCGAAGAGAAAGTCCCAGAGCTGTAGGACCTCAGGCAACGGGGGCGTGCACGCGCACATGGTGAGGACGGATGCGAAAGCGTAGATCTTGGCTTCCATGTGGTGTGCCATGAGGTGGCCGTACAGCTTGGGGTCGACCACCTCTAGCACCCTGTCCACCAATGCAAGACCTTTGTGCACACCCTCCATCGATCCTCTCACATAACCCGGACACTCGTATGTAATGAGCCGTTCGAAGCCCGTGAAAGCCTCGACTTCACTCCTCGCCGCGTACAGAAACGGCCCACAGAGCACATTCATGCCCTGCACGTAACCAATCTGCTCAGCATCGTTCGTAGTCGACGCCTCTGTACGCGTACCCGCAGTGAGGGAATGCCGCGACATCATCGATGTATCTGGGCTACCGCCGAACTCGGATAGTGTTGGTGGGGACTGCCAGCCATTGACGCGTGCTTCGTGCGCATCGTTGAGCCTCCACGCGACCGCGTTGAGCACACGCGTAATGCTGTTCTGAGTGACGCGTCGTCGGAAAAGAGGATCTCCCTGGAAGGTGCGGAAGGTATCGTTTTGGATTTTGGCGTGCGCGGGTGAGGCGCCTTGCCGGACGAGATCGAGATATACGTCGGTGCGAAGAGGAGGCGCGTTGAGTAGGATGAGCCAGATGTATATGCGCAGCTCGGACTGGACCGGTAGAAATTAGTATACAGAATTCATTGAGCGATTCTAGATTGCGCCCATGCGCAATATGATCGCATGGGGTAGTGTGGAGAACATACCATGCCCTCGCTGTTGGCGGGTATACCTTCGGTCAAGATTGTGTAGCGCAATTCTTGGAGACCCTCCTCTGGATTACTCGCAGAGGCTCCTTTGAGCAGCAGCATATCCAGATTCGTCATTTTGTTAGATTGGCATGAAGAGGTTGGATTCGCTCACAATTCGAAACTCTGGTCGGGGTCTCCGCACGGCGGTCTGCACTGACGCCTTGGCATCGGCCCTGGAATCCTCGCCGCGGACCCGCGTCATCCGAAGACGTTCACTCCACTGTCCTTAATGCATACGCTGCATCTACATTTCGTATAAGTTTCTTGTTTCCTAGTCCGTTGTGAGTTAGCAACTTATTTGCGTGGTTGCTACTTGTACTATTTCATTCCGTCTGTGTCGTCCACACCTGAATGCAGCATTGGAACAACGGGTAGCGACGATCTGGGAACACCCACAGAACACCCACAGTAATATCTACTTATTCCACTGCGCTCTCATCTTACTTACATCGGCAGCAACTGCCAACATGGTGTTGCCGCCAGAAACCGAGTACAATCGCAGCGAATACAAGCGCGACACCAAGTACATCGCTGGGTATCTTTTGAAGGCTTCCCGGAAATGCGGGTTTTTCCGACGCCTTCCAACAACTCTTACAAGCATGAGGTTTACGAACGTGACTTTGAGCCAATGGCTCAATGTATCGTGAAAAATCCTCAGAAGGCATCTATACCACCGTTTATGCGTACGATCCTGGTTCGAGCTATTCGGTTTCGGCGGGAGGTGACGGCCTGGTATCGACTCAAGAGTTGCGATGCGAACGCGGACCAGCAGCATGACGCTTTCTCCTCGCGCCTTCAAAGGATACTAGACATTCTGCGACCGCATATACGCAAGCCGGACAATGAGAGGACGAAGGAAAAGACGGCTTCCTCGGGGACGACAGCAATAGAAATAGGCTTCTCCAAACTGGCTGTGCAGGATACCACCGAGGACGACGAGGAGTCTAATGATCAGCCCGTGATCGTAGACGACTTGCCTTCTGTCCCAGCAGTGGAGATTAGTTTGGACGACGCGAATGTAGAGGAAGACTTCTTTCTTGAAATCAAAGGTTTCTTGAAAGAAATGCAATCGATTCGGAAATATGTCTTAGAGCGATGGACAGGAAAGTCTGATTTGATGACCAAAGCGTTCGTCACGAATACCGCGATCGCAATCGTGCGACAGAAAGAATACGAGTTCGACCAAAGTCTATCACGTCCGCCTCAGTACCCCGCGGAGTTATTTCCCGTCTGGTGTCTACCGGCTTTGCTCCTTTTTAGGGAGCTTTATCCAGAGAAACTTGGGGATGAGAGCGACCTCGACGAATTCATCCTACCTTCTGATATAGTGGGGACTTCCGGTGCAAAATCTTTACTTTGCTTTTACCCTGTGTACAATGGCCTGAAATTGCTCCTCGACACCATTCAGTTGGCCCCTAAATCGCAACACCCAGGGGCGGTTTTGGTGCACAATCTCAGTGAGGAACACAAACATCGAGACATGCACCCTCACGTTCTCGGTGCGCGGGATATGGCTTCAGTGCTTTACGTTTTCTGCCAAATTCCGATGTTGTTACATAACATCCCGGAGGATGAATTATCCCGCGGCGTTCGATGCATGGATAAGGAACGGGCAATACCATTTTGGCTCACCTTTGCTATGCAGATCCAACTCGAAATTAATGATCTTCCCAAGGATTCCTTGGGGGACCCGCTCGAGGATTTACGACGAGAAGTGACAAAGGCGTCCACACTCATCCAAGAAATCAAAACGCATCCTAATAGTCTTGTCGACGTCCATAGAGGCAAAGACTTTGATTCGCTTGAGACGCTCGTGTTAGACCTCGAAGAGAGTTTCTTCAACGACGGAGCCGCCCTGTTTCTACAAGGAGTCGTGAAGAGCTTCATAACCAGGCCGAATGACCGTGGCATAAGAATACCGACACAACTGGATCCGCTTTGTCCAGGCAACCCCTTCGTCAAGGAAAAGGACCTTTTCCTGCGCAGCCACCGCCTGAGATGTGGCGTTTACACATATGTTATAAGATCCTTGGTGCGCAAATTCCCAATTTCACACGACGCCAATCATAGTCATGTACTGAGCGTCGCTCACCTGTACAACATATGCTGCAAGCTGTTCCCTGATGCTCCGCACTTCCCCGATCTGGAATTTTTCCTGCAACGCCAGGATCTTGAACGACTCTTCTATGGGAAGATACCGCAGGACATTATGGAGGCTCAAAAACGGCCTGAACTTCTCCAGTACGGTGTGACTGATGCGATCAATGGCCACTCATACCGTACGATCAGCACGATCGGAAAACGTCTCCTGCGAAGCAGAGTTCTCCAGAGTCCTTCCCACTTAGATTCCGTGTTAGAAGACCAGTTTGATATGCGCGAGGTTCCGTTAACGCTACAGAAAGTCGATGAGTCGACCCGTCGCCTTTTGAATAGTTTCGGCGACAAAAGACAAGAACATGAGCGAATACGGCTGTTCAATTAGCCAGCTGACGCACTCTCGCCCGAAGGATGGACGTACCATAGGCTCTTTTTCCACAAATTCGACAAAACATCGGACCCTGTCCCAACCTTGCGGTCCGTTGTGCTATGGCTCGAGGCGGACGCCGTTAATCTCAACTTCTGCACACCAAAGCTCGTCCTCTTCTGCAGCGACATCCTCCGGGACATCCTGGACATGTTTCGTAGCGACCCTGTTTTCGAGAACGACTTCCTGAAAGAACAGAATAAGCCCACTCTCTCTCCGACTATCGTTCTCCGAATCCTGACCCTTGCCGCCAACGAAATTAAACTACGCAAGCGCCAGCCAAGTCTCCCAGCGAAGAGAATGGACCAGCTACGTGAGGTCTTCAACATCATGCAAAAGCACTACATGCATCCCATGGAAACTACGCCAGGCGAAAAGACATGGGCGGGCGACGTTTGCATTGCGGATCTAGTGAACACGGAGAAGGAACCCCAGATCGGCGAATACTGGAGTGCAGCGAATTTCTTCAGTGGTCGCGACATATTCGCACACGGTGGGCGTCGCATTGACCCAAATAATCTGGGACCTGCTGCTGCTGAGAACTTGTACAAGAATTGGGACTTTGGCGGCAGTAAAGAGGAGAGTAGGATGTTCAACGCCCTTTCTAGGTTTCATGCTCGGCGGGGTTCGAAAGCGATCGTGAGTAGAGCTCTGGAGGGGCGCTACGGATAGCCTTTCGTAGGCGCGCCGAACAAATCACTTCTTCGAGGCCGGGTGCTAGGGACAAGTGGTAGGGTGGTTAACAAGCATGCGCCATTCCATTAAATCAGTATCGCCTCTACGGCACGGGCTACATGTTCACATTGTCAGACTATGGGTGTCATTGTGGTGAAAAAGAGAATATCATTGAATGATCTCGCTATATAAGGAATGTCGTGTCGTCATGGTATGTATCCCACCAGCCTCTAGAACGCCTTGAAAGATTATGTACAAAAAGAAAAGCAACGCCTAAAACCTTCAACCCTCTTCTATCTTCTCCTGGTGGACGATGTCGATGTCTTCTTGTCATCCCTCCTCGTACTTGTACTTGTCGCCTTGGGCGCAGAAGTTATCGTCGGAGAGGAAGAAGCAATTCCAGCAGCAGCTATAGACGGTGGTGTAGAACTTGTCTGCAACGTCGTAGAGGAAGCAGCGTCCGTAGCAGGCGAGGACGAAGATGATGAGGAAGCTGGTCGAGTGCTAGTGACAAGCGTGCTAGGTCCCTTGCCTCCATTGGCCCAGTACTCCACAAGCGCCTGCTCAACCTTCTCAGGTTCAGTGTAAGCCTCCAGAGCCTCAAGCTCAGCGCACTTCTCATCGATGTGCTTGTCGTCGTATTCATTGATGTCTTTGGAGCGGTACTTCTCCTCCATCGGGTCAATGAACTTGGTAGTCTCAGGATAGCCGAAGTTGGCAAGGCTGGTGACGTTGAAAGCAGCCATCATGTCGTGGTCCTCGTGGATGAGGTTGTGGCAGTGGAACATGTATACACCATCGTATGGGGCGTAGCGGGCGATGACAGTGACCTTCTCGTTGGTACCAAGCAAGACGACGTCCTTCAAAGCTTCTCGTTCGTAGGGAAGAACACTTCGTTTACCTCCGGTGCGGCTCAAGATCTGGAAGTCGACAAGATGAATGTGGACGGGATGGCTCCAGCCGCCGGATGAATTCTCAAGCTCCCAGACTTCGACAGCGCCGCGTTGGGGCTTTGCGAGGATGCGGTTATTGACGTCGGCAAAGGTGACTCCGTTGACGGTCCATTCTCCGCCGGTGCGTCCAAATTTGAAGCTCCTGTCGATGCCACTCTTCTTTGGTGGGAAAGGTACTGTACGTAGAGAGCCTGGGAGAGCGCCGTTGCCGGCGGTGCTGGAGACGGAGGAACCGACAACAAATCGCATGACCTTGTCAGTGCTGTTGTAGTCCTCGTCTGCTTGCACGTCGCGGGCATTCTTCATCGTTACGTTCTTTCCGGCGTATGTGCTGAAGTCGACGACGATCTCCCAGCGTTCAGCCATTGAGATCTCAAGGTTGTCGGTCGGCACAGGCTTGGACATGAGACCAGTGTCTGCGGCGATGACATTGAATGGAACCTTCTTGGCGGAAGGGTCCTCAAGAGTGAGCTTGAAGGCACGGCTGATGGCTGTGTTGAGCACCCTGAAGCGGTACTTGCGTGGCTCTACCTTCAGGTAAGGCCAGGGTTGACCGTTGACGTGGATGACGTCGCCCCAGAGGGAAACAGTCTCGCTTGCCGGATCAAAAAGCGTGCCGTCACTGTTGTACTGCTTTGAGGCCAGTGCCAGAGGTACATCGTATGAGCCTGAAGGAAGTTTTAATTCATCCTCAGCAGGGTCATGCAGAATGTAGAAGCCCGCTTGTCCGAAGTAGGCGTTCTCCGCAGTGTGGTGAATGGCATGGTCGTGGTACCACAAAGTTCGCGCACTCTGCTTGTTGGGGTAGTCTAGAACTATTAGCATTCATGTGGCATACTGCCAGTGATGGCCGATACTCACAATAGTCTTTGTACTGTCCGTTTTTCGTAGTGTCCTCGGCCCACCCATCGAAAGGTGCTCGGCTGTAGGAACCATGAAGATGCACCGAAAGGTCCTTGGGGCCGTGATTCTTGAAACGAACAATGGCTTCACGACCTTTGGTCATGCGGAAAGTAGGACCAGGTGATACTCCATCGTATCCAACAAGGTTGGCAGGCTTAAGCCCAGGGTAGACTTGTTGTGTGAATGGCTTCACATCGACCTCGTAGAAATCAATCTCATTCCCTGTCGTCTTGTTTCGGTAGGTGTACGACTTGGCCTTATCCTGGGGGATAGGAAGCGGGTTCTGAAAAATCTGCTTGTAGACTGGGCTGAGCCACTCGTCGTCGCCGGCAAGTGCTTGTGATGCCAAGAGGGCTGTGACTCCAATGGAAAGATAGTTCTTCATGGCGTAGTGAAGGCGGATGAAGATCAGGAGATGAGCAGATATGAGTGAATTGGGCTGATGCTCTGTTGTACACTGGCGTCTTGGAACACTTTATACATCCCCATCTCATGGTATACAGAAGCTAAAAGGTCTCGAATACGCCTACTTCATGGTATCCGGCCAGACCCCGTTCCCACCATCCCTCATCGTGGCAAGTGTACTCCCACAAGAATGGGATGGGAAGTCTAGGGCCGGCAGGAGACGCCATTCGGCGTTCTCGCTACTGTTGCCTGAGTGTGTCTACATTCGCCATATCGCAGTCTGCTTGAAGCCACTGCCTGGAAAGGCCGAGAATATGGGATCCTTGCCTAGACATGGCTTGAGAGGCTTGGTATGAGCAAGAGCTAGGCGATGAGCGAAAGCTGATGAGTCTTGGCGACCAGCAGGATGACTAGCCCTTACTGATAGAACAGCATGAGAGACTACTCCATTTACAAGTGCGGAATGAATTCGATCAGTATCTCCGAATGGTGCATATGAGTAGGTGATGCTGAACTCAATCTTGGCTCATCTGGATCTTCTCGACCACGAGAACCCCAGGTCTTCCCTGCTCTTCTCCATGACCACGTGAAGGATACCAGTAGGCAAATTGAACAACGAACGAGTTGCAGAGTCTGTTTCGGGAAGACCGACAGTCTCAACTCGGAAAGGTGTAGTCAGGAAGGTCCTCGTTTACGGATGGCGCTCTACATGCCTAGACGACGGCTGGGTACGAGCGGTCAACACGATTCAGGCCCTCCATGAAAACTTTCGTAGCAGTCTCGCCCTGCTAGGGCTGAACATTGTTGCCAGCGTGTGAGCTGTGAAGCGCTAATTGCTAGTGCATCGTGGGACGCGAGAGACCGGTCAACTTGGCCAGGCTTGTTTAGGACTCCCGTCCATCCAGGAATAGCAGTTCCGCGTCCGGGGGACTGCTTGTCAGTGTGCCGGTACTGTGTGTGTATGTTCATCGCAAGCGGAGAAGGTTCAAGGGAGGCTGCGGAAAGGGAGGTCTGGACTGTGACCAAGCTGCGATCGGCGCTAAGCTAGCGCCCGTCGGCCTTGGCGTGGAGATCGCTCAGCCTGTCATTCGAAGCCCTCCAAGCCACCACGCCTCTCCACAGCTTAACCTCAGCTACCCCGTAACGCAGCATCAGCGCGGAATTCATGCATGCCGAATGCACGGCTCGTGTCTTCCCTTTCATTACACAGCTTCACCATTGGTCAAGTCGTACCATCACATGTACGCGCTTCAAATCCCCTCCCGTCACAATCCGCCAAAACAACTGCGTCGCCGAACTGGAGTTGACCCAAGAATCAAAACAAAAAGCATCTGATTCTGCCGATAGCCTTGCGCATAATGTCGAGCCTCAACACTGGATGCAGTGTTTTTACTATTACGTCCACGTAGGACCGCGCAGCGATCAAAGGTTGTCTGGAACAGCTGTCGCACCACGCTGGGATCAGACATGGTGGAACGAGAAGACCACCACTCTGGTCCGATCACGGACTAACAGTAGCAAGATCATACAATTGCTATAACAGAGTGGAGTCTGTCCTTCACACCTACTTCGCAATTGATCCCGAGATGAGGCTCGACCATGGCACAGCGTCGGAAAATATCTAGCATGGGAAAATTCCCGCTAATTCGACATCCATCCGCTTACCCTTGCGAGACCACCCCGCGACTGCACTTGAACACGCGAGAAGGGTGATACTAAATCGGGGGCCCTATTCACCAGCAGACCCCTGTCAGCAGCATCGCCTCTGATGTCTCTCCGCGCCTTCGTACAAACCGCTGTCAACTTTCCAATAGACTCGTGGCATGCAAATGTTGACACTGCATGGGAAAATTCCACGTCGTCTCTGCTACCATAGTGTTGCTTCGCTGTCTTCACAATGGCGCCGCCATTTTCTCAAGTCCGATAAGCTGAGGCTGTCAGTGTGCAGTAGCGAAGGACTAGATGGGACTTCTGCGGCACTTTTCCATTCTGGTCTCACCGATGCTGTTCGAGAATATCGCCTCGTTCAATAATGGCTTGCAGATTGCCAAGTCCGCTCAGCAAGACGCGAAAGCTTGGCCTCTGCTAGACCCATGGAAATACGACGAGCCTCAGCTGTGGCTCCCGCTGCTACTGCAATGTCGTGTCCGGTGACCTGGTAAGCCGTCGTTTCTACCGCGTTGCTCTACCTCGGCCCTGTGGCAGGCAACAGTCGGAGTCCGTTTTCGTATACTTCGCCTACTTGCGGACGAACGATATCATGACAATGAG
>Ga0265798_10011903_pt1 | contig 10556 bp, 4 predicted proteins | sample P3T30metagenome_FD_192430 | JGI IMG/M metagenome (GOLD analysis project Ga0265798, IMG submission 192430) | Plant litter microbial communities from East Loma Ridge, Irvine, California - P3 T30 | ecosystem: Environmental > Terrestrial > Plant litter > Unclassified | place: USA: California... | reverse complement strand
GATGGAAGACCGCCGCCGGGGCATTACGGGCTCTTACGAGCTACCCGTGACCACGAAGCAGGGCGAGCACAAATGGGTTTTTGTGGGCGCGGCCCCACTCTACGATGAAGACAAGCAACCGATGGGCACCATTGGTATTAACCTCGATATTACGCACCAGAAGCACCTAGAGCACAACTTACGCGAGGCCAAGCAGCAGGCCGAAAGCTCGGCCCGCGCCAAAGAATTATTCCTGGCTAATATGAGCCATGAAATTCGGACGCCCATGAATGCCATCTTGGGCATGAGTCAGTTGCTGGCTAAGACCACGCTGGCCCCGCGCCAGAGCAACTACCTGCACGCTATTGCGACCTCAGCCCAAAATCTGCTCGTCATTATCAACGACATTCTGGACATCTCGAAGCTCGATGCGGGCAAAATGACCATCGAGCGCGTGGGTTTCAACGTGGCGCGCTTGTGCGAGCAAGTCGAAAAAACAATGCTCTACAAGGCCGAGGAGAAAGGCCTACGTTTTGTCACGAAGGTGAGTCCGCTCATTCCTAATGTGGTGCTCGGCGACCCTTACCGCATCACCCAAATTTTGCTGAACCTAGCCAGCAACTCGGTTAAATTCACGGATAAAGGCGAAATAACCGTGGAGGCCGAAGTAGCCGGTTACTTCAATGGTCAGATTATCATTGCCTTTTCGGTATGTGACACGGGCGTGGGTATCGACCCGGATTATCTGAATTCAATTTTTCAGGAATTCAGCCAAGAGGATTCGTCCATTACGCGCAAGTTTGGCGGCACGGGGCTGGGGCTTAGCATCAGCCGTAGCCTGGCGCGGCTCATGGGTGGCGAAATAGACATCGAGAGCGAGAAAGGCAAGGGTACCAGCAGCCACTTCTGTCTGTTTTTGCCCATCGGCACCGTCCAAGACTTGCCGCAACGCAAATTGGTGGCCATTACCAACTCCCAGGAGCTACGCGGCAAGCGCATCTTGCTGGTCGAGGATAATGAATATAACCGCTTGCTGGCCAAGAGCTTCTTGCGCAGCGCCCACCTCAAAGTAACAGAAGCCGAAAACGGGGAAGAGGCCGTGGAAAAGGCGCAGGCGCAGGAGTTCGACCTCATTCTGATGGATGTGCAGATGCCCGTGATGGATGGCTTCGAGGCCACCCGGCACCTGCGGCGGGAGCTGGGCATCACCACGCCCATCATCGCTCTCACGGCCTCGGCCATCAATGGCGAAAAGCAGCGCTGCCTGGCGGCTGGCATGAACGACTACCTCACCAAGCCCTTCTACGAAGATGAGCTGCTGCAACTGGTGCACGACTGGGTACTGCGCCCCCACACTGGGTCTACTGAGGTAGTGGAGCTGCCCACCGTGCCTGCGCCAGCGCCTGCCGCCCCCTGCGCCAGCCTCTATAAGCTGGATATGCTGCTGGATACGGCTCGGGGCAACCAAAAATTCGTGCAGTCGATGCTCAAAACCTTTATCGACGGCACTTATAACGCCCTGCGCGACCTAAGCCGGGCCCTCGAAGTAGGCAACGTGCAGGGCCTGCAAGGCACAGCCCACAAGCTGCGCCCCAGCCTGGTACACCTCCAGATTCAGCCCGCCGTAGCTCTCATGGACCGCCTCGAAAACTGGGAAGGTCCCTTCACTTACGACGACTTGCAACCACTAGTAGAACAGGCCGACCGCCTGCTGCGCCAAGTGCTGGCCGACATGACCATCGAGCTACAGGCCTTGCACAAAGACCAAGGGGAATAGCCTATCGCTCCGCTACTCCATTTTTCAGAGCGCTACTCTGGAAAAGGGACGATTAGCCTAGGCCTATTATCAAATATGTTATTGATAATAAGTAATTTGATTTGAATTAAAGTGTTTGGTACACGGCTGGCATAGGGAGTGGAAAATCCTCTATATGTCACCAACTGTACCTACTACTATTCCTGCATCCAAAGTGCCTTCGACGAAGGCTTGGTTTCTGCTGCTCAGCTTACTGGCCACGTTGATGGTAGCCAACCGCCACATGCAGCCTGCCCCGGGCACGCCGCCAATGCTGACTGACCGCCAAGCCACTGCCCCACGCCGCGTGGTGCTGAGCAGCCCGACCACCCCACCTAGACCTAGGGCGGTGGTCACCCTTTCCGCTAGCGCCACGCTCTAAAGTCGCCAGTCTTGGTTGAGCAAGCCAGCGTGAGTGTGGTGTGCTCTTGCCAGGCCCCTAGGTGCACTGATTCGGCAATCAGCGGCCGGTGCGCCTACCACCGCACCAGCCATTAAAGCCTTAGCTTTTGAGCTAAGGTGCAGTGCGAATCGCTGACCAATGCTAGGCCGGAAACTGGTTGGCCCGCCGATAGCCACGCGCAAACTTGGCCGTGACCAGCTAGCGGGCAGCCCCGCCAACTCTACCAAGGTAATTATCCGAGGGCCTGGACCAAGTAGAAATAGTAGCTCCAGACCGCGGATACCTACTGGCACTACCTGCCAAATAGCCCTGTGCTGCTTGGCAGGTAATGCGTGTGAATCGCACCCCAAAAATGGGCCTTAAAAAGCGCTAAGCTGTCGCCCTCGGCGAGCGGCCGAAATAGTCTACCTCCTTATATGTACGCCTATCAACTATGATACTTGCCTGTTTACACGTCGTTTACCGTCGGGCGGCTGCCTGCCGCTGGGCGCTGCTGCTAGCATTGCTGGGAGCCAGTCCGGCAGCCCACGCTGCCGACTATTACTGGGTGGGCGGCAGCGGCCAATGGGACGACCTCACGCACTGGGCCAGCAGCAGTGGCGGCAGCAGCACCTATACCCAGGTGCCCCAAAGCACCGACGACGTGCATTTTGATGCCCATTCCTTCACGGCCAGCAACCAGGCGGTGAGCATCGGGGCCACCGTTACCTGCCACACCATGGACTGGACGGGGGCTGGGCAGCCCGCCACCGGTGCGCCCCTCGCTGGGTTGCGCCTAATCGGCAACGGTACGGTAGAAGTAAACGGCGACTTGCGCTTGGCCGCTGGCCTAGGTCGGCAAGACGCTAATTTCCGGCTATTGGCCACGTCCGGCGGGTACGAGCTCGACTTGCAGGCAGTGCCCATCAACGGGTGGCTGAGCTTCGAGAGCGAGGCCGGGGCCTGGACGTTCGTCAGTGACGTGCACCTAGTGCAGTACGGCGTAACACCCAGCCTGCTGCTGGCGGCGGGTAGCGTCGATTTTGGCAGCGCCACGGTGTCGTGCTTTGGGGTGCGCAGCACGGGCAATCGGGTGCGCGATATTTATTTAAATGCGAGCGTATTCAACCTGCTGGCCCCGGTAAATGCCTGGGAGGTATCGGGCTCTAACCTGACCCTGGAAGCTGGCACTAGCCTGCTGCGTATGGGCACCACGCCCCGCAGCACGGCCAATGCTTATACCTTTCTTAGCTCGGCCCAAACCTATAACACGGTAGAAGTAGCGGCTGGCGCCAGCGCCACGCTCAGCGTAGCTGGCTCTACCTTTAATAACCTTACCATTAAAGGGAATGCTGCGCTGACTAGCACGGCTACTATCACCGGCACACTGGCAGTGGGGGCCGAAGCTGTGCTGCGGGCGGCGGGCGGCCAAACGCTGATGCTGGGCTCGCGGGCGGTGCTGGCCCTAGGTGGCAGCTGCGGCGGCCTGGCGCACCTGCAATCGAGCGTGCCGGGGCAGGCTGCCATTTTGCAGCGGGCGGGTAGCTGGAGCAGCACCATCGTGGCCTACGCGGCGGTGCAGGACATCACCTTTAACGGCGGTGGCAGCGTGCGTGCAAACAACTCCCTTAACCGGGGCAACAATCAGAATATCACATTCACGGCCTTGCCCGTGAGCGACTTGTACTGGGTGGGCGGCAGCGGCAGCTGGCACGATGCCAACCACTGGGCCAGCAGCAGCGGCGGTGCGCCTGCTAGCAGTGGCTGCCTGCCCACGCTGGCCACCAATGTGCATTTCGACGCAGGTTCCTTCACTGCCGCCGGGCAAGTTGTGACCATCGATGGCCCCAACGCCTTCTGCCGCGATATGGACTGGACGGGCGCTAACGCGCCCATTTTTGGCCAAGCCACCACCGACCTAGGGCAAAAGCAGTTGGGCATTGGTGGCTCGCTGACGCTGAGTACTGCCATGACCATCAGCACCAAAGCTGACCTAGTATTCTACGGCCACGAAGCGGGTAGCCCGACGGCTACGGTAGCCACGGCTGGCCAAGCGCTGCTGGGCAACGTGTATTTCCGAGCTCCTGGCAGTACCTATGCCTTGCTCAACGCCCTGACGCTAGCTCCCGGCCCCGCCTCGCCCAACGGCCGGCTATACGTGGAAGCAGGCGCCTTTGTCTCCAATAATCAGGCTATCAAAGCCCAGGGTTTCACGAGCGGCTACGCGGCTACGGGCTCGGTCTTTACGACTGGTAGCAGTGCCACCGGGCCAGTGAGTGCTGGCGCTGTGAGTGTGAAGCTGGGTAGCAGCCAGCTGACGCTCACGCCCGCTTCGGGCGTGAGCGATGTGGGCATCCGCACCACCTATACCTGGGATGTGGCGGCGGGCGTAAGCCTCGACGCGGGCACCAGTACCATCACCATCGGCTCCAATTCAACGCGCAACCAACCGGCGTTTTTCCGGGCGGGCCTAGGGTTGGTTTACAACGTAGTCGCGTTCACGGACCCGGCGGCGGGCTCGCTGCCCACCGTGGTTTCAGGTGGGGGCGCAATGTCCACGTTCAACCAGCTTCGCTTTGCGGGCTCAGCCAACGTGAGCGCTAGCAATACCTTCATGCAGCAGCTGAGCTTGACGGCGGGCCGGGTGTACAATTTTTACAACTCAACGCAGAGCCTCGATGCCAATGCCCAGCTGCTGGCCGGCGGCGACTGCTCGGGCTATGTGACCATCAATGGCGGCACGGGCACGGCGCGCGTAACCTTCAGCAAGCCAGCTGGAGGCGCTGCCAACCAGCCCATTGCCTACGTGGCCCTGCGCAACGCAACCTTCGCGGGCGGCAGCCAGTGGGCCGCCAACCAAAGCTTCGACAACGGTGGCAATTCGGGCATCAGCTTCACCAACCCACCCGTGCCGCGCACCCTCTACTGGGTCGGCAACGGGGGCCGCTGGAGCGACCCTACCCACTGGGCCCTGAGCAGCAGCGGCGCGGCGGGTATATGCGTGCCCAACCAGCTTGATAATGTCGTATTTGACAGCCATTCGTTTACGCTAGCTAGCCAAACCGTGACGCAGGATGCCGTGCTGGCTACCTGCCGCAGCCTGAGCTGGGCCGCGGTTACCAACGCGCCTATTTTCAGCGGTGATCTGGCCAACCGGCTGGCCATCTACGGCTCACTCACCTGGAGCCCCACCATGACCCAGCAACTGCTGGGCGAAATCCAACTGCTGGGGGCGGGCACCCTCACCAGCGCCGGCCAGCCCTTCGGCGGCGCGCTCACCATCAACGCGCCCGACGCTACCATTACGCTGGCCGATGCGCTGCGCCAGCCCCGCACCGGGGGCGGGGGCCTCGCTCTCACGGCTGGCACCCTGCTCACCAACGACCAGCCGCTGCAACTGCGCAGCCTGGCCAGCGCCCCGCTCGACGGGGCCACTGCGCCGCCCAGCCGCACACTGCACCTAGGGGCCTCAACGGTCGAGATTACGGCCGGCGCGTGGGCGCTTAGCCAGCCCACCTCGTTGGATTTTGATGCGGGTACCTCAACCATCCTGCTGAGCACCGGCGCAACATTTGCGGGCAATGGGTTCTCCTACAACGTGGTGCAAACAGGTGCGGGCGCTGCTCACACCGTGAGCGGCAGCGGCAGCACCATTGGCAGCTTACAGTTGGCGGGCGTAAACTACGTGACGGGCAGCAACATCATTACCCAGCAATTGACCCTAGCCCCGGGCTCGACTTACCAGTTTGGGGCGGGTACTACGACCACCTTCGCGGCCGGTGCCACGGTGCAAGCCAATGGTACGGGCGCCAAGGTTATTACCCTGCAAAGCACCGTCAACGGCCAGTCCTTTACTTGGAGCAAGCCCTCGGGCACGGTGTGCGCCAGCTATATCTACCTGCGCGACAGCCACGCCCAGGGTGGCGCCTACTTTGAGGCCGGCCAAAACGCCAACAACCAAGGCAACACCAGTGGCTGGAGCTTTGCCTCGCTGCCGCAGGCTGCCTACGCCAGCCAGCAGGTGTGCCCGCAGCTAGGAGCGCACCCCTTGCGCTTCACGTTCACGGGGCTCGACCGGCTTAGCCAGCATGCTACTACGCTGGCTGCGGCGCAGTTTCCACTCACGGTGGTGCTCCAAAACCTCACGGCCGGCACCACTGAAACCCTGACCGTAACCAGTGCCACCTACGACTACGTGGTGCCCACCAGCACGGCCACTACGCAGTACCAGGTGCTGAGCGTGGCCACTAACAGCGCCAGCTGTATGCCACTCACCAACGCTGGTCCGTTTCCAGTAGTAACCGATGCGCCCCTCAGCGGCCCGGCTGGGCAGTGGACGGGCCACGGCGCTACTGCCAGCTGGCTCGATTGCCAGAACTGGGCCAGCGGCACCGTGCCCACCCCGACTACCGACGTAACCGTGGGCGCCGCGCCAGTTGCCCCCGTGCTCGACGCAGCCGGGGCCACCGTAGGCACCCTGCGCCTGCTGCCGGGCGGCCAGCTCACCCTAGGCAGCGCCGCCGAGCTAGCCGTGAGCGGCGATTGGCTGAACACCGGCGGCACCGCCACCGTGGCCGCCAGCAGCCAGGTCGCGTTTGTAGGAAGTAGCCCGCAAGTAGTGGCCAATGGCAGTTTTGGCCGCGTGGTGGTGAACAACCCGGCGGGCCTCACCCTGCAAAGCGACGCCACTTCGGCGACCAGCCTCACCCTCGCGACGGGCGTGGTAAGCACCGGCGACTTCAAGTGGATACACCTTAATGCGACCAGCAATAGCCTGAGCACCAATGGTAGCAGCTACGTGGCGGGTACGCTGCGCCGCTACGTAGCATCCACTAGTACCGATGCGTATGTCTTCCCAGTCGGCACTAACACGCAGTACGCCCGCCTCGACTTGGTTAGCAGCAAGCTAACAGGCACCAGCTACCTAGACGCTAGCTTTGGCCCCAAAACCGACCCCGACGCTGGGCTAGCTTGCTTTGATACTAGCCCCAGCTCGCTCCGCTACGTGGAGGTGTACGCGGCCGGCCGCTGGCTACTAGTGCCCGACGCCCAGCCCACGGGCGGCACCTACGCCGTGCGTGCCTACCTAGCCCCATTTAGCAAGGGGGGGCTGGCCGACAATCAGTTTGGTATTCTCAAGCGCCCCGAGGCCAGTGCCAGCGCCGCCGATTGGAGCACCGGGGGCGGCACCCTCAGCTTTGCGGATGGCGACGGCCGCCGCGTGGCCGACGGCTATGCGCTGCGCAGTGGGCTGACTAGCTTCAGCCAGTTTGGCCTTGGCCGCGCCGAGGTGGTCGCCCCGCTGCCCGTTAGCCTAGTATCATTCCGGGCCGTGGCCCAAGGCACGGGCGCCCTATTAAGCTGGTCCGTAGCCCAGGACATAGGAATTACCGCCTACGAAGTCGAGCGGAGCCTGGATGGGCAGACGTTTCAACGCGTGGGGCAGGTGGCCGCTAGGGGAGGCGCCAGCGCTACCTACAGCTACCTCGACCACCTGCCGGGGCAAGCGCTAGGTGCGCAGCCCGTGTACTACCGGCTGCGCATGCTGGAGGCTGCTAAGCCCGCCGCCTATAGCTCCATCGTGACTATTCAATCATCGGCTACGGCGGTGCTGCTGTCGTGGCCCACCATTTTCTCCTCCGAGCTGCACCTAGACGGCTCCAGCCTGGGCGAAGACATGCAGCGAGTGGAGCTACTCGACGCGCAGGGACGGGTGTTGCTGGGGCAGCCGCTGCCAGCGGGCAGCCGCTTGGCTACGCTCAGCGGCCAAGGCTTAGCGCCGGGCCTGTATCTGCTGCGCGTAACTACGGCTACGCAGCGCTACCAGCAGCGCGTAGTGCGTGAGTAGCAGTCCAAGGGTGAAGTAAATGATATTATTTATTAACTAACAACTACTTAATCTTACATGTATACGGGTTCTACTTTTAGTGTTCAACTGGTTTTAGCTGCGCTTTGGGCGCTGCTCATTGCCCTGTTTGCAGTACCGTCCATCATCTACGTCGCGCATCTCAAAAACCTGTTTGACGCGCCCAATAATCGCTCGGTGCACAAAATACCTACACCGCGCCTAGGTGGTGTGGCGGTGCTGGCTGGCTTCCTGTCAGCGCTCACCATCTTCGCCCCGCTCGCCAATGGTGTGCAGTACCTGCTAGCGGGCTGCCTGCTTTTGTTCTTCGTGGGCCTTAAAGATGACCTAGTGACGGTTTCGGTCGCCAAAAAATTTGTGGGCCAGCTGCTGGCTACCGGCGTAGTGATGCTCATGGCCGATGTGCGCATCACCAGCTTTCAAGGTATTTTGGGTATCGGCACGCTGCCCATCGGTCTCAGCTACGGTCTCACGTTCGTGGCCATCGTGGGCATCACCAATGCCATCAATCTCATCGACGGGCTCGATGGCTTGGCGGGCTCGATTGTGCTCATCATCAGCGGCACCTTAGGGTACTATTTTTATCGGTACGGAGGCAATGCGAGCAGCAACTACGCCTTCGTGGCGGCCTGCCTGATGGGCGGTATGCTGGGTTTTTTGCGCTATAACTTCTGCAAGGCTACCATTTTCATGGGAGATACCGGCTCATTGGTTTGCGGCTTCATCATATCAGTGCTGGCCATCCAGTTTATCGAGTTGGGCAACACGCCTAGTCAGCCGCTGGGCAACGCATCGCCGGCCGTGGTATTGGGAATTTTGTTCGTGCCTTTGTTCGACACCTGCCGCGTATTCTTGCTGCGCATGCTGGCGGGTAAGTCACCTTTTGCACCCGATAAAAATCACATTCACCACCGGGTGCTCGCGCTGGGCTTTTCCCAAATGGCTACCGTGCTGCTATTGGGTACCCTCAATATCGCGGTGATTGCGCTCGTGACCAATTTTGCTTACCTAGGTAGCCTACCACTCATTGGTGGACTAGTGGCGTTCGGCATCGTGCTAAGTGCGTTGCTGGGGGTAGGGCAAAGCCTGGTAGCCCGGCGCCAAGTAACTGTAGCGTAAACAGCGCGGCCTATTGCTTCCAGGCCTTCTTATAGCAGCAGGGGGATAAAATTACTTTAAGGATAAGCTCTGTATGTTGGCCAGGCCAAGTAGTATTGAATAGACAGCACCGCTGACCACTCGTCACGCTTACCCGGCTATGGTTGCATTAGTTGTTGCACGGCTTGGCGGTAGCTCTTGCCGATGGGCACTTGTTTGCCATTGTGCAAATAGAGGCTGCGACCTTCCAGGTAAGCAATATGCACCTTGTTGACGATGAAGGACTTGTGGATGCGCACGAACGCTTCTCCGCCCAGTTGGTGCTCGAAGCTGTTTAGGGTGCGAGGAGTCAGCCAAACCTGCTGGTCGGTCCACACTTTTACATAGTTGCCTAGGCTCTCCAGGTAGCATACGGCCGCCAACTCGACCTGCACCAGCTTCTTATCTGCCTTAAGGTAGAGCTGCGTCGGGGCCTGGCCACTACTCGGCGCGGGCGGTGGAGCAGGAGCCGGCGGGGGCTGCCGCAGCGTGTGCAGGGCTAACGCTCGGGTCGCGGCTTTGAGAAAGCGCTCGAACCGGAACGGTTTGAGCAGGTAGTCGCACACTTCCAACTCGAAACTTTCCAGCGCGTGCTCTTCGTGGGCGGAGGTCACGACAATGAGCGGCGGCTGCCGCAGGGTTTTAGCTAATTCCAGCCCACTTATCTTGGGCAACCGGATGTCGAGGAAGAGGAGGTCAACGGGCTGCTGGCTCAAAAACTCCAGGGCTTCGGTGGCCCGGTAGCAGTGCCCCACCAGTTCCAGAAAGGAAATGTCGGCGGCGTATTGCCGGATGACGTCGTGGGCCAGCGGCTCATCGTCGAGTACTAAGCAGCGCAGCTTCATGCCAGGTCAAGGGTTAGTTCAGCCGTGAATGTGGTCCCGGTCACGCCCGTGGTCAGCGTGTGCTTGGCCGGGTAGAGCAGCGTGAGCCGACGCTGCAAATTACGCAGGCCGATACCCGCCGGGTACTCAGGAAGGGCCTCCACCGAATTCTCGCAGCGAAAATAAAGGTGGCCTGCCGCTTCGCGCAGTTCCAGGCGCAGGTGCGCCTCCTCCTCGGCCGGTTCGATGCCGTGCTTAAAGGCATTTTCGACCAGCACAATTAACAAAAGTGGAGCGATGGCCTGGGAGGCGTCGGCGAGGTCTTGCGTGAAGTGAAAGTGCAGCTTCCGCCGCAGGCGCAGCAGCTGTAATTCCACGTAGTCTTCTACATGGTTGACCTCCTCTCGAAGGGCGACGTGTGGCTGCGGCCCCCGGTAGATGACGTAGCGCATGAGTTCGGCTAGCCGCAGGATGCCTTCGGGCGTCTGTTGGGCTTGCCGCAAACTCAAGGCATACAGGTTATTGAGCGTATTGAAGAAGAAGTGCGGATTGAGCTGCTGCTTGAGTAATTCC
>Ga0265798_10011902_pt1 | contig 10556 bp, 14 predicted proteins | sample P3T30metagenome_FD_192430 | JGI IMG/M metagenome (GOLD analysis project Ga0265798, IMG submission 192430) | Plant litter microbial communities from East Loma Ridge, Irvine, California - P3 T30 | ecosystem: Environmental > Terrestrial > Plant litter > Unclassified | place: USA: California... | reverse complement strand
GGACTGCAGCAGCGCAGGTAGCTGCAGAGGCCTCTGTAGCTGTTGGGCGGTCTAAGAAGGCTCGTGGTGGTGGTGATCAAGAACCAGCCCAACCAGCTGTACGGCGCTGTGGGAACTGCAGCGGGACTGGGCATAACGCGCGCACGTGCAGAAAAGATACAGAGATATCTTCTGAATCTGATGTGAGCACGACGTACGTAGGCTCCTTGTTTGATAGCGATGAAAATGAAGATGCGTAACGTGTGTTGGTGCTGCCAAGCATTTTTGATCAGGGTGCTGGGTTGACCAGGGTGCTGGTGGAATACGTTATGCTATACCCCTCTCTTAAGCAAATCTTATATATATACCTGAAACTATAATAGCTTTGTAAGAGATCGAAGGTAGTATTGCAGAAAAATCAACGCCGCGCTAAAAACCAAAAATATAACTACAAAAGGAATGATTAGTGCCGATATGTCGTCGTCGTCGTGTTCATGCTTGCCCGCCTCTCTCCCTTCATCCACACCCTCTCCCCATCCCCATTATCAATACCTCAATTTCCCCAACATACCAAAACACCACGCAGCCTCCCTCTCACTCTTCATCTGAATCATATACACCCTCGCCCGCGCCCCACTAACACCCCCAGTCTTCCCCACAGCGCCAACAACACCATCTTCACCGACCAAATCTTCCCACACACTGACCGCAATACCACTTCTCGCTACCCTCTCGAAGCAACTCTCACTGAGCGTGACGTCCAGAAGCACAGTGTCTTTCTTGCTAGTGATGAGAATGCGGCGTTCCTGCTGGGCGTCGCGCTGACCCGGTGCGCGCTGCAAGCTATTCGGATTCGTAGACGGCGAGCCAGGCGCACTCGGATTCGGAGACGGCAACATAATCGTCAATCTCGCGCTGCCCATATCGCGCCACTTCTTCAGCGTCTCGCGTTCGTAGAGGCGACACTTCGTATTCGTAATGCCCATCGGTGCGCCTGGAGCCCTAATGCCTCCCTCACCACCGCCTCCACTTCCACCCGACATGCTCGAGCCCGAGCTGCGCGATCCGAGTGTGCTGTTGCGTACGCTGAACACGCCGTTCTTGGCCCAGGAGAAGCGGCCGAGGGCGGATTTGAGTGCCGTGTTCATGGTGCCGACGGAGGAATCGGTGGCTGCGGATATGGAAGCAGCGCGTGTGGTGGACTTTCTGTAACTTGATTTGCGTCCGAGGGTACCTCCTAACCAACCCGACCCTTGGACCGGGTTCGTCCTGGCCGCATTTGCGCGATCCATTGCTTCGGCCCAGCTTGTCTGGCCGTACGGGCCACGCGCGTTCTGGAGTGCGATGTACGTCGGGTTGTTGATGCGGGACTGATTGATCATGGCGTAGAGTTGCGCGCACTCGGCGGCGTTGCGGGACCGCAGCATGATGTTATTGCCGGTTTTGATGCGCGAGTCTGCGGTCGGTGGGGAGCGAATGGATATGTCAATGGCGGTGGACTTGCGAAGAGGTACTAGAGGGGTAAGCTCGACCGCAACAAGGGGAGCACGTCCTTCTGGCTGTATGATTTCGTCGCCGTCTGCAACAAAGGGCGCGGAATGCATGGCAGAGATCTCGAACACCTCGATCTTGCCGGGTGTGACTACGATGCTGCATTCGTCTGGGTGCAAGCTGTCCCATTTGCCGGCATCAGACCAGGCGAAGATGGAGGCAACGGCTTTGGTGGCTTTGCCGCTGCCATGCGGCACAGTGCGGTAAGGGGTATTGGAAGCGGACTGTGATGGAGTGATGGTGCCATTGGGGAGAGTGTATATTGACGATGGTGGAGAAATCTTGGGAAACTTCTTGAGATCTTCCGGCTCGACTTTGTCTTTGCTGGGGCGTGGGGCGTCACGGCCTTTGGAGTAGGGGCGAGCGGCGTAGCCTCGTGGGCCAATGTAGCCGATCGGCATCAGGGGCATGGGAACGTCGTCGTCGAGCTCGTCTTCTGAGGAGTCGGATGTGACGCTCTCTTCGTCCTCTTCGACGACATCCTCCTCGGAAATGATATCTTCTTCGCTTTCACTTTCACTTTCGCTCGAGTCTTCAGTGCACGTAGATGGTTCGTATTCATGCTTCAGTGGTGAGGACGAGCGGCGCTTCGTCTTCCAGCCGGGCAGACTTGGTGTGAGAACAGGCGTATTGGATCCCTTCAAGGTAGACGACGTCGCGGGACTTGGCGAGCGGTGTGGTGGTGTTGGCGGTGGCCGATCAGCCTCATCTTTAGCGCCTTTGTCGCCACTTGACTTGCGAGCCTTTCTTGTCTTTGGGGACGCGGAAGCAGATATCTGGTGGTCCAACTCTTTTGTCTCTGTGGTCGGTGTGGTCGGCTGGCTAGTCTTGCGTGATCTTGGAATGGACGGAAGATCTGTCGAGGGTACGGAAGATACTCTCCTGTGCATGGAAGGTCTTTGTGGAGATGCTGGAGGTGAGACATCTGTTTGATCTATGGTCTCCTCACTTTCATCTGAGCCATCAGAGACGTCTACGTCCGACGCTGGCATCCATACACTATATGCTTTGCTCGATGATGATACTGTGGAAGGCGCGGCAGGCATCGATTTGGGTCGCTGGCGTCTGGTCGACTTCCTGCGTGGCTTGACATCTTCCACAGGAGGCGCCTCTTCCACGACTTCTTCAGGATCCTCGAGTGTGATGTTGCGAGAGGCACGTGGCCCGCTTGGCGATGTGGTAGGATTACGTGTCAGTCTGGTGGCTCTTGTGCGCTTAAGTCCAGTAGGCGAGCCGGTATTGGCGAGTCGTACAGCATCATTGAGGCTGCGAGGCGTGCGGTCGGGATCGTCAGGGGTCTCACTGGCTACACGTCCGTCTTCGACAGCTGGGGGGGCGAATGCACTTGCATGGGGGTATTCTGGAGTCGGTGGCGTGATGGGCGACACAGTACGCGACTCCTGGCTCTTCTGAGGCGTGTCGTAGTGCCATACCTTGGAGACCTCCGTGTGCTGTTCACCAATAGGAATCTCGATCTCGTGTGGGCTTGGCGTCCTGCTTTTGAGGGGTAAAGTTGACGCAGTGACGGCTGACAAGAATGAAGATGAGGCGTGGCTGCTCGTGGGTCGCGATGTCGTGCCTGAGGGTCTGATGTCGGAGATTTGTGGTGGTATGGGGTTAAGACCGAGCATTTGTACCCACTCGAATCCTGCCTGTTCGTCGTCGCTGATGAGAGACATGACCTCACGCCACTCCGACCCATCTGCTTGCATCCCGCGGATCATGACGATGATTTCGCCCTTCAGGTCACCGTTCCGGGCAGACACGCGGTTCTGTTGGATTGGCGGGAGGAACAGCCATCGTCCGGTAGGGTCTACTTCGCAGAATAGCAAGTCGCCGCTGTTGCCCTTGCCCGGAGCGTCGTCGCGCATCAAAACCTCGACTCGACAGCTCACCTCTTGGCCGCTGGAGTGGTATAGATGGAGGTCGAAGTGGTCCCTGGCGCGCACGCAACGGGCTGGATCGACTCGTACGCCGGCAAGTGGAGCCAGGCTGCGAGGATCGCGGGCACGGGTGGCATCGACGCTGGCAGCGGCTTCGTCTTCGAGTCTGGCCTGTTCGTCGTTGGATCGCTGGCGCGCAGCTGTGACAAGTTCTTGGAAGACGGTGGATATTTTCTCTGCGCGCTCTGATGGTTTTGTGTGGAGGATACCCTGCTCTTGTCAGCCATGAATTCATGATCACGAAAGTGTGGTGCTTACCTTGAGACTTTTGGCTAAATACTTCAGCCGCACAAGTGGCCGTTTGAGCATGTAGGCCACGTCGACTCGCTCTCCGTCGCCATTGACAACGTAACCCTCGGCGTTGCGTGGCATGCCCTCGTCCCAGGGCGCGCCATCTTCGGGACCGTTGACGATCTTTGCTGGCTTGAACGGGTCGTCATCTGCAGGTGCAAGGCTGATGACGACGTCTTGGAAGCCGAGGCGCCAGGAAGCAATGTAGTCGTTGTACACGCGCTGTGCACTTTGTGCCCAGGACACGAATGCATCTGGGTCTTCTTTAGGAATACGTTTGTGGAGATTCTTCAGACGCTCAAGAGAGACGCCCATGTCGACTATTGGCTGAGTGACATTACTTGGGTCTTTATTAGCTGAACGAGAGAATAGGCCGGCGGCGACGGCGGAGTCGGATTTGGAGAGAACGCAGCTAAGAAGGACTGGGATGACACCGTCGACAAGAGTGCGCAGCTCCCGCATGTATTTGGCCTCGTCGTTGGCCAGCTCCTTCATAATGTCTGTTGCGGTTGCAGTAGCTAAACGACTCCTGTTTGTGCGGATGCTGCGAGCAGAGACGATGCTGCCTGCCGCCTTGGGCATAGATAAGACAGACATGAGGTCGGCGTGGGTGGCTAGCTTCTTGCGCCGTGTGCTTCGGCGGCTGACAATGGTCGAAGTCTCTGGATTGAGGTGCGTGCCTACTTCTGAGGCAGGCGCAGGCGCTTCTGTCATGGTGCCCGTTTCCTCGGACAACTCTGAGCCAGAAATTGTGGAAGGAGGAGCGGGAGCACTTCGCGACCTGTTTCCGAACGACTCAACAGAGACAATCGTCGAAAGACGGTTGCCAGTGGAGGGAAAGCCGCGCTGCACTGCAAGCGGGCGTGGTCGCAGAGCAAAGCTCTCAATCTCGATGGCTGATGACTCCACAGATGACGGTGGCGCAGTCGAAGTAATGTCAGACAACTTGGTATCTGCAAGCGACTCATCGTCAACGGATGTGGTCTCGCGGAGAGGCGAGGAGATGGAGCGACTCTTGGTGGGGGAGTGCTGGCTGCGCTTTGCACCGCGGCGCTTGAGGGTGGGCGTTGGCGTGAGGGACACTTCGGTGCTCTTTTCGGTCATGGAGACTTCAGTAGACTCGTCTGAGACGATGGTGCTGGCTGGCTCGTCGACGATCTTGGTGTCTATCTTCATCTCGTGACTGCGGCGTCTCCTCCGGCGTCTGCCACTGCCGCTACTGCGTGGTCGCTCTTCTTCTGGGGCATCGTCCTTTGACTCAGTGGACGCTGTTACTTCAGATGCGTCGGCCTTTGGTGGCAGTTCAAGGGTGGATACCGACTCCTTCGACACCCTCCTGCGTCTCCTGCTTGACTCTACAAAGGGATCTGGAGTGGTTCCAAGCCAAGCCTCCAGTCTCGAGCCGAAACCCTGGGTGGGAGGTGTTGCAGCTACCACAGGCTCAGGTGGTGGTGAGACAAGTTGTGGTGGGCTTGTTCGTGGCGAAGACCTACGGCGCCGTCTCCGTCCAGTTGGAATGGGCTCCCTCGGCGCCTCATCTGCCGATGCACCCTGACTCTTTGGGCGTCGCCGTCTGCGCCTCTCTCGTATCTCGTCGTCTCTTGGCGATGTGATCCTGCTGCTTTCCGCATACTCGACGGTGACGATGTTGGCGCTGTCGTCGACGAGCGAAGACTCTGACTTCCTGCCCGATCGTGGCCTGGGCGTTGAGACATCTTCAGCCGACAGCGAGCCCCTTGGCGATGTGCGCGCACGTGGTCTCCGGCGCATCCTGACAACTTCTCCCGGCTCTTTTGGCGACTTGGGCGACTTTGACAGTGCAGCCTCTTCCTCGCTCTTGGCGTCCTCTGCGCTGCCAGAGCCATTGCTCGCGGGGCGCTCATTTTCCGAGCTGGAGGGCTTTGATGGTCTGCGCAGCTTCGGCGGCGGCTTCTTCTGCCCCGTGCTCCGTCCAACATACGACACGAGTGCCTTGACGGGCGGTGTCAGCGGCTGCGGGCCCTTGGGCTCAATCTTGACAGGCGAGGGCGGCTTCTGTTGGGCCGTCTCCTTGTCCTTCAGCACGATCTTGGAGGGGCGCACCCACGCGTTGGGGATGGTCTTGGGCTGTGGGCGGGCGGCGTCTTTTGGGGGCGACTGCTTGTTGCGCCAGCGCGAGTCGCTCACGACGCGCTTCTTGGGGGCGGTCGCGACGAGCACCTCGTCGGGCAGGACGTTGTGCGTGACGGGCGTCTTCTTGGGGCTTGTCGAGCGCTCGGGGCTGTTGTCGGCGGACTTTCGCGGGGCGTGGGCGGGCTTCCAGTTGGGCTTGTCGTCGGTGGCCTTGGTCTTGGGCGTCGTGGGCGGCTTGGGGGAGGACGGCGCCGTCTTGGGGGGGCTCTCTGCCGGGGTCGCAGGGGCATCGGGCTCTACCTCCTGCTGCCAGCGCTTAATCTTGTCCTTGACGTTGGCGGGCTTGTTGATGCCAATCGCCTTTGCGAAGTCGGGCCCGTTCATGTTGCTTGTCGCCGCGCCCTTCTTCTTGCCGGCGCCCGGCGTGCCATTCCTCTGTCCTGCAGGAGTCTCAGGTAGAGCGTCACTGGGCAGCGGCGAGACCATCAAGTCCCGCCGTCATTGGGACTGTCGCGCGTGTCGTCGTGACGTGTGGCGGCTTTGTTGTGGCTTTGGGGGGGTGGTCGGCGGTTGTGTTTACCGGCTCCGTGTGGACGATGAAGCCACCCCGCAGACGTCACGTGTAGGCGCAGGACGGGTGGTAACGAGCGTGGCAGTGGATGAAGGTGAGTTAAAGGGAGTGAATGGACTGCGCGTGCAGGCGAGTTTGTGTGTGTGATGGGACGGTGTAGTCGTGCAGTTTGATGGGCGTGGGCGTCGTCGGCGGTTTACTTGAAGCCACCAAAAACAAGGCTAGACGCACCGAGAACACCACATGCAAACCATCCGTCACACCAAGCAATCCTCCGCACGACAAGCATTCGCTGTGGGTGTCTCCACAAATGATTTTCTGGGTACTAAAGGAACTGTCTGCCCCTCACAATGCCTTCCGATCGAGTCTCGAGTGTCCCAGCCTCTTCTTACGCACTGGAGACTTTGTTGACTTGCCCGTGGTTCTGTCTCGGGTAGATCCCTGCTGCAGCTCAAGCTTGTGCGCCACGTGCATTGTTACTCGCTTGTCGGGGAAACCAACCACCACTCTTCCTCAAAAACCACCACACCTCTCATCACGAACTCACCGCACACATAACAGAAGATAGCTAAAATCGCAGTCGTTTTGCGTGAGGATATCTCGCCCTTGTACCCTCGCCATTTGACAGCTACATCAAAGTGTACATGTTCCAGAACAAGAATATTCAACACCATCGCTCCTTCCTAGTCCAATGAGCTCAAATACATGCCTTTAGCTTCCTTCCATACAATCAGCTCACCTCGACATCCCTCACGCCACTCGCACTCTATCCATGCGCGTCTTCTTCTTCGTCACCGTCGTCACCTTTATCATCCCTTTCACCGGCGTCTTCGCCTTCCCTCGCCCTTCCCATCCACCTTCTTCTTACCCTGTGGCTTCGGTACCTTCTTTGCCCCCTTCTTCCCGCCCGCTTTCTTCTCCTTGGGCTGTATCTTCATACTAACCTGAATCATCTCCACAGTCTCCTTGTCTGCTAGACCCTCACCCACCCATCGCCGTGCCTTTTCTTCCCCGTAGTACTGCTGGAACAGTTGGTACGCCTCGCCTACGAGTCGCATCTTCTCGAGCTGCTTTTCAGTATCGAGGTCCGGGCCGTTGCCGAGCATCTCGGGGAAACACTGGGATTTGAGGGGCGGGGGTATGTAGGTTGCTTTTGGTGCGTCGGCAGGTAGTGAAGGAGTAGGGAGCTGTGGCGGTGAGATCTCAATCGTGAGCATCGCGTCCTCCAGCTCTTTGAGCTCCTCGTCTTCCATCTTCATCATCTCGGCCCACACTGCGTACTCCTTGTCCCTCGCTCGGCGCTTCAGTTCGCGCTGTCCAGCCGCCTCTTCCCAGGCTTCGATATCCGCAGCGAGTGCGGCTTTCTCGGCTTCCGTCGTCGCAACCTTTTGCGATTGGCGCATTGCGAGGTAGTCCTTGCGCACTTCTATCTCGGCTTCCATCTCGATAGCATAGAGGTTGGGAGGAATGTAATTGGCGTGCAGGTCAGCTTGGCGGGACCAGTACTGGATGCTGAGATTGGACTCCGGGAGTGGAGGCGATGTGATCGGTGGAGCGTCGCGATAACACGTTTCGTATGCCTCGTAGTGCTGATGGAACCGCTGGCAGATATCGTCGTTGGTCAGGCGCTCCATTTCCCACTCGTCGCCATCTTCCATATCCAGCAACCCTTCTTCCAGGCCTTCGAGCTTGGCTACCAGCACAGCCTTGAACTGCACATCCCACTTGTTCAACCCAGCTTCTACCAACGCCTTCCAGCCCATCTCCTCCTTCGCAATCAGCACATCGCTCAATATATCCACCGCCTGATTATCCCCCCGACGCACAAGCTCCTTGATCCACTCAACCGGGAAACTGCACACATCACACCCAGGCCGATGCATATTCTCACAGAGTCGTAAAACAATCATATCGCACACGTCCGGACTACCCATGTACACCGCGAACCGATACAAATTCATTAGCTCGTCTACGGACCATGCGATTGGTAAAGCCTTTATCGTGCGTTCGCCAGCAACAGGGATCTCAGTGATGTCGTGTGTAGGCAATCCGGCAACGCGGAGTGTTGGCGACAGGCACGCGATCCAGCGCGTTATGGTCGTCGTGTCGATGAGCGTATGGTCATACTCGACGCGCCGTGCTTCGGGTCTATCTTTGAGTAAAGACCGCAAACGCGCCGAGGACTTGGTATCAGCAGCAATACCAAGAACCGGTCGAGACGGATCGTTAAGCGGCGCATCTCCACCGACCTTAGCGAAGACGAGGACATCGGCGCTGTTGCGATTTGCATGGTACCGCGCTACATCTTCCTCCCCCGGCCCTTTATCCTTCTTCTTCACGCCGCTCTTGTTCTTGAAAGCTAAATGCGTCTCGCAGGTGAACGTCAAGCGGAATAATTCTTCGAGGCGCGCGTCGAGGTCGGTGGTATCGATGGCGTTGTAGCTTGCCTCTTCGCCTTCAGAGTCGTCTTTATCGGAGGAGTCGTACTCGATCGAGGAGTCGTGGTAGGAGTTGCGCTCAGCTTCGCTGTCTCAATCTGAGGAGGAGTCGGGGTGGGGAGGGGAAAATGCGTCGTGAGGGAAAGAGAGGCGTGCGAGGGAGGCTTGGAGGATGGATGGGTTGAGGGCTTGGGGTGGTGTAAGCTTCTGGATGGGTGAAGAGATGATCATGTCGTTGTCTTGTGGCGACGCATACTTCATGGGTGGTGGGCGATATGCGGAGGACGAGGTGGGTGGGAGGCTTTCAGCAATGTAAGTTGGAGCGCTCGCGTCGCCGGTAGCCATCGTAGGCTCCCGGGTGGGTGAAGAGCTTTCCATCGCGACTGGGTGTGTTAAAATGGACTTCTGCGGTGGTGCGCTGCGCCTGTAGGACGATATCTGTGGGAACTCTTCAGCCCCGAATGATCAAAAGAGATATCGAGCTTGTCGTCTTGCGCTGCTGTGGTCTGTCTCAGTAGGTTGAGTCACGCCGAATGAGTGTTGAGTAGGCCGCGTCGATGAGTTTTTGGAATGCTAACTGGGGAAAGAGGTCTGTATATAAGACCGAGAGCGAGATGAAAGGGTTAGGCAGGGCTAATAATGTGACGCTGGTGATTGTTTGTTTGCTAAGCAGGGGAGGGCGCATGACATAGTGGTTGCGATTTGGGTCACGATGAAGGAGGTCACGATGTGCGTGAAGGTATGTATCCATGTCTAAATGCTCACAAGTCACGAAGTTTTGCTGAAGCTGACCTGTTTAGATGACCAGATCATTATCCAAGCTCTGGAGCTATACGTCTTTGCGTAGACTTTACAGCGCATATCAAAGCGTAAAGATCGATCGTTCCATTCCACAGCACTTTGGAAGTGCTCACTCTTCCCGCCAGAAAGTCTCAAAACGAGGCGCTCACTCTTGAGTGAGCCGAAAGAATTCGCGCGGCAAACGACTTGGAGCTAGCAAACATTTCTTTCCTATATACATTTTCAACAATCGAAACAAATCTTCGCCGCTTGCACATCACCTCAACTGCACACACGCAAATTCCCTTCACTCAAAATCCTTAAAATGGCACCAAACACTCGCTTTTATCAATCAACACCACCAAACCACCCACCACACCAATGGCACCCACCCCCAAACCCGTTACACCTCCCACGCCCCTCCTAAAACCCCACCCCACCTACCTCCCCCTCCAAACCACCTCCACATCCAGCTTCCCCCCACCTCCCCCCACGCCCTCGCCATCCTCGAATGGCTCCTCTTCGAAAACCTATCCCAGTCCAAGGCCCTAGCGCGCTACAACAACTTCATTTACGCCGCCGAGCCTATTACCACCGTCAAGGGCATATCGCACCTTTTCCGCACGTGGAGCAAGCGAGGAGGAAATCGGCGAACTCGCACCATACATTCCCAGCCCCGGAAACTCGTCTGCACGCAAGAAGAAAAAGATCATGGAAGGAAAAATAAAGAAAGCGCTCAAGAAACGCGGCCGCCCAACAACTCGAGCCACCTATCCCTCCACACCAACAACCAGCGCCCCTTCGCGCCACTCATTACCAGGTACCCATCCGACCTCATCCCCTCCCTATCAAACCCCTAATTAACACACCCACCCACAGCCCCCTCCCTCC
>Ga0265798_10011901_pt1 | contig 10556 bp, 9 predicted proteins | sample P3T30metagenome_FD_192430 | JGI IMG/M metagenome (GOLD analysis project Ga0265798, IMG submission 192430) | Plant litter microbial communities from East Loma Ridge, Irvine, California - P3 T30 | ecosystem: Environmental > Terrestrial > Plant litter > Unclassified | place: USA: California... | reverse complement strand
CGCGCCGGCCCACGCACCTCCTGACCTCGCTCTCGTCGACGTCGTCGAAGAACCCCTGGGCGGAGAGCCCGTCGAGCGTGAGGGGCGTCCGGCGCGGCAGACGGATGGAGAGGAGGGTGCCCGCCGTCGACACGGGCGGCAGGACGACATGGACCCTGATGCCGGCGTCGAGGCGCACGTCGACGCAGGGGCTGGCCTCGTCGACATGTCGACCTCCCGCCGCCACGAGTCGTACCGCCAGATGCCGTGCGACGTCGTCGGGCAGGTGGATGCGACCGTCGGGCAGGAGGCCGCGGCCGCGATCCACCCAGGTGCCCCCTCCGCCGTTCACGAAGACGTCGGTCACGCCCGGCTCGTCGATGATCTCGCGCAACGGGCCGAAGGGAGCCCCGCGAGAGGAGCCGGGCAGGCTCTGTACCCCGTTCGCGCCCGTTGTACCCCGATGATCGAGACGGCCGCGCGACGCCGCGGGGACGAAGCGCCCCAGGTCGACTCCGCGGGTGACCGACGGGTGATCGACGGGACGCGGCGAGGAGGCGGCAGGGGCGGCCGAGAGGGTGGTCGAGGTCTGGATCGGAGTCATAGCCGGACGCTAGAGGACACGCCACCGGAGCAGACGGTTCGGTGCAGCGCCTGGGGACGACGACGGCCTGCCGACGATGTGGAGGGGTGATCGCCCTCACCCATGGAGGGTGATCTCCGGGTTAAACGAAGAGGGGCGGCGCCGATTGGGGGGAACCGGCGCCGCCACCGCAACACGCGATTGGGGGGAATCAACGCATTGCGAGTCGGAACTGAATCCGACTGCGTTAACTGTACCCCAGGATGGGCCCGCCTCGCCACGCGCGACACGTCGATCTTCCGTGATCGGACAGGCCGACCCGGAAAGACCCCGGGGGTAGTCTCGCTTCCTGTGCGGGTCAGCCCGCGCCTCCCGCAACGACGCGAAAGGTCCGACATGGCCGACGGAACCCCGACCCCTCCGAGAGAGGCGTCCACGTTCGCCCCCGACCCGGTGTTCGCCTCGAACGCCGTCGCCACCCGCGATCTGGCCGATCGCGCGCACGCGGACCGGTCGGCCTTCTGGGCCGAGCAGGCCGACGCGTGCGTGACGTGGGGTCGCCGACCGACCGAGATCCTCGACTGGTCCGATCCCCCGTTCGCACGGTGGTTCGCCGACGGCACGCTGAACGTCGCCTACAACTGCCTCGACCGCCACGTCGAGGCCGGCCACGGTGAGCGCGTCGCCCTCCTCTGGGAAGGCGAGCCCGGTGACGCACGCGCGGTCACCTACGCCGAGCTGACGGCCGACGTGAAGCGGGCCGCCAACCTGCTGTCGTCGCTGGGCGTCGGGCCGGGCGACCGGGTGGTCGTCTACCTGCCGCAGATCCCGGAGGCGGTGGTCGCCATGCTCGCGGTCGCCCGGTTGGGCGCGGTGCACTCGGTCGTGTTCGGCGGCTTCAGCGCCGAGAGCCTCCGCGCACGGATCGACGACGCCGAGGCCACGCTGGTGATCACCGCCGACGGCGGGTGGCGGAAGGGCAGCGTCTCGCCCCTCAACCCAGCGGTCGACGCGGCGCTGGCGCTCGGCGGGCGGTCGACGGTCGAGAACGTGCTGGTGATCAGGCGGGGCGAGAACGCCGTCGACTGGGTGGAGGGGCGCGACCTCTGGTGGCACGAGGCCCTCGAGGGCGTCGAAGCGGAGCACACCGCCGAGATGTTCGAGGCGGAGCATCCGCTGTTCATCCTCTACACCAGCGGCACGACGGGCAGACCGAAGGGCATCCTCCACACGTCGGGCGGTTACCTGACCCAGGTCGCCTACACGCACAGGAACGTGTTCGACCTCCGCCCCGAGACCGACGTCTACTGGTGCACCGCCGACGTGGGCTGGATCACCGGGCACAGCTACGTCGTCTACGGGCCGCTCGCCAACGGGGCCACCCAGGTGCTCTACGAGGGCACACCCGACTCCCCCGGCCCCGGGCGCTGGTGGGATCTCGTCGAGAAGTACGGGGTGACCATCCTCTACACGGCGCCCACGGCCATCCGCGGGTTCATGAAGGCGGGGCGCGAGATCCCGCAGGCTCGCGATCTGACGTCGCTGCGCCTCCTCGGATCCGTCGGCGAGCCCATCAACCCCGAGGCGTGGCTCTGGTACCGCGAGGTGATCGGGTCGGGGACGACGCCCATCGTCGACACCTGGTGGCAGACCGAGACGGGCGCGATGATGATCTCGCCCCTGCCCGGAGTGACGACGACGAAGCCCGGCGCCGCCCAGACCCCCGTGCCCGGCATCGTCGTCGACGTCGTCGACGACCAGGGCGTGCCGGTGGCGGACGGCGAGAGCGGCCTCCTCGTGGTCACGGAGCCCTGGCCGTCGATGCTCCGCGGCATCTGGGGCGACCGCGACCGGTACGTCGAGACCTACTGGGGCCGCTTCGGCGACCGCTACTTCGCCGGAGACGGCGCCCGACGCGACGACGACGGCGACATCTGGCTGCTCGGCCGCGTCGACGATGTCATGAACGTCTCGGGGCATCGCCTGTCGACCGCCGAGATCGAGTCGGCGCTGGTGTCGAATCCGCTCGTCGCCGAATCCGCCGTCGTCGGAGCCGCCGACGAGACCACGGGTCAGGCCGTCGTCGCGTTCGTAGTTCTCCGCGACAAGAAGAGGCGGAGCGTGACCCCCGAGGAGGCGGTGGCCCGGTTGCGAGCGCACGTCGCCGACCGCATCGGCGCCATCGCCCGCCCGCGCACGATCGTGCTGGTCGACGAACTGCCGAAGACCCGCTCGGGCAAGATCATGCGACGACTCCTGCGCGACGTCGCCGAAGGACGCGAGGTCGGCGACACCACGACGCTCGCGGACTCGGCGGTGATGGGGGTCATCACCGCCGAGATGCGCTGAGCCGCAGGGTCAGGCCAGGGGGCGGACCTCGAGGACGATCTCGACCTCGACGGGCGAGTCGAGAGGGAGGACGGCCACGCCGACCGCGCTGCGGGCGTGGATGCCCGCGTCGCCGAACACCCGGCCGAGGAGCTCGGACGCGCCGTTGATCACACCGGGCTGACCGCTGAACGCCGGGTCGGAGGCGACGAAGCCCGTCACCTTGACGACGCGCACGACGTCGTCGAGCGAATCGAGCACGGAGGCGGCCGCCGCGAGGGCGTTCAGTGCCGACGTGGCCGCGTACTCCTTGGCCGCGGCGGGGTCGACCAGACCATCGCCCTCACCGACCTTGCCCGTCGCGGGCAGAGCGCCGTCGACGAAGGGCAGCTGACCCGCCGTGTAGACGTACGAGCCGGTGCGCACGGCGGGGACGTAGGCGCCTGCGGGCGTCGCGACCGCGGGGAGGGCGAGCCCCAGCTCGGCCAGACGGGCGGCGACGTCGGCCATCAGTCGTCCTGCTTCTGACGCTTGAACCAGGCCACCGGGCCGCCCTCGGGCCCTTGCGTCACCTGCACGAGCTCCCAGCCGTCACTCCCCCAGTTGTTCAGGATCGCGGTGCTGTTGTGCACCATCAGCGGCGTCGTCATGTACTCCCAAAGGACCATTTGTCGTTCCGTTCAGCTTGGTTTTCCGGGTTGTCACTTACCCTGATCTTATGTCTGACCCAAAATCGAAGCCGACGTCCGTCGTCGGCGCGCTCTTCGGCTTCGTCGGCTTCAGCGTCCTGGCCGGTCTGCTCGTCACCATCGGTGTGACACCCGCCATCGCCGTCGCCGGCATGACCGCATCCAGCTCCATCGGCGTCTTCGAGTCGATCCCCGAGTACATCGAGATCGGAAAGCTGCAGCAGCGCAACGTGCTGTACGGCAAGCAGAACGGTCAAGACGTCCCCTTCGCGACGCTCTACGCGCAGAACCGAGTCGCTCTGAAGTGGGAAGAGGTCTCCCCCAATCTCAAGAACGCCGTCGTCGCCGGTGAGGACCGCCGCTTCTACGAGCACGGCGGTGTCGACCTGACGTCGTTGGTCCGAGCCGGAGTCGGCTCACTCGCCGGCGGGCTCGGAGAGAGCGGTGGCGGCTCGACCCTGACGATGCAGCTGGTGCGGAACATCCGCCTGGCCGAGGCGCAGGGTCTCACCGGCGACGAGCAGGCCAAGGCCATCAAGGAGGCCAAAGAGGTCAGCATCGACCGCAAGCTGCAGGAGATGAAGTTCGCCATCGGGCTCGAGAAGAAGTACAGCAAGGACGACATCCTCCTCGCGTACCTGAACATCGCCTACTTCGGCGACCAGGCGTACGGCGTCCAGGCGGCCTCGCAGCACTACTACAACAAGGCGGCGTCCGACCTGACGGCGACCGAGGCGGCCAGCCTCATCGCCATGGTGCAGTACCCCGAGAAGCGCAACCTCGGCACGCCCGACAACTACCAGGGCAACGTCGATCGCCGCAACGTCATCCTCGCCAGCATGCTCGGCGAGAAGTACATCGATCAGGAGACCTACGACGCAGCGGTCGTGGCGAACCCCGCCGACTACGTCAAGCTGACCACCCCGTCGCAGGGCTGCACCGCGGTCACCGCAGCAGGTGCGCAGCAGTTCTGCGACTACGTCAAGAAGAGCATCAAGGACATCCCCTCCCTCGGTGCCGACGCGGAAGAGCGCGAGGCCAACTGGAGCACCGGCGGCTACAAGGTCTACACGACCATCAATCTCGACCTGACCGCGAGCGCCCGCGCCCAGATCGACCGCTACGCACCTCCGACCGAGTCCGCGCTCATCCTCGGCAGCGCCGTCAACTCGGTCGAGGCCGGCACCGGTCGGGTCATCGTCATGGCCCAGAACCGCAACCTCAACGAGGACCCCGAGGTGACCGACCCGAACGTCACGGCCATCAACTACAGCACCGACAAGCCGTACGGCGGTTCGGGCGGGTTCCAGACCGGTTCGACCTACAAGCCGTTCACGCTCATCGACTGGCTGCAGAACGGCCACGGCCTGAGCGAGTCGGTCAACGGCAGGCCGCGTCCGTTCACCCCCATGACCTTCGGGGGAGAATCGCTCAGCACGGTCAGCTCGGACTTCCCGCAGGGGTTCGCACCGAAGAACGACGACGGGCGCAATCCGGGCTACGTGACCGCACAGCGCGCCACCGCGCTGTCGATCAACACCGCGTACGCCGCGATGGCCCAGAAGCTCGACCTGCGCGACATCCGGGACGTGGCCACCTCGCTCGGTGTGCACCGTGCCGATGGCACGGAGCTCCAGTACCAGAACCCCTCGTCGTTCCTCGGGACGAACGAGATCGCTCCGCTCACGATGGCGGCCGCCTACGCCGGCATCGCCGCCGGCGGCAAGTACTGCAAGCCGATCATCGTCGACCAGATCGTCGACGCCGACGGCCAGAAGATCGGCGGTCAGCCGCAGGAGTGCAACCAGGCGCTCGACCCCGAGATCGCCGCGGCCACCATCCAGGGCATGTCGCAGCTCTGGTCGAACGGCGGCACCGGCGTCGGAGGACTCCCCTACGACGGCTACCCCGAGATCGGCAAGACGGGCACCACGACCGAGAAGGACCAGATCTGGTTGATCGGCTCGACGAGCAAGCTCGCCACGGCCGTGTGGATGGGCAACGTCAAGGGCAAGGTCAGTCTCCGGTCGGCCTACTCGCCTGCGACCGGGACGACCTACGCCAACGCGCGTGCCGGTTTCTTCCGTGACGTGCAGACGGTCAACAACACCGTCTACCCCGGCACCGCGTTCCCGGTGGCGGATCCGTCGGTCGTCCGCGGCACCTCCTCCCTCAGCGTCCCCGACGTGACGGGGAAGACGGCCGAGGAGGCCGCCACCAGCCTGCGGGCTCTCGGACTCTCGTACGTCGACGGTGGTCGCCAGAAGTCCGAACAGCCCCTGGGCACCGTGACGACGACCAGCCCGAGCGCCGGTTCGCGCGTCTCGTCCGGCACCTCCGTGACGGTCTACACGAGCGACGGCGGCAACGCGGTCACGGTCCCCGACGTGGTCGGCGACTCGTTCGACGACGCGGTGTCCGCGCTCGCGGGCACGGGCTTCGAGGCGGCCAACGTCTCGGTGGCCGGGTACGTGAAGGGCTCGGCCGACAACGTCTGCCAGGTGGTCGCCTCCGACCCGGCCGCCGGCTCCACCGTCGACCGGACCGGCCCGGTGCGTCTGCAGCTCTACGGCGATGCCGAGGGCAAGGACCCCGGGAACTGCACATGAGTCCACTGAGTCCTGCACGGACGACGGCCGCGACCGCGATGGTGGGCGCGGCCGTCGGCCTGGGCGCCTTCGCCTGGGGTTCGCTCGTCGAACGCAACCGGTTCACGGTGCGGCACGAGGTGCTGCCCATCCTCGAGGCCGGTTCGCGCAGTCTCACGATCCTGCACCTCAGCGATCTCCACCTCGCGCCCTGGCAGACCGAGAAGCAGGAGTGGGTGCGGGGTCTCTCGGTCTACGAGCCCGATCTCATCGTCAACACAGGCGACAACATCGGGCATGTGGACGCCCACGAGGCCCTCGAGTACACGCTCGAGCCGTTCCGGGACGTCGCGGGCGTCTTCGTCCACGGGTCGAACGACTACTTCGCCCCCACACCGAAGAACCCCCTCGCGTACTTCGGCGGACCCAGCAAGGCCCACCGCACCCCCACGCCGCTCGACATCGCCCGCATGGAGTCGTTCTTCACCGGTCTCGGCTGGCTCGACCTCAACAACACGGCCAGAGCGATCGAGGTCCGTGGGTCGAGACTCGAGTTCTTCGGCGTCAACGACGCGCACCGAGGGTGGGATCGTCTCGATCGCCTCCCTGGCGCCCTGGACGATCTGCGAGAGAACGTCGGCTGGCAGGACGACCGCGGCGGGCCCGAGCCGGTGAGCATCGCGCTGACCCATGCGCCCTATCAGCGGGTGCTGAACTCGTTCGTCACCAACGGGGCCGACGTCGTCTTCGGCGGGCACACCCACGGCGGCCAGGTCCGTGTGCCCGGCTACGGTGCGCTCGTCACGAATTGCGACATCCCCCGCAGCAAGGTCAGCGGCCTCAGCACGTGGAGCCACGCCCGACGGACGGCTCACCTCGAGATCTCCGCCGGTCTCGGGACCTCTATCTACGCCCCCGTCCGGTTCGACTGCCGTCCGGAGGCTGTCGTCGTCACCCTCACGGCCTGACATGCGGGCCGCCGGTGTCGACGGCATCGGCGGTCATGACCCACGCGATTCGTTTGCTACCATGGTCAGGTTGCTCCGGTCGCAGAACATCGCGGCCAGTCATATCGGGGTGTGGCGCAGCTTGGTAGCGCGCCTCGTTCGGGACGAGGAGGTCGTGGGTTCGAATCCCGCTACCCCGACGATGTGATCGGTTCCACCTCGAAGACGCCCGCCGCTCTGTCACGACAGAGAGGCGGGCGTCTTCTCGTCTCCCCAGTGGCGCGGGCCGTCGACCCGGCCACGTGCCGTGCCGTGCCGTGCCGCTCGACGATCTCGCCGACGACGGGCGCTAGGGTGATCCGGTGAATGCAGTGATCCGGTTGGCCCGAGCCAACCCCTCAGCCCTTCGATTCCTCGTGGTCGGCGGCATCGGGTTCGTCATCACCATGGTGATCAACTACGGCCTGAAGCTCTTCGTCATCCCCCAGCACCCCGTGACGGCCCTCGCACTGGGCATCATCGTCGCGACCGTCGTGTCGTACTGGATGAACAAGAAGTGGTCGTTCGACGACCGCGGCGACCGCCACACCGCGCACGAGATGCTGCTGTTCGTCGTCGTCAGCGTCATCGGCGTCGGCCTCAACTCGGCCCCGCTCTACCTCTCCCGCTACGGCCTCGGTCTCGAGGTCCCCAACGTGTCGTTCGCCACGCAGGAGGTGGCGGACTTCATCAGCGGCCCGATCATCGGCACGCTCATCGCCATGGTGTTCCGCTACTGGGCCATGAACAAGTGGGTGTTCCCGAAGGGCGCCGAGCTGGCGGACGTGATCTCCCCCACGTCGCCTACGGCGGTCGTGTCGACGGCAGGTCGACGATGACCGCCGCCGACGGAACCGGGGCCGCTCCCGCCGTCCTGGTCATCATCCCGACGTACGACGAGGCCGAGAACATCGGTCGCGCGGTCGCGAAGCTGCGCGAGGCGGTGCCCGCTGCGCACATCCTGATCGCCGACGATGCCAGCCCCGACGGGACGGGCGACATCGCCGACGGCATCGCCGCGTCCGACGGCAACGTGCACGTCCTCCACCGTCGGTCGAAGGACGGCCTCGGGGCCGCCTACATCGAGGCGTTCGGTTGGGGCATGGCCCGCGGGTACGACGTCCTCGTCGAGTTCGACGCCGACGGAAGCCACCCCGCCGAGACCCTGCCGGAGATGCTCGACGCGCTGCGACGGCTGCCGGCCCCCGGGCTCGTCATCGGCTCACGATGGATCAAGGGCGGGTCGGTCGTCAACTGGCCGCTGCGTCGCGAGCTCCTGAGCCGCGGCGGCAACCTCTACTCGCGCATCGCGCTCGGAATCCGGGTCCACGACGCCACGGCGGGATTCCGGGCGTACAGCACTCCCGTGCTGGCCGGCATGCGGCTCGAAGAGGTCGAGTCACGGGGCTACTTCTTCCAGGTGGACATGACCCTCCGCACCATCGACGCCGGTCACCCCATCGCCGAGGTGCCCATCGTCTTCCGTGAACGCGAGGCGGGTGTCTCGAAGATGAACGGCGACATCGTGACCGAGGCCATGGCCAAGGTGACACGCTGGGGCGCAGCCCGATGGTGGCGTCGCCTCACCCGCCGCCCTCTGCGCCGCTGAGAGCCGCTCAGAGCCGCTGAGAGCCGCTCAGGCGCTCAGTCGGCCGCCGCTCTCGGCGAGGTAGCACGCGCCGCAGAGCGACTCGTAGGTGACCTCGTGGCCGTCGATGGCCACCTGGTCGCCGTCGAAGACGAAGCGCCCGTCGATCGTCCGGGCGTTGAAGACCGCCTTGCGACCGCACCGGCAGATGGTCTTCAGCTCTTCGAGCGAGTGCGCCACCTCGAGCAGACGACGACTGCCCGGGAACGCCGTCGTGCGGAAGTCCGTCCGGATGCCGTAGGCCAGCACCGGCACGCCCTCGAGGATGGCGATGCGGAGCAGGTCGTCGACCTGAGCCGGCTCCAGGAACTGGACCTCGTCGACCAGCAGACAGGCGATGTCGCTGCCGGTCGCCTCGCGGACCCGCGCCCGCTCGGCGCAGAAGACGTCGAGGACGTCGTCGCCGGGCGCGAACGCGACGTCCGCCGTGCGGCTGACCCCGAGTCGCGAGACGATCTGATCGTCGCCCTTGGTGTCGACGCGCGGTTTGGCGAGCACGACCCGCTGCCCGCGCTCTTCGTAGTTGTACGCGGCCTGCAGCAGGGCGGTGCTCTTGCCGCTGTTCATCGCCCCGTAGCGGAAGTAGAGCTTCGCCACTACTGCAGGTAGCCGTCTTCGGCGGCGCGGCGGATCAGCTCGGACTTCTTGCTCGCCGGTCGGTTCGCCTTCGCGTACTTCTCGCGGACGCGGCGCAGATAGGTCTTCGCCGTCTCGTACTGCACGTTCATCTGCTGCGCGACCTCGTTCGTGCTGAACCCCGACACGTAGAGGCGGAACGCCTCGGACTCGCCGGCGCTGAGCTTCGGTCGACTCTGGTTCGTGGCCCCGACGGGCAGCGGCCGCCAGTCGCGCTGCGGCGAGGCGTCGCGGGCGACGCCCATGACCTGCCGAGCGGCGTCCATCACCTCGCGCATCGGCAACGACTTCGAGAGGAACGCCGAGGCCCCTGCCTCGAGCGCGCGCTCACGCGACTCGCGGGTGTCGAGACTCGACAGCACGATGACCTTCGCACCCGCGGCACGGCAGGTGCGCACCCGGGCCTCGATCGACACGGGCTCTTTCAGCTGGAAGTCGAGGAAGACGAGATCGGTGGGGAAGTTGTCGCTGTGGACCAGCTGCAGCCAGGTGTGCGCCGTCAGCACGAGGTCGAAGTCGAATGCGTTGACGTTGATCCAGCTCGAGAGGCTGTCGAGCAGCACCTCGTGGTCGTCGAGGATCGCGAGGCGGACCCGCCGCGTCGACGGGTCGCCGCCCGCGGGGCCGACGGTGTTCCACGACGGGGCCGCCGCGGGTCGCGAGTAGCCGGGGCGGTGCGACGAGCGGTCGCTCGACTCAGTGCTGGTCATAAGAAAACCTTAGTGTCAGGAGGGGAGGGCTCAGATCGACCACGAGGTCGTCGTAGACGACGCGGACGACGGCGAAGTAGGGGGCGAGCCGGTTGCGGACGGCGAGGTCGGGCGCCCGGGTGGCGACGGTCAGACGGATGTCGACCCGCGCCTCCTCGGCTCGCACCGCGATGCGCACATCGGACGCGTCGACGACACCGGTGTCGGCGAACGCCACGAGGAGGGCGCGGAGGGCGGTCCGGTGGTCGTCGGCCATCTCGCCGGCCAGGTGCTCGGGGTCGTCGACGACTCCCCCCACCGCGACCGCCGGCGCCGTGAGGAGCTGCTCGAGCCAGCTGCGGTCCGCTTCGGCCACCATGGTCCCCCGCAGCGTCTCGGCGATGGCGCGTGCGCGCCGGCTGTCGTCAGC
>Ga0265798_10011900_pt1 | contig 10556 bp, 16 predicted proteins | sample P3T30metagenome_FD_192430 | JGI IMG/M metagenome (GOLD analysis project Ga0265798, IMG submission 192430) | Plant litter microbial communities from East Loma Ridge, Irvine, California - P3 T30 | ecosystem: Environmental > Terrestrial > Plant litter > Unclassified | place: USA: California... | reverse complement strand
TGTATACGGATGGAACGGCAATGATGAATTTTGACAGTAGCAGTGCGAGGTATGCGGCCACTACTTTGCTTTCCAACTAGCTGTCAGCCGGGGAGCTGGAGGTCATGCGAATCCACTTACCGGGGATGAGTCGTCCTGAAACGAGACATACAGCCGGGCCACCTCATTGACAAACGGCTCCGCTGACAAACAGTGGCATGATGTCACGCAGATCGAATGGCCTGTACATTCGGGGTCAAGCCCTACTCAATGAGCTGAGCCTCTTGCACAGACGCTGAGCTTACTGAGCGAGCCCAAGACTGAAGATAGCTCCCCCTCCATTAGCACTGCAGAAGTCATGACAGACAGAACTAGACAAAGCAGCTCGTCCTCGTCGATGGTTTCGGTTCTCTCCTCTGGAGCTTTGGGGATGCTTGTCGAGATCCACTCCCGATTAACAATAATGCGGGCAAGGGCTGTCCATGCTCCCTCGACACCCTGAATCTCGCGACTCCACGAAGGAGCTACGTTGCCCATGTTGGCGAAGATCCTTAGACAGCTGAATATACCCCTCGCAGCTGGATAATCAGTAAATTTATGCTGAAGTGCTCACCTGACCCGTAGGCGTATTCTGCATCAGAGCCTAACGCGGCTTTTACAAATGCGATCAGAGCTCGAAGAACGCCTTGAGGTAGACCAGCGTGATGGTGAGCTAAGTCATATCGCTCTTCCACTGATGACGCGACCAAGTGATCGATGACAGCGAGACAATTTCGAATATGATGGAGGTCAATCGAGTCGTCTTTTGGGACCAGAGACTACCTCATCAGCACAGGTGAGTTAATGGCAACTCACCAGACCGCTTTTAACATGGTCAAATCGCTCGCTCAGCGTTGTGATCTCTGGGAGTATCGCTTTGAGTGTCTTGCCCATAACTTTCTCGGGTCGCGTTATCTGGTTCAGCATGTCCGTGGAGGATGCTTTCACGAATGAAGTGAGGATTGCGGAAGCGAGGTGACGGGTACTGGACTGCTGTGAGCTTCCTATCTTGGTGAGGCAGCTTACGTGAGATGTCGGCTGTACATTCTTGCCTACACCACGTACCCTCTCCACCTACTCGTCAGCTCACTAGTATGTTTGACAGAGCCGCACGCATACCATGGGCGTGGCCTTTCCAGTCCAAGACTCGTCCAGCACGCCATTCCGTTCCTTCAGAAGACTGGCGACGAACCGGATGCATTCCGTAGCATCCGCACGAAAAAGGATGTTCTCCCCCCCAGCAATCCCGTTCATGATTACGAACAGAGCCAGCAAGCAGACTGCATCCATGATCTGATATGAGCAGCTTCCTCGGATGACGGGCTTACATCATCGCCCTCCTCTCGTACGCCCTCGAAAGCTGCCCAGACTCGCTCCGTTTGCCCGCAGACGTTGAGCTTCGACATCCACTCTTCGTCTTGCATATTCGTTAGTATATCAACACAGCTGAAAATCAGCCTTGACTTCGGCCTTGAGGCAGGCCGCCAAATACCTTGCTCTCCTAAAGCTTCTTGTGCCGGTTTCGTCCTCGATACCGTCCAGGAGATAGCCTGTTTCGTCCATGAACCGACGATTCTCCCCTTTTGATTTCATGTCATTGGCTGACTGAGGTGCTCGGGCGATAATGAGCGTCTGACATGTCAGCTAGGCATACACCGGCGAGATCCGTTGCGTACCGACAGGTCTTCGTGTGACTGTGTAGTTTCACCCGAGTTGACTTCATATCGCCTTCTGAGACTAGCGTAGCTTTCCTTTGCTAATGCTTCTTCTAGCTTCTGGACGTCTGAGACTGTGTCATCATCTTCTGCGACTACAGTCCTAGTCCTTCCATATATCCTTTTTGCCCTTCCACCTGACCCCTGACCTTCGGGCTCCACTGGCTTGATCCACATTGCAGATGGGTCGCCTTCCTCGGATACTTTCGACGGTGTTATAGGCATGGATTGCGTTTTGGTCAGTGTTTTCGTTGGGGTCGAAGGACCTGCTCTCCCTGGACTATCGTATATATGGCTAAAACCTCTACGTAACTTTGATGGCGATTCAAGTATTGCTCCAGAGCTTTGAGATTGGCCAATAACTCGTTTTCGGCTCGGGCTTGATAAGATAGACGGATCAGGGGAGATGGCTGCGAACAGGTGGGCGTAGTCGCGAGGTGACGATGTTGGAGTTGATGGACCAGCGACTGCTGCAACGGATCTTGGCGGAGTGAGGTCTCTGCGCCGGGGTACCGGTGCTTTTTTCGATTCTGAGCTGTTTTGAGAAGTGTTTGATCGTGATCTTGTAGCTCGGACTGACGGCTGTGCAGGAGATATGCGAAGTGATGGCTCAGCCTTCCTCTTTCGAGGGGTCGGAGTCGGTGGCCCAGATGCGGAAGTCAAGGGCGATGAGGTGATAATGAGTGTTTGAGCTCGTCCCGTCCTGTCCATCTTCGGTGTGTATCGTTCTTCCTGTGACGGGTGATACTCTGCAGCCATGATACTATCCTCTTCCGCTTCCCCTGTCGTCGACGCCTCTGATACCTTTGTGCCGGTCGTCGAAGTTCTCTCTCTCCCTCTTGATTCATTCCTACTTAGCCTCGACGCGCTGCTACTTCCAGTCCGTGAGACCTCAGATCTGGTACGAGTAGATGAGCCGAGCGAAGGCGAAGATTGTGAGGCTCTTTTGGCATTTGCCTGAGTCTTGGCTGTTTCCTTTTTCCCATCAATCCGATTTTTACCCACTTCCTCAGTGTCGCTATCCGTGTCGGATACATCTTGATTCTTGGGCGCCTGCACTGTTCTTTTGCGCGCGTATGTACGGCGAGGTGGTGCGGCCGGATGACTCCTTGTGATCCGCGGACTGCCCGTCGAGCTACTTGGTGATGACGAGAACATGGTGTAGCAGGTAGTGGCCTACACAGGCCTCTTGCCGCGTCTACAACACTCGAGGCTTGGGACCGCCCTTCAATGAGATCTTCTGAGTCGTACCAGCTGACAGAGCCGCCTATGATCACTAAGGGGAAAGAGAAGTAAGAGAGGATAGGATAGTCGAGACATTCCGGACATATGACTTGCCTCCACTTCGGCTTCGGCAACTGAGGACCCCGCTTGGACGTTTCGTCGAGATCTATACGATGCTGAGGTAGAACAGCACCATTCATGATACCAGGTGTTTACATCTATACACTATCATACAATGTCCTTAAGCAGTACACTATCACGCCCTAAACTCTGACTATCACTCATCATCATCAGATAGATCCACATATGCAGCTGGTTTCTTGGCAGCGGCTCGTCCTGCTCGGGGCGCCGCCGCTCGAGGAGCCGGTGCAAAGTCTTCAGAATCACTGCACATCAGCTGTCGTTCCCCGAATCTCAGGCAGCAGACTCACGATGCCTCGTCAAAGTCTGACTCATCCTTTTGGGACTTCTTCCCGATAGCCTTCTTGGCAGATTTGGCAGGGATGATATCGTCATCAGAATCCTCGGCTTCCGACGATTCAACCTTGGCGACCACCTTCTTCTTGGGTGCAGGTTTCGCTTTGGGCTTGATGATCTCCTCGTCCGAGTCATCGACTACCTTTGCTTTGGCTTTGGGTGCAGCTTTAGCTTTTGGCTTGATCGGCTCCTCGTCAGAATCGGACATGGCCTTCGCCTTTGCCTTCGAGGTGGTAGCTTTGGCGGGAGCTCTCGTGGGTGCAGGGATGTTGTACACTGATGATTAGCTCCGCGATCATTCGTGATTCGTATCTTACTCTCATCGTCATCCGAGTCGTCCAGAATCATTGGCTCAGCCTTAGCCTTGGGTTTAGCTTTGGCAGGTGCTGCCTTCTTTGTCGGTGGCTTCACATCGGCATCACCATCGGACACATTCGCACTGCATCATCAGCTGTGTTCTGTCGCCATGGATCTACCTTGATCGTTTTCCAGGCGAAGCTTTGGGAGCAGCCTTGGCTTTGGGAGCGGGCTTCGCCTTCACAGGCTGGAAGACGTCAGACTCGTCAGAGTCTTCACCTGCGGCCTTCTTCTTCTTCTTGATAGCGGCCTTGATAGCTGCTTTGCCCTTTGGTTTTCCAGACTTGGCGGCCTGGATGTCTTCCTCTAAAGCGATCTGATCATCAGCTACATATCTGCGGCGGGTGAGCAAGACATACGGCCCACTCCGTAAGGAAGCTGTCCAAGTCCTTGTTCCAGATATCCTGTGGTGAAAGCTTGAGCAGCGCGATGAGCTCAGACTCTTTGCCATCTCGCTCGCTTAGAAGTTTAGCGACCTGACATTAGTCTCTAAACACTCACCCTCAGGTAGCTCACCTTTTCAGCCGTCAAGCTCCAAATGGCCATTCCAAGCAAGTAGTCGTAATCACCAGCTTGACCCGCTTCGGCATCTTCATCATCAAGCGTCTGCTCAGTCTCGCCAGCAACGGCGATTGACTTCTTATCCTTCTTAGGGAAAGGAGTGAATTTGAGTGTTCGAAGTTCTCCCTCGATGACAGACTTCTTCTTGTTTGAAACCACAAGTTCCTTGGAGATGATCATCTGAACGAATCGGGCTTGGTTCGATAATCGCTCAAATTGCCTGTTGAGCTCGTCCGCTAGGTATTGCTATCTGTCAGCATGGGTCTGAGCCAGTCTTGATAGCCCTGACGTACCTTCCTCAGACCATAGAACTCAAGTCGCTTGTGGTAGAAATCGATCAAGATTTCCTCCGGAGAAGAGTACTTTCTGATTTTGCCATTCAAGTCGAAACAGACCATATTACTAGTAGACATGTTGGAGGTCATCTTGAAACGCTTCTCCAATCCTTCTTGCTCGGCGGCTCGCAAATTGGCTTCTGACATGTGGATCCGGAAGAAGACGGTAGTATCGGTATGGTGTTCCTCGTAGTCCTGCTAGTCAGCTGGCTCAGCGTGTGGGCATATAGAAACGGACCTTGATGGTTGCGGTTACTTTATCGGTACCGCTAGTCATCTCTTCCAGCATTTCCTTGAAGTCTTGGGTCCACTTTCGAATAGGCAACTCGGTAATTTCGATGGTAGTATCGTCGATTTTCTCAACAATACCGTTAATCTTGTACTTGTCGGCTTCTGTCCTTTCGATTGTTCCCTATTATTAGCTAGTGTCGAAAGAAGGAAACATACCTTGAAACCTCGGAACCAAGGGGTCATCTTTTCGATTTCCTCACCTCGCATGAGTCGCTGCAAGTTCTCGACAATCTCGAGAGGGTTGTAATTGGGGATCTGAGTTGACCATCCTGCGGGTCAGCCCGTGTCTCGCACAACTGACCTACCAGTTCCGATACCGTCTGCTCCGTTGATAAGAACCATGGGAACGGTCGGGAGGAAGTATTCTGGCTCGATAGACATTCCCTCTTCCTCGAGGTAGTTGAGAAGTCCATCGTCGGCGGGATGGAAGATAGCTCGGGTCATTCGGGGTACATTGGTGAAAATGTAACGAGCGCTAGCTGCGTCTTTTCCTCCCTAATGGTCAGTTTATTCCTCGAAGATCAGCTGTAACTCACGGCCAGTCGAGTACCGAATTGACCGTTGGGGTCAAGCAGATTGATGTTATTACTTCCGACAAAGTTCTGGGCTAAACCAACAATAGTAGCCGTCAAACTGACTTCACCATGATGGTATGCAGTCTTCTCTGCGACATATCCGGCCAATTGAGCCACCTTGATCTCCTTGACGACACCTTTCTTGAAACACCCAAAGAGCACCTTTCGCTGACCTGGCTTCAGACCGTCTGCGCACGAAGGAATAGATCGAATGTTATCTGCCATGGAGAACAGTATGAGCTCCTTGTTGATGAAGTCGGAGATGGGGACAGAGGTAATATCGTGATTGAGGTATGTTCCGGGCTGGGAGGTCAATTCAAGCCCTCACCGAGTCGACTCACCCTAAATTGCCTGAGCCATTCCTTTCGGTCATCTGCCTTCTTCTTACTGAATGCCATGTCGATCAGACCTCGGTCATCAGGCTTGATCGTCTCAAAAGCTAGTCGATGCTTATCAAGGTCGTTAAAGTATTTCTTAGCGTCGGCAGATGTACTGGTACCCAGACCCTAGCTAGTCAGTGTCGGTGCTATGTCCTGAACGAAAAAAATACCTTGTAGTACTTGGCGTCCCACCCTCGACCACCGTTATTGTTGGCCACCCATTCCTCGTATTGAGGCATGGTGTAGAAACTGATTTCCTGCTTGTTCTTCGAAACTTTCACGATGGGGGTGATAAACTCGACCAGGAAATCGGGAATCTTCAACAGAGAAGGATAGGAGTGATCGAGGTAGTTGATTATAAGACCCTTGATGTGGGAACCATCGTGATCCTGATCCGTCATGATCATCAAATGACCATATCGAAGCGAATCGACTGACGTATAGTCATGTCCGTGTTTGAGACCAAGAATCTGCTTGAGATGCTGCAGCTCGACGTTCTTGACGACCTGCTCGTGGGCCGCTTCTCGGACATTCAGCAATTTACCACGTAGAGGAAAAACACCGTAATCGTCACGACCGACCACGGCGAGACCTGAGACAGCTAGGGCTTTGGCGGAATCTCCTTCAGTCAGGATGAGAGTACACCTCTTTCCGTTTCGACCGCCAGCGTTGTTGGCGTCTTCAAGCTTGGGGATACCTCCGATTCGGGTCCGCTTGGTTCCGTCCGATTTCTTCATGATCTGGTCCTGCTTGAACTTGGCCCAGCTGAGGACATTGTCGATGATACCGGACTTGGCGACTGCTTTTCAGCCTGGCTTTAATTGATATGACTTACCCTTCTTGACAAAGTCTTCTGACAGTTCACATTTTGATCCGAAAGCAGAGCTCTTGAGGGTCAAAGTATCCTTGGTTTGCGAATCGAAAGCGGGATTTTCGATGAGCGCATTGACAAAGATCCACATGTGATTCTTGATCTGGAAAGGCTTGACTGGCGCGGCCTTGTTCTTTTTCTTGATCTGGTCCATACTACTTGTCAGTCTAGTCCGTCATAGCGTGTGGCTCACAGCTTATTGGCCAACTGTGTGGTAATCATATCGACATGGGTACCTCCCTTGATCGTGGAGATGGAATTGGCAAACGAGACGTGCTGGGTCTGACCGTCGGAGAGGGCAAATGCGACCTCCCATCGTTTGTTGACAATCTCGTAGATGATAGCAGGCTTGGCGATTGTAGCACCACCAGCAGCGTCGGCGGCCGCTTGGGTTGAGGCATTGAGGTACATTTCGACGTACTGCTATCAGCCCGCAATCGGTAGTCCATACGTACCTGTTTGAAATTTTTGACCTTGAGTCTCTCCGAGTTCATAAACACCTTGACATCTCGAACTGTACCGGCGATATCGTAGACTCGTTTCATCATGAGAGCATAAGTATCGTCGTCGATACCGTTCATACCGAATCTCTCCAATTCGGGCGTAAATGTGATCTTGGTCCACTCCTCTTCTTTGGGATTCTCTGTTATCTGACCATCAGCGCTTCTTCAACTCGTCCCATACCTTTGGTGTGCCCTTTTTCGTCATGTTCTGGCTGAATATCTGCTTATATTTCTTGCCATTGACTTTGTCTGCGGTCTCGACGACTAATCTCGTCAGCCATGAATGAGAGATCAAGATTCGGCAGACTCACTGAACTCGGAAGAGTAGATGTTTGCGAGCTTCGCTCCGTAACCATTCCGACCACCAGTCAACTTCTTCTGATCATCGTCATAATTACTCGAAGTCAATCTGGTTGTCAGCTTGTACAAGAGAGAGAAAGAGATAGAATATGCAACTTACAGATTACCGAAGATCAGCTCGGGAATCATTATTCCCTCTTTCTTGTGCATCTCGACTGGGATACCCTTTCCGTTGTTCATGACTGAAATTTGATTCTTCTCCCGGTCGATAGTGACTTTGATTTGGTCCATGGTTGCATCGTTGATCTGGGCGTCAGTTTCGACGTTTCATATTCGCCTGATAGATCGCACCTTGTTATCGGCCGCATTGACCAAAATTTCATCGAAGATTTTGAAGAAACCGGGTACAAAGGTTGTATTACTATCGTCAGCGACATTCCTGTCACTTGGAACTTACCGGTTGACCATCATCTTTGTTGCCTCGTCATACACCCACATCATCTGGGTAATGGCCTCTACGGATCCAATGTACGAATCGGGTCGTTTGAGGACATGCTCGAGTTGTGATAGCTGCAGGTGAGTTCTTGGATATAAGCGCTAGAATAAGGATGCGTACCTTCTGGTACATCTCGCTAGCACTCTTCTGCTTAGTCGAACCATTGCCAACCGGGATGTTCTCGTCATCACTGTCCAGGACCGTGTCCTTCGATTTGCCTTTGGGCTTCACAGGTGACTTCACAAAGTCAGAGTCTTCTTCCGATATGGACTCATTGGGCGCATTCTTCTTGGATGCCAGGGGTTGTTTCTTGGCTGGAGCTTTCTTGACGGCTGGAGCCTGAATACCGTCAGCTCGGACCTCTCGACGCACGTTGATGGACATGCCTTCGTTGGCTTCGAGCTAGATGCTGCAGCTTTCTTTGCTGGAGCAGCCTTCTTGGCTTTGGGAGCTTCGACAAAGGCATCGGAGCCGCTGTCGTCAGCAATGCGGAAACCGTCGCTCTCGCTATCCGACATCCTAGGCGGTGTAATGCAGCTAAATTGACGAATGATGGCGGGGCGAGGTCGTGACTGGGGTATGTAGGCGGAGATTCGGGGAGCGGTCGGTCGTAATAATGATAGTAGTGAAGAGTAAGCTAGTCTCAAGGGCATGCAACGCCCGTATGTATAGTGTGTTGCAGTTAGCTTGTCAACAGATTGATTGTCCGACGCGCTTTGTTGATCTTTGCTTTTGCCTTTCAGGGGGTGGAGGTAGATCAACACGTGAGATTAGATTCCGCTTAATGGCTGCGTTTCCAGTGCTAGATACCTCGTAACTACTACTATCGAACAAGCCATAAACGTCCTTCAAGTTGTTAGAGCCATAGCATAGAGGCTTACAGCTAAGCTCAGGTCCAAAACGAGACGAAATGTCCAGACAACAGGATAATCCGTTTGACGATATCCTGCAACCACAACCACGTCACCCGAGGCCAACATTCCAGGACGACCCGTTCGGCGACGACGACGATGAATTATTCAGTCCACCCGCGCCCGGAGCTTCTGGATCAGGACATCAGCAGACGCGTGGATCAGTGGACCAAGGTCAGGGTGGTAGGCACGGATATGCTTTAGATCCATTCTTTGACGAGTGAGTCACTGTCATCAAACAGACAAGTATTCAGCTGAACCCTAGTGACGACGAGTACGGCCAACCTGGATCTTCTACCGCGTACCAAGCTCCTCAATCATCCTCAACTGTCAACGTCTCACGCGGCTTCGGTCAGTCACAGCCTTCCCTCATGGACGCGTCCGAGCCATTCGCGCAGTCCGGAGCCGTGCCAGCTGGATTTGCCGGACCGGACGATAAACACATGGGTGAGCCAATGGGGAAGGGATACGGAAGAGGAGGAGACCCATTCGATGACGACGAAGGACCTTCGGCATACTCGTTCTCAACGCCTCAGGCCGGACCCTATTCTCGAGCTAAACGAGGGAAATGGGCAACATTCAAAGAGAATCACCTGACGGATGTCGACTGGACTTTTGGTGTCAACTCGCTGCTGGGCAGGAAAAGCAAGTTCGATGGAGTTCCGAGAGAGATCAGCTTGAACGATCCTGCTGGGAACAAGGTCAAGGGATTCGAGAACAACTCGGTATCAACCGGGAAATATGGTCCAATCACCTTCTTGCCAAAGTTCTTGTTCTGTAAGCCATCATCCCTGTTTGTCTCGAGCAACAGACTAACTGTCAGCCGAGTTCTCCAGATCTGCCAATTTGTTTTTCCTGTTCACGGCGTGCATTCAACAAGTACCTGGCGTCTCGCCGACAGGCCGGTATACCACAATTGTCCCCCTCGCAGTTGTCATTATCGCCAGTGCTTTCAAGGAGATACAAGAAGACTTTGTGAGCCATCGTGAACGTGATGTAGGCTCATCAGCTAACAATGCAGAAACGCCACGCTTCTGATAAATCGCTCAACAACAACAAAACTCAAGTACTAGCAGACCAGGGCTTTGACGAAAGACCTTGGCGTCGTATACGCGTTGGAGATGTCGTTCGCCTTGACGTCAACGCTTTCATTCCCGCCGACATGGTACTTCTGAGCAGTAGTGAGCCAGAAGGTCTATGTTACGTGGAAACCGCCAACCTCGATGGGGAGACCAATTTGAAAATCAAGCAAGCCCACCCTTCTACCGCGACCTTGACGAATCCGCATGCCGTCTCGATGTTGCGTGGTCACCTGATGTCGGAACCGCCAAATTCGTCGTTGTACACTTATGACGGTACATTCCACCTATCTTCCGCCATGCCTGGATCTGCGCCTACTAAAGTGCCTGTTGGACCAAATCAGATGCTGCTTCGAGGAGCTCAGCTACGGAATACGAGTTGGGTCTACGGGATCGTCGTCAACGCCGGACATGAGACCAAGTTGATGAGGAATGCCACGTAAGACCCGTGACCATTCGACAT
>Ga0265798_10011899_pt1 | contig 10557 bp, 7 predicted proteins | sample P3T30metagenome_FD_192430 | JGI IMG/M metagenome (GOLD analysis project Ga0265798, IMG submission 192430) | Plant litter microbial communities from East Loma Ridge, Irvine, California - P3 T30 | ecosystem: Environmental > Terrestrial > Plant litter > Unclassified | place: USA: California... | reverse complement strand
TGCTTGCAGGACGAATTTGCGCTGTCTGCCCAGACCCGCCGCCGACGCGCACCGAACATTTAGCACCGCGTCGTCTTCAAACGACAGAATCTCAACGCGACCGATAGCCCCTTCGTTCTTTCGCAATCGAGCCGACATTCGACCATCAGCCATTAGGAATGCTCGTGAAATATCTTCGGGACGCCCTTACTCGATAGAGGCTTCTCCGCAAGCTGCTGGCTCGAACTTCGCAGCGCTTCCGCATCGCCGCCTTATCTCCCTTACTGGCCCCCATACTGTGAAGTTTCTGCAAGGGCTCATTACGAATAAAGTCGACGAAAGCCGACAATCGCCCTTCTACGCAGCCTTTCTCGATGCGCGCGGCAGAGTGTTGTGGGATGTGTTTGTCTGGGTGTGGCCAAAGTTGGTGCAGGAGAAGGAGCCTTGGGCATGCTACATTGAAGTTGATGAGAGTGAATTCGAGTCTCTGAAAAAGCATCTAAAGAGGCACAAACTCCGGAGCAAGGTGCAGATTTCGGATGTGAGTGCAGATGAGATAGGCGTGTGGGCGGCCTGGGGCTCAGAAGCCGGGCAACGCAGATCAGAAAGTATAATCGCCGAAATGAGCGATCCACGCTGCCCAGATATGCGTCGTTATCTCGCGAGCACAAATACAACAACGGTAATAGAGGGAGCCGAGCCAGTGGACGTACGAGAATACCACCTCCAACGCTACAGGAATGGCATACCCGAAGGACCACAAGAGATAGCAAGAGAGAGCGCATTGCCAATGGAGTGCAATATTGATCTCTCGCATGGTATAGACTTCAAGAAAGGTTGTTACGTTGGCCAGGAACTTACCATTCGCACAAAACACACCGGCATCGTCCGGAAGCGCATCTTGCCTGTCCATATCGACAACCCCGGCAAAACAGCTGCCCTACCGGAACATGGGACTGACATTAAGCAGCTAGATGAAAACGGGCATATCAAGAAGGGGCGTGCAGCAGGCAAGTTCATCAGAGGCATTGGAGATGTGGGTCTAGCACTGTGTCGATTGGAAAACATGACTAGTATGAAAATCAGTGCTGAGGGAGGGACGTGGAAACCTGGTATGGAGTTTGGGTGTGAGACGAATGATGGGATTGTCAAGTTAAATCCCATTTTGCACGATTGGTTCGTGCAAAGGGAGAGGGAGCTTTGGGACAAGAATAGGTTGAGGCTGTAGAGATATGATGAATCGCAGTATGTTCACGATTTTGTGTCCCGTGTAACTACCTGTTTGTATTTGGATTCATCGTTGAAATATGCCGTGCAAGTTCTGGTCTTGACCGGCACGCTTTGTTTGCAATAGCCCGTAAGCCTACCCGTGGATGGTGGGGCTGTGCAATTGTGGCTTGGCCCGTGTAGCCTGGAAAACGTCACCTGGCTGTTCCATGCCGTATCTTTACTATACCCTGACCACACCCGTAATCATAATTCATGACCTTCCTCCGCTGTACTTCGAATGTTCTTTTGCCTATAGTTCCTCTTTCGCAGCCAACGTGTTTGTATCTTAATAACTAGTTGATATGGTCGCCACACTACCCTCAAGCTCATCCAAGCACCACTTCTCCATTTCAAGCATCATCTCAAAATTTCGGGTAAGGAAAACGACGGGCAACGAAAAGAACGGTGCGCAATAAGTGCAAGATGCACCACTAGAAGCGCAGCCGCCACTGAAGCCGGGAATGTTACCCTTAGTCCTACCAGAGCATCAACAAACTCTATCGAGACTCGGTTGGACCACTGTCACTTTTCCAAACTCTTTGTCAGCACAATCATCCCCAGACTTGAACGAGCCCCATGCGCCAGAGCCTGGATCTCATCCTCTTCAGACTGCCTACGAGCAGCTATTCGCAGCAAGTCAAGCTTTCTTCAACCAGCCCGATAAGGAAAAGCAGCAATGGAAGCACAAACTTAGGTCTGAAGAGGGCTGGTCCAAGATCCCAGGAGAAAAGGAATTCATCACTTTGAGAACTCTGGAGTATTGCCCGGAAGTCTTAAGAGAGCCTGCTGAGAGATATTGGGATCTCATCGGACAACACTGCAAAAACACGTTGGGCAGAATCTCGACGTCCCTGGGATTGCCAGACGGCGAAGATGAGGGACTGAAGCAATACGTTGGACCCTGTGGTTTATTGCAAGATTCAGATAAGAAGAAAACAGCGACGATGTTGCGTTTATTTCGATATGAAGGATGGGAAGCGAAGGTCGTCGCTGAACCGCATGCTGATCTAGGACTACTAAGTGTGGTGGTGGGGGATGTGCCTGGCCTGGAGGTCTGGGATGGAGCCGACTGGTTCGCTGTAGAGAAAGTAGTCGAGGGTTCTGGGAGAAAAGGAGCTACTATGCTTGCTGGACGGCAACTCGAACGACTCTCCAATGGAAGATATCCTGCTGGTGGCCATCGCGTCGTAGCTTATGGATCCATGGAACCTCCAACAAGCCCCACCCAATCTGCTCCGCAGCCTTCTTCCACTAATTCCGCTTCCGTCAATGACAAAAGATACCGATTTTCGATTGTCTTCGTTCTCCGCGCTCATGAACCTACTATTATCAAATCCGATTCCCTAGAGACTGAAGTCACCGGCAAATGGGCTGAACCTATGAACGGCATTACTGCTGGTAAATTTTACGAGAAGATTCGAAGCCAGCATTTCAATATCAACATCGACATGGACGAGAGGGAGAAGCAAAGGAACAAGCTAAACAACATCAAAGGAGGGAGGAAAGACGAGAGATGAAAGCCTGTGAAAGAAGGCGAGTTGAGCAGTGATTGAATTAGTTCTATCGTATTTTAGACATGATTGCATAACTTTTGACAGAATCAATCCATACAATCATACATGTCGCTGCAAGGAGAGGAGCTAATCAGATTTGGCCTAGTATCCTCATTTGAACACCGAATCTTGTCCACCTTGCTTTAGGCACATACACCACTAATATTATCACTGAATCGCGCTGCATGAGGCGATGCGCGAATCAATCCATCGTTCATTGTAGCACTGGTATCAGCTGAAGTGCGCAGTATGACGCATACCTAGGTAGGTTTAAGGCCAGCTGTAGGCTCAGCCTCCTGTCATCTTGTGGTGGGGTCGAAATCGAAATCGAGAACCTCATCTCCACAACTCGTCAATACCAGTCCAAGTCTTTGGAGATCTGGCAAAATCCTCAGGCGGCCCAACAATATTCGCCTGATACGCAGTTCCATCATGATCTTTATCGACACTAAGACCCTGGCTCTGCATGTTCGAGATTATGCTGATCCAGATCAACGGTATGCCATCTTGTCGCACGTATGGGGTCCTACCAAGGACGAGTTGACTTATGAAGAGATGCATGTTGCTCCGCAAGACCGTCCAAAATCCACGCTCGCAAAGCCAGGGTACCGGAAGATCATCGAGACCTGCAGGATAGCTTCTTCACCTCGGTACAGACTGCCATATGTATGGTGCGATACTTGCTGCATCAACAAGTCTAGCAGTGCAGAGCTTAGCGAAGCAATCAACTCTATGTTCAGATACTACAAAGAAGCTCGGGTGTGCTTCGCCTATCTCTTCGACGTCACTGAAAGCGATTACTCCTTCATCTCATCAAAATGGTTTTCTCGCGGCTGGACACTACAGGAACTCATTGCGCCGAAGGATGTCGTCTTCTACAACCAAAAATGGGAGTTTCGAGGTACGAAATCGAGCCTGGCTACCCAGATTACGGAGATCACAGGAATTCCTGACAAGATCCTCAAGCAAGAGATGGAGCTGAGCGAGGTGCCTGTTGCTCAGCGCTTCTCGTGGGCAGCTGAGCGCAAGACTACCCGGGACGAAGACATGGCATACAGCCTCCTTGGTATATTCGATATTAACATGGCAATGCTGTATGGAGAAGGGTCAAAAGCATTCATCCGCTTGCAAGAACAGATACTCAGCCAATGTGCTGATGACTCGATCTTCCTGTGGAATGACCAATTCTCGGATCAGGAGCTGACAGGTCTCCTTGCTCCTTCTCCGAAAAGTTTTCGACAAATGCGATCAATCACACCTGAGCCGACAGTACGTCCGCGGGACTTTTACCTTACAAATCGTGGCATCCGTCTCAAGCTGGGTAAGAGATGTCCCTTCACGAATTGCATGTGAGACATATACTAACCCCGTACACGCATCTTTTAGGTCTCGCATGGGACAACGATACCGGACTTGCTATATTACCAGTAAAGCACTCCCTCGGTACCGTGGGCAAACCTGTTGGTGTATACCTCAGGCGAGTGGGGCCGGATTTATTTGTTCGCGCGCAGCCTCAAAAGTGCCCCTCGGTGAAGACCGAAGTGGTGTACACTGAGTTCACTGCAGTCAAATCGTTGACAACTACGCAAGCCGCGACTATCATGGACAAAGTCATGCGAGTAATTAAGCCTGCGAGTGTCCGTGTCAACCGAGTGGAACCCAATGGCCTTTGGGACCCATCCGCAAAGTGGCTGCACGCAACGCACACTGGCGCCATCATCGGCTATATGGAGTTCAAATCCGATGCATATCCTGTCTTCGCATTTGTGTTCTTCTTCAGGAACGGCCATTGGTCAGCTACCGTGGTCGTTGGTGATCGGTGGACTGCTAGACGGAAGGACTTTTACAGACACTACCATGTCAATCTTCATGAGCTCTGGTATTTCGACACAATGGGCGATTCTAGGATGGAAAAGATCGACAGAATTAAACCTGACTCCCATGTTTTGACACTGCATATGCGAGTTGCAAGGGGTACTGCACGACCCCACCTGGAGATAAGGGAAGTAGATAGGAAAGAGGGCTCATGATGAAGTCCCGATAGTTTCTGAGTGTGGAGAGCGATAGGAATTCACATTATGTCATAGATCAATCAGACAATACAACACAATCGGAAATGGACAGGCATGTAAGTAGTTACATGAGAATACAAAAGTCTTATATGGGTTTGAGTTACAAATATCTACAAGAATGAATGAAGAATGCTGTGTGAGCCATGATCATTGGTACAGGTAATCGTACTCCTTCTTCAACCTTCCAAAGCCAATCTTTGGCTGGTAGTCCTCGACCTTGTCAGCACCAAAGTCGTAGACGGAGTAATATCTCTGTAGGAACGCAGCACCGACAAGCGCGAACCCGTACTGCTCGCTATCGTCAAATGGCGGCATGCACTGGTCACCAGGCTCGGTGAACTCGTCACCTCGCATAGTGAATGACACATCGTCTTCGGGAGCACCCTCACCAAGAGTCAGAGTGACTGCCCACGAAGCATTCAAATGTTGACACTCCATGCGCTCCTCACCATTCATAAGCTTGGTGTTGTTCCAGCCAAGGTTGAAGTACATGGCATCGACAATCTCTGTCGGGACGGAAAGGCGTCCAGCTCCCGTATCGAAAACAGCTCCGGCTTGATACGTTGACCATGTCGTGTTGGCCTTTGGGAAACCGCCCTTCGTTACAGCGGTGGTGGGAAGACGACCGTTGTGAATCTCGATAGTGGCATTTGGTGCCGATGGGTCCTCTGTAACGAGTACGTTGACGCTCCTGAGTGGCGCACGCCAGAGCTGATATTCTGCCTCTTTCCTCAAGGGCGCGTAGACCATCTCGCCGTCCACATACTTGTCTTCATGGCTGCCACCAATGGTCAAAACACCATCTTGCTCGCCTTCATCCTTCAAGTTCTTTCCGTAGTACAGTCCAAAACGTGGAGCATCCAGTTGACCGTTCCACAGTAACTGTTCGACCAAGGTCGTTGTGTTTTTCTCCGCAATGGTGGAAAAGCCTAAGCCGAGGAAACCGTCGGCGGTGATGAAACGCCAGCTGCTTTGGTTGGCGGACAGGAAGGTCTGGTTCCATTCTACGCCGCCGTCTGTAGTGCTGAAAATGTCCTGGAAGGTACCGCCAGCGACTTCGCCGCCTAGGTACGGAATCGACGCGGGAATGTCAAGGTTGACGGACGTTGATGAGGCGGACGCATTGTACTTTACTCGTTCGTAGTCCGAGATCTTTCCGTCCGGGCAGGAGGCCTCGGTACAGTCAGTGTTGACAAGGAAAATCGTTGACGAGCCGGTATCAAATAACAAGCGGTGTTCTTTGGCAGGTGTGCCAATATCCAGCTTGACGCTGGCATAGCTGCCCCTAACGACAACAGGCAGTTCGACTATGGATGCCGAAACGGTGGTGGCAACAGCCAAGAGCTTGATTATGTGGGCCACCATGGTGGAAGACGGGATATCGAGAAGTCAATGTAGGGTGCAGCGAGTGTAGAGAAACGGGAAGCTCTCGATATGGCAAATAGTGTCTGGTCTCGCCATAGGTATATACTCGAATTTACGCGATTCAGTACCACAGCATAAAAATCGTATCTACCAGAGTACCCGCCGGTTGTTTCAATGGTCCAGTCTATTAGAGATGAACGTCGTATTCTATTTTTAATCGAGCGGCTTTCTGGAAAGCTTCAGGCCAGATGAAGCCTGCAAGCCGATGTGAGCTGGTCGAAAGGAGGTGCGCCAAAACCATAAAAGGTCTAGTCTCGATCGGTCGGCCCGGACATGACCACGAGTGGCGCCGCTTCGCACGGGTAAGGCTGGCTAGATATGTTCTTCCAGCCGCCCGATGATGACATTAGAGCTGAGCGAACCTGGTAATGCGCATACGAGAACGTTACATCGAGGCAGAAACGACGTTCGATATAACACATGACTAGATCTCGAAGGGGAGCAGGCGCAGCTAGTACGAAGCAACAGCTACGTAATAAGTAGCTCACAGGCCGAGGAACTTCCGTGAGCACAAATCTCCGAGTGATCTGCCTCTGTCTTTCGCACAGCACGTGGGACCGCGTCTTGCTTCCTAACCCGTAAGAGTAACACACGCAAGACATTGTTCTTTACACATTTTCTGGTAGCCGCATCAGTGATGGATTTGGTGTTGTCGAAACTCGCTTTTCGCTTTCGCTGCTCAAGAAGATGGCAAACTTGGCAAGGTATGCATTCCCACAACGCAAAACTATTTGATGACCAGGTAGTACAAGCGATTCCGCTCGAACGGAGGCGCTAGATAGAACAGGTCGCTTTGCGATGCGCGAGAAGTAGAGGCGTTGAAGCCTGCACACAGCGTAGAGCGCTTGTGAGGAAGGTGCAAGGGCGTTCCGTCAGTAAGTAGGACGGGTTGGCGAGTGAAGCTCATGGGAAAGAGCATCTAAGCACCTAGGTAATCATGATAACTGTTCTTTGCTGATCAATGCGTAGTCTTCTCTTCATCTAAGCGGTAGATGATCATGACCGAATGCACATTGGCTAATCGTACGGGAAGCTGATGCGTGTCAGAGCATCTCGCGGTTTTGGAATGTGCTTGATCAAGTGAATGGAAAGTGTTGTTCCTCGTTGATAGAATGATGCAGACCAATGAGACATTTGTGCAGCGAGGCGCGAAGCTCGAGACAGTGTGTGGGATACAGCTGATGCTGGGTGTCGCAGGCTACCAGAGCCAGTGACGTTTGATAGGGTTCCAAGTTTGGTGTTTCATCGGTTGCGGAGTGCGGAACACGGCCGTAGCGTCGAGTTGGAAACGACAACCCAGGTAGCCGAACGCATGACGCCGTCAGTACAACGAGGGAGAAAGTCAAGCAGCTGGCTGCAGAAACGGTCTCATGTGCGGTGATTTAAGACGACTTGAAAGGACCGAGCCGCATCTCCTTTTTGTAGTGAAGTGGCCAGGAACAGGCTAGCGCGTGAGACGTTTCAGAACAAGGCAGGGGCATGCGTTCGGGGAAGGACAAGCAAACGACGCCAAAATCATTCACCCTCCTGGCCAGCGTCACGACCTCAGTTCCCACGGCGTGCCCCTCACTGGCAGCGACATACCCGTGGCCATATTGCTTTTCGCTCCATTCTCTCGCGCTCCCGGCCGCGTCACTCGCATGCCCCCAAACACTCGCGCCCGATTGCCGCACCACGACCAGTGGCTCAGCCGCTCCTTGCTCGAAACACGCCCCAAGAACGCATGCGACGCCTGTAACGCTCTCCCCGGACCACGCACGCGATTCTCTGCTCTTTGTGCTGCTGCTATTTCCACGGCAACTCGACTCGCGCTACCACGTCCCTGCGCAGGTCGACCCAGCCACCCATCGCGCCTCGTCTCACCTGGCCATTCCTCCGAACCACGACCCCCAATCGTTCAACGCGCGCAGAGGAATGAGCTAGGATGACGCGACCCCATATCATCAGAGCAGGTACGAAGGCATACACCGAGTGCGCAATGCGAGGTGCGCCTGCTAACCCATGTGTCTAGACACCATCGACCTGCAGGACAAAACATCGCCCACCGCCAAGGACCACTCCCACCAGCCCCAACATCCGGCGCCGCTTGGAATTGGTCCAGCAGCGCCCCATCAGCAGGCTGCTATACGACAGGTCGAGCAAGAGCGCAACTCCGAGGAGGCCCGTCTGCAAGATGCATGGAGCGACGCTGGCAGTCAGCTACGAGACGACCCCGGCTCCGATGACGACCGCACGGTAATGAACAACGCCAATCCACGAAATGGCCCCCAGCAAGACGAGCAGGCTGTCAGGCTGAATGGCGGTGCATCCGCCGACAACGATGATGCCGACATGCAGGATGCCGATGAGGAGGACATGGACGACGACATGATGGACAAGATCTCGAGTTCGCCCTCGATAGACGATGGTGGGTATTCTCTACCTCTTCACCCCGCGATCTGGCCGGCGAGACGAGAGTCTCTGACTCCCCAGTCTTCGCCCGTGCTCTCAACTATCGCTTCTCCTTCTTCTTCTTCTCCGTTTACGAATACGCCTATTCATTTTCCTATCTCTGTCCCTAATCTTTCCTCACGGGATCGACCTACATCGATCCCCGTTTCTTTACTATTTCCTTTGCACCCAGAAATCAAGTCAACGGAGCATCATCGTGGTGAGTATTCCTGGACAAGGGCCACCACGGCACCGGACAACAACGAAGAACTACTCGCGGAGGTGGGTACCAGTCCAACGACGAGACGACTGAGGGCCGTCCAACGTCGCATCGAGACAAGAGAAGACTCTCAGGCATCACTAATGTCCGAACTGGACGAGGAGCAGGTCAAACGCATATTGGAACCGATTGATCGTACCCTTCTAAACACACCGGAAGACCCCTTTCTGGATCCTGCCCCAAGTTCACCTCGAACGACAAATGACACTCCACTCAAGGCTAGCCAACCCGAAGATGAAGAGGATTCCTGGACCACCGACAGTGACGCCGACTCTTGGGACGCAGATCTGGACCAAGACAACGATGATGCATCCAATGACGTCTCTTTTTCTGATGACCCTAGATTTATCGACTCAGGATGGGGAGGCGAATGCTTACGAGAAACAGAAGATATCGACTTCGAATTCGTCTACGCCCTGCACACATTCGTCGCGACCGTCGAAGGTCAGGCAAACGCAACCAAAGGTGACACCATGGTGTTACTCGATGATAGTAACAGCTACTGGTGGCTGGTACGAGTTGTCAAGGACAACAGCATCGGTAGGCATTCGCAGCTAAACCTTCAACTATTTCTAACTCAAGCTACAGGCTATCTGCCCGCCGAACACATCGAGACACCAACAGAACGCTTAGCCCGCCTCAACAAGCATAGAAACATAGACCTCTCCGCAACCATGCTTGGCGACACCGCCGAGAAATCCAAAAATCCGCTCAAGAAGGCCATGCGACGAAGGAATGCCAAAACTGTACAATTCGCGCCACCTACTTACGTCGAAGCCTCAGACTACGATTACTCGTCCGACGAGGGTGAGGGCGAACTCTTTGGTGGACCAGAGCCAAAGCAATTACAACAGCAGCAAGCGGCAACACAGGACGGCGATGCTGCTCAAGAAGAGAACCTCCAAGTACAACCACTGAAGGTGAATGGTGCAAAGAAGGATGGCCAAACCGAGGGTGATGCACGAAGCTCAAGCGAGGAGTCTGCGAAACGATCAGAAGACCGAGAAAGAGGAAGCGAAGACGCGGTAGATCGGCCTTTGGACCCCAAAGTCTCTCGCAATGGTACGCTGCGCAACACAGACTCTTTCTTCAAAGATGAAAATACCGAAACACGCAAGATCACACTTACTCCTAACCTGCTTCGCGACGACTCAAGCACGTCAACTACCGGCTCTCGCGAGCGTGGGCCTAGTCTGGAGAGTCTGGAAAAGAATGGTTTCGCGGATAAGGTCAAGGACGACAAAAAGAAGAAAGAGAAGAAGTCAGGTATGCTCAGTGGACTCTTCAAGCGCAAGGACAGGAAGGGTAAAGGTGCACAAGACTCCATGGACAGCGACATCGAGAAACCGGAAGAAGCGGATCGCAGCTAGCCACAATCAAAACCGTCAGACGAACTTGCAGAACGGTCGTCAGCTGAACAAGTGACAGCTCCAGCACCGTTGAGACAATTGAGTAAGCCCAAGGTGCACAGAAGTCACCGAGACGATTCGCCGCAGAAGACAAAGGGCATCTTGAAGACTGAAAGCCCAACAGAGCTGAGCGCTGAACC
>Ga0265798_10011898_pt1 | contig 10559 bp, 12 predicted proteins | sample P3T30metagenome_FD_192430 | JGI IMG/M metagenome (GOLD analysis project Ga0265798, IMG submission 192430) | Plant litter microbial communities from East Loma Ridge, Irvine, California - P3 T30 | ecosystem: Environmental > Terrestrial > Plant litter > Unclassified | place: USA: California... | reverse complement strand
AGGGGGTGGGAAGCGGTGCGCATGCTGATCGAACCAAGGCTGGGAACGCGCAGCTTGGTTTCCAAGTCTCAGAATGTAAACACTTTTGCCGCGCAAGCAAAGTTTCTGTCGGCTTCGCCAAACATGGGCGTTGCGGCCACGGCGGAGAATGGCGCCATGGCCGCGTGTGAACGCTTGCCATGAGCGACGACGTTGACGCGGTATTACCGAGGAGGTCTCGAATGCAGCACGGAAAGAGCACCGCCACGCGCCGCTTCATCATTGCGGTCGCATCGGTGAAGGGCGGGACGGGCAAAACCACCCTGGCCGCCAACCTGGGCGTGGCGCTCGCTTTGTCGGACCGGCAGGTTGCCGTGCTCGACCTCGATCCCCAGGATGCGCTGTATGCCCATCTTGACCCGGTCGGCGGCCATGGCGAGGGCATTGTCGGCGCAAGCCTGGACGGCCTTCACTGGGCCGATATTGCACGTTACAGCCCGCATGGCGCAATGGTGCTTCCCTACGGGAAGACGAGCCACACCGCACGCAAGGTGTTCGAGCATGCGCTGGAAAACGAGCCTGACTGGCTGGCGCAAGGCGTCGACAGCCTGGGGCTTGGTGCCGACAGCGTGGTGATCTTCGATACGCCGACGACGCCCTCAGGGCTGTCCGTCCAGGCCTTGGGTCTGGCCGACATGGTGGTGATTCCGCTGCTGGCCGATGCAGCGTCCTACGCCACGGTACCTGCCATCCGGCAATTGCTGGACGCGTATCCGCCCACCCACAATCGTGGGCGCGAATACCTCTACGTCACAAATCAACTTGATGCTGCGGATGAATTGGGCCGAGACGTGGCGCGCCTGATGCGCCGCGAGTTCGCCGGCCACCAGGCTGGTGAAGTGGCCAGCGACCCGGTGTTTCGGCGGGCCCATGCCAGTCGCTGCAGCGTCTTCGATTACGACGCCAACAGCCGCGGGGCCAGTGACCTGCTGGCCGTTGCACGGGTGATTGCAAGACGTTTTCCGGTTACTCAAGATGCATGAAACGCCGATCGACCAGGCCGGGTCTTCCTGGGCGCAAGACCCCCTGCGTCTATCGCGATTGCTCGACAGCACGACTGACTACATTGCATTCATCGACACCGCAGAACGCCTGGAATATCAGAACCTTGCCGCCCGCGAGTTGATTGGTGGGGTCGATCTGCGCGGCAAGACCCTGACCGAGCTCGAAAACACCATAGGCAGCCCCGCGTGGGGAGCGCAGGTGCGGGAGGCATTGCGCGACGGGGTGCATGTCCAGTTCGACTGGTTCGCGCCGAATGTGCAGCGCTGGCTGACGCAGGACGTCTATCCGGTCGCTGGTGGCATTGCGCTGTTCTCACGCGACGTGACGGCCCGCCATGAACAGGAACTGGCGCGCCAGCACGATCATCAGCGCCTGAGCCATCAGGCAAGTCACGATGCGCTGACGGGCCTGCCCAATCGCATGGCCTTGCACGCGATGATCGACGAAGAACTTGCGCGTCCGGGCGGACCGGAATTCGCGCTGCACCTGATCGATCTGGACGGTTTCAAGACCATCAACGATACCTTGGGTCATGCGTTTGGCGATCTGCTGCTGAAGCAGGTTGCCGAGCGCCTGCGCAGCTGTCAGGGCATGCACGGCACCGTCGCTCGCTATGGCGGGGACGAGTTCGTGCTGCTGCAGACAGGCAGTGTGTCCCAGGTCGAGGCCGTGGCGACTGGCCGGCGCATCATCGCCGAGCTGAGCCGCGGCTATCAGATCGAGCGCGAGAACGTGCTGGTCGGTGCCTGCATCGGCATTGCCTTTGCGCCCTTGCACGGCAAGGACGCAGACAACCTGTACCGCGCGGCAGATGCGGCGATGTACCAGGCCAAGGCGGTCGGCCGCAACAACCTGCGCTGCTTCGACCCGTCGATCCAGCACGACAAGCATCGCCGCCAGGCATTGCGGGCGTGGATGCGCGACGCGATCAGCAAGCAGGAATTGCATCTGGTGTTCCAGCCCCTGATCACGCTGGAAACCGGGCTGGCGACCGAGTTCGAAGCCTTGCTGCGCTGGCGCCAGCCGATACTGGGCGACATCGGCCCGGCCGAGTTCATTCCGATCGCCGAAGAAAGCGGTCAGATGCTTGCCATCGGCGCGTGGGTCCTCGACCAGGCCTGTCGCGAGGCGGCCAGTTGGCCGGCAACGTTCACCGTCACGGTGAACCTTTCACCGCTGCAACTGGTGCCCTCGATCGTCGATACCGTCGCCAATGCCCTGCAGCAGTCGCGCCTGGCCCCGGAGCGGCTGACACTGGAAATCACCGAGACCGTCTTGCTGGAAAACAGCGCGGCGAACCTGAGCACCTTGCACACCTTGCGCGCGATGGGCGTGCGCATCGTGCTCGATGATTTTGGCATCGGCTTTGCGTCGCTGAGTTATCTGCAGCAGTTTCCCTTCGACAAGATCAAGATCGACCGCAGCTTCGTCGGCGATCTGGAGCGTCGACGTGACAGCCAGTCCATCATCAAGGCGGTGATCCTGCTGGCTGACGACATGGGCATGGACACCACGGCCGAAGGCGTCGAGACCTCGGGCCAGCTTGCCTGGCTGCGCCAGGCGGGTTGCGGCCAGGTACAGGGCTTTCTGCTGGGTCGGCCGATGGCTGCCGAAGACTTGCCTGGCTACTTGTTGAGTTATCTGTCCAGCGACGGAGCGGGCGGACAGATGGCTGCGGCGCTCAAGCCAGATTGACGCTCAGCGTCAGGCGGTTTTCGTCGCCGCTGCGCTCGTAGACCAGGTCGTCCAGGTAGTGGCGCATCAGGCTCACGCCGTGGCCACCGATTTCGGCATCATCGAGCGACAGCGCAAGCGTCGGCGCAGCCAGTTGCGTGGGATCGAAAGACTTGCCGTTGTCGATCACGCACACACTCATTCGGTCGGCTGCGCGCGTGTATTCCAGGCGCAGCCGCGGCTGCGCGGCATAGCCGTCGGCAAATGCGTAGGACACGATGTTGGTGAGCGCCTCGTCCAGACTGAGGCTGAAGCCGAAGCGCAGCTTGGGCGGCCAGCTTTCGCGCTCGGCCAGGCCGTCGATCCAGTCCATGGCCTGGGCGATAGCGTCGGTCTGTACGCTCAACTCCAGCGAGTCATGGATCTTGTCGGTCATGCGGGGAGGCCCTGGGATGCGTGGTCGAATCATACGTCAGCCTGCGTGCTTGCGCGCTGTTGACGCAGTTCAGCGTGGATTTGCCGCGCCTGGCAGCGCGCACAGGACGCTCAATGTTCGAAATGCAGGCGCAGCCACGCGCTGCCATCGCCGTGTCTGCCGGTCGTGACGCGGTCGCTCAGGTGGCGCAACAGTTGTATCGATACACCCGAGAACGCCGTGTCCAGTGCGGCATCGTCGCCATCCAGCAGATGGCTGAGGTCAGGGCGTTGATCCTGGCCCAGCGGCAAGGGCGCGCCTGCGTGATTCAGGATCAGGTCCAGACTGAGTTCGTCGAAGCTGCCGCGAATGCTTTGCAGGGCGCGTCCGTCGCTGCTTTGAATGGCTTCGGCGGCTTCCACCGCAGCCAGCGTGGCACGCTGGACCACGTCACGCCGCGCCGCCCATGCACCGCCCTGCAAGGCCACGAAGTCGGCAACCTGTTCGGCGATCGGCGCGCCGTCATGCACGATGGGCTGAACCTGGCGCTGCGCCAGGCCGATGCGAAACACCAGCGTCAGCACGATGGCCACGGCGCCTGCCACCACAAAACCGCTGCCGGCCAGGAAACGTACGGATTCCGGCGCCTGCGCGCTCAGTTGCGGCACCAGCATCACGCCCAGGCCGGCGATCAATGACAGGCCGACCATGAAGATGCCACGGCTGTCCAACGCCCGGGAGGCGATCAATTCAATGCCCGACACGATCAGATAGGCGGCCGCGTAGATTTCCACGGCGCCCAGCACCGGGGTGGGGATCAGCGTCAGCGCCATCGTCACCTGCGGCATGAACACCACCATCAGCAAGACCAGCGCAGTGCCGATACCCACCAGGCGCGCCGTGCTGCGACTGACGTGACACAAGGCAATGTTGGCCGACGAAGTGGCGCTGGGATAGCTGCCCAGGAAGGCCGTCAGCAGGTCGCCCAGGCTGCTGGCCTGGATGCCGCGACCGACGCCGCGCATGTCGGCACGCCGCCAGTTGGCGTCGTCCATCTTCTGCATGATGATCACGCTGCCGAGCGTGTCCAGGTGGGTCAGCACCGTGATCAGGGCCACGGCCAGCAGCACGCCGACGGGCACCTGGAATACCGGCGTGGCAATGCGGGGCACGGCAAACCAGGGTTCTGCCGCCACCAGCGCGCCGTCGCCAAGTTGACCCGTGAGCGCCGCAGCCAGCGTGCCCGCAGCAATGCCCACGATCAGCGCAAACAGCTTCACCGTGCGATTGCCCCAGATCGAGCCGATGACGATCACGCTCAAGGTCAGTGCCGCCACGCCCGCACTGCCCAGCGAGATGCGGTGATCGTCGCTCAAGCCCAACGAGTGCGTGAGCGACGGCGCAATCAGCGACAGGCCGACCATGGCCACGACCAGCCCGACGACCGGCGCCGTGAACACCTTGCGCAGATGCGGGGCGCAGCGGGCCACCACCAAGCCGGTGATGCCCGCCGTGAGCCCGATGGGGACCATGGCGCCCGGCCCGTAGTCCTTGATCATGTTGGCCGACAGCACCAGCAGCACCGGCGCCGGGATGTGCACCAGCAACATGCCGGCCCCCAGCCGGCCGCCCCAGGCCTGCAGGAAGGTGGCCACCGCCATGGTCAGGATCGACACCGCCATGAACGAGCGGGTGTCGGTCGGCGTCATGCCGGCAATGCGTGCCACCGCCAGGATGTAGACCGTCAGCGACAGCGCGGTCAGTCCGTGCTGGATCGACAGCGGAATCAGCGAAGACCAAGGTGGCGTGTCATCGGCGGCATAGGTCAGGTCGGGCGGCCGACGCCGAGGCGGGCCGGCAGGCAGGCGCAGCGCGCGCAACAACGGGGCGGGGGATGTCATGGTCCGAATGATCGCAAGCCCGCGCGCCGCCAGCAACGGGATTCAGCATGCCGCACGGGTAGGTTGCTCAACGCCGCGATACGCTGAGCATCGTCGCAAGGTATCGGCCTGCACAGGACTTCTGCCGCAACTGAGATATCGCCCGACCTTTCTGAGACGCAGGGCAAAGTGGACGCACCGGCTCGGCGATATGCTTGTGCCTCACCGCTGACCGGACCGACTCCATGAATCACTCGACGGCCCCCCAGGCCGCCTGGCAAGTCCTACCGCTGACCCCCGGCGACGGGCCGGCCTATCGCGCCTTCACGTTTCCCGCGTGGGGCGGCCTGCTCGATGTGCTGGACAACCCGGCGGTGATGGCCATGGGCGTGGTGCTGGAAGGCCAGCCGGTGGGCCTGGCACTCGGTCATCTGGCTGAAGATGTGTCGGCCATGCTGGATTCGGTTTACGTGACCCCCGCCTTGCGGCGTCTTGGAATGGCAGGTGCCGCCGTCGCCGCGCTGGCAAATGCATGCCGCGTACGGGGTGCGAGCACCTTGTCGTGTACGTACATGAGCGGCCAGCCCACCACGCCGGCATTCGAAGCGCTGCTGGCACGGGGCGGCTGGTCGGCGCCCGAACGCCGGATGCTGGTGGTGCAGGCCACGCTCGATTCGATCCGGCATGCGCCGTGGATGCGGGAATATCCGCTGCCCGCCGACATGGAAATCGTGCCCTGGCTGAGCCTGGGGGAGGCCGCGCGCGAAACGCTGCGGGCGTCGCATGCAGCAAAAGCCTGGATCGCGCCCGACCTGGTGCCCTTCGATCACGAGGCCGACTGCGAGCCGCTCACCAGCCTGGCCTTGCGCTGGAGGGGCGAGGTGGTCGGCTGGGTGATCAATCATCGAGTGGAAAAGGTATTGCGCTTCACCTGCAGCTTCATGCATCCGCGCTTGCAGCGCATGGGTCGCATCGTGCTGCTGTACAACGCGGCGGTGGCGCGCATGCCCGAGGCCGGCCTGGATACCGGCATGTGGACGGTACCGGTCTGGCACGCCGGCATGTCGGCCTTCGCCACCCGTTGGATGGCGCCGTATGCCACGCGTTTTGACGACACGCGTGGCAGCCGCCTGGCGCTCGACCCTGTTCGGGCCTGAGCGCCGGCTTGCGTCCGATCAGGGGCGGTAGCGGGTCGAGCCGGCCGGGATCGGCGGGCCGAATGCGTCTTGCATGGCCTCGCCCCAGCCCTTCTTGAAGCTGTCCCAGCCGCCGCCCTTGCCGCCAGCCACGCCTTCCAGCTGCAGGTCGGACAGTTCACCGTCGTCGCTGACGGCGTATTGCTGGGCAAGCCAGGCTTCGGCTTCGGCGGCCGTGAAAGGCAGGCCTTGGGCTTCGCCAGCGGCGACCGCGCGCTCGACCAGTTCGGCCGGGGTGGTGGCGCCGGACGTCAGTGCGCTCAGGGCAGCCGGATCGGCGTTGAGCTTGGCGTAGAACTGGTCGACATTGGTTTGCGACATCGTGAGACCTCTCGGATAAAGATGAACAGGCTGATGCAGGTGCCGGAACAAGTGTCGGTCTGCACGTCGCCAGGAATCAGGGCGTGGGTCGTAGCTTTTGCGTGATCTGGTCGAGCAGCGCAAGCCCTTGCTTGCCGCCCGCGATCGCTTCCAGCTGCATGTCAGACAGTTCACCGCTGTCGTTGGCCGCTGCGTGTGCAGCGATCCATGCATCTGCTTCTTCGTGGGTGAATGTATAGCCTTGGGCATTGCCCATCATCACCACCCGTGCGATGAATTCGTCGGGTGTCGTAACGCCCGACGTCAGCGCATTCAGCAAGGCCGGGTGCTGGATGACCTTGTCGTAGAACAGTTCGAGATTGGCTTGCGACACGGTAGTCCTCTGGCGGCATGGGTGGAAACCAAGGTCTGCACGACGCTGGTTCCCTGCTGCAGGCCATTGCCTGCGCCAGACGAAATGTATCGCACTGGCGAAGGCCGGCCTGCTGTGCTGCTTATCAGAGGCCGAACAGGGTGCCGAATGCGCCGATCACACCTTGCGGACGGCCGCCCTTGCCACCGGCGACGCCTTCGAGCTGCGCGTCGGACAGTTCGCCGTCATCGGCGATCGTGGTTTGTTCGCTTACCCAGGCCTGGGCCTCGGCAGCGGTGAAGTCCAGGCCTTGGGCCTTGCCGGCGGCAACCGCGCGCTCGATGACTTCTGCCTGGGTGCTGGCGCCTTGCGAGAGCGAGCTCAGCAGGGCCGGATCATCTTTCAGCTTGGCGTAGAACAGTTCGACATTGGCTTGCGACATGGTGAATCCTTTGGGTGATGGCCGTGCGTTCTTTCCTGTGCGCAACCGCGACAAGATGGGTTGACTTTACGGGACTTGCTGACTGATGACTTTGCTCTGCGTCTCAGATTTCAGGGTGCTTGTCTCAAGCGTTCAGTGCTGCTGGGGGAGTCGTCATTGGCGGTTTTTCAGCCATCCCGACGCGGCAACCGGGACCGTGCAAGGGCGGGTGTCCGCGTGCAAGGCCTTGGCCGTGTCAGGAGCGATTCATCCACATCGGCGGCCTGATCCATTCTTGCGGCTCGGTCGACGACGCCTGCACAAACTTGCCACCTGCGACGCTTTCCAACTGCACATCCGACAATTCGCCATCGCCAGCGGCGGGAATGTTTTCGGTCAGCCATGCCTCGGCTTCCGCCGGGGTGAACGGCAAGCCTGCTGCCTGGCCGGCAGCGACGGCGCCTTCCACCAGCTCTGTCCGGTTCGAGGCGCTTGCGGCGAGTGAGCTCGCCAGGGCCGGATCGCTTTCGATCTTGGCGTAGAACTGGTCGACGTTTGATTGCGACATGGTGGATTCTTTGATGCGCCAAACGCACAAGCCGAGAACCGTGCGCCGGGCTATGCGACTGCGCTGCTTCTTCACGTGTACTGGACAGGGACGAGTCGCGGGATATCTGCCGGCCAGCGAGCCCTGGTCAGCGTTAGAACGGACGAAAGGGGTTGCTCCCGAGGCCCTTCAGGTCCCCGTAGATTCCCTTGAAGCCGCCGCCCGCCACACTTTCCAACTGAACGTCGGAGAGCTCGCCGCTCTTGTCGATGGCGGTCTGTGCGACGAGCCATGCTTCGGCTTCGGCTGGGGTGAACGGCAAGCCTGCTTCCTGGCCGGCGGCGACTGCGCGTTCGACGAATTGGGGCTTCGTGGTGACGCCCGAGGTCAAGGTGCTCAGCAGGACCGGATCTTGAGCGACCTTGGCGGCGAACAAATCGATGTTGGCTTGTGACATGAAAATTCTCGTGTGGCTTGAATGGTTGTCGGCACGTCGGTCGGTCTCTGCATCGACGCGCAGTGAGCAGATTGCGGCGCATGGGCTAGCAGAAAGTTCTGACTGGCCATGCGATGAGACGGACGCACAAGCCGGCAACTATGCGCCGGCCTATGCGGATTCAGTGTTGGCTTAAAAGAGCTTCGGCATGCCCGGGATGCTGGGCATGCCGGGGAAGCCTGGGAAGGACGGCAGGCCGGGAATAGGCAGACCCGGGAAACCGCCCTTGCCGCCCGCAACGCCTTCCAGCTGGACGTCGGAGAGCTCGCCGCTCTTGTCGGTCGTGGCCTGTGCGGCCAGCCATGCTTCGGCTTCGGCCGGCGTGAACGGCAGGCCTGCTTCCTGGCCCGCGGCAATGGCGCGTTCGAGGAACTCGGTCGGCGCCGTCACACCCGTCGTCAGCGAGCTGAGCAGTGCCTGGTCCTGGACGACCTTGGCGGCGAACAAATCGAGGTTGGCTTGTGACATGTGAATCCTTGGGTCAAGTGCAGTTTCCGCGGCGCACCGAGTTGGCGTGACGGGTGAAACGAATGTAAGGCACCCGCTCCGATCCGACTTTGCCCTGCGTCTCAATCGACTGGGTATGCGTCTCAACCTTGTTCGCGTCCGCCTCCAAACGTCTGGCGGCCAGAACACTGAGATTTCCGCGTTGATTTCTGAGACGCACGGCAAAGTCTGGATCGTCGTCGCCATCTATGCTTGCCGTCCCCCACCACCACGCGCGCACGGCGCTGCGTGGCGTTTACAACGCGCCCATCAACTTGTCCGGTCGTGCTCGATTGGACCGGCTATATTGGCTTCCCAGAGAGGATACATATGGATACGACCAGCGATGTGATCCTGTCGTTCAAGGCCTTGTTCGCCGCGCAGCCCGAGTTGGCAGGCCGGCTGCGGCATGGCAAGGACCTGGGCAGTGCGGCGGAAGCGCTGGCGCGCATCGGTGCGGAGAACGGCATTCCGGCGAACGCTGCCGAGATCCGTCGTTATGTCCGCGCGATGATGGGCAGCGGTCGTCCGCGTGACGTTCACGAACTGTCTGACGCCTCTTTGGATGCTGTGTCTGCCGGCGGCAGCGGCGACCCCGGTGCAAGCCTGTTGTTCGACCTGCTCGTTTCTCCGCCCGGTCCGGGTGGCTTACCTGGCCGCAAGCCTGCCTGAGACTATTCGCATGAGCACTCCTCCTCCCGTGTTGCCGGGCAAACCCGCCGCGCCCTTGATCCGCCTGCCGAGTCCCGACCAGCTCGACAACATGCTGCAGGTCGTGCCCTCGCGCGCATGGATCACGCTGGTGGTGCTGGCCTGCACCTTGATTGGTGCCTTGGCCTACAGCGTGCTGGCCACCGCGCCGGTCACGGCCAAGGCGCAAGGGATTCTGCTGACGCCCAGCGGCGTGGCCGATGTGGTGGCGCCTGCTTCCGGGCGGCTGGTGGAATTGGCCGTGCGGCCGGGACAGCGTGTGACGGCTGGGCAGGTGGTGGCCACGCTGGAACAATCCGATCTCGATGCAGTGCTGGCCGGCAAGCGGCTTGAACTGGTGAAGCTGGGTGACCAGCAGCGTCGCATCCGCGATTTCCTGAAGACCGAAGCAGGAGCGCGCGCGCGTCTGTCGACCGATCAGCGGGCGAGCATGAATGCACGCATTGCCTCGCTGACCGAGCAAGAGCGCACCTTGCAGGAAATGGTGAAGGGACACGCGGCACTGGCCGAGAAGGGTTTTGTGTCGCGTGAACGGCTGCTGCAGATTCGCAGCCAGTTGCAGCAGGTGCAGTCCGACCGCGCCACGGCAGCCACCGAGATCACGCGCCTGCGTACCGACCAGGATACCGATTCGACCCGGTCTGCTCGGGAACTGCTTGACCTGGATGCGCGCCGCTTCGCGCTGGAGCGTGACATCGACGCGCTGGGTGCCGAGCTTGGTCGCAAGACCGTGGTGCTGGCGCCCAGCGACGGTCTGATCGCCGAGTTTGCGCAGAACACCGGCGAGATGGTCGCAGCCGGTGCGCCGATCATGCGCATGTTGCCTGGGTCCAGCACCGACACCAGTCTGGTGGGCTTGCTCTATCTGCCGCCCGGCAGCGGTAAGCAAGTTCGCCTGGGCATGAGCGTGCAGGTGATCCCGGCCACGGTGCGCGTCCAGCGCGACGGCTACATCTTTGGCGAAGTCATTGCCATTTCCACCATTCCGGCCACGCGCGAAAGCATGATGCGGGTGC
>Ga0265798_10011897_pt1 | contig 10559 bp, 9 predicted proteins | sample P3T30metagenome_FD_192430 | JGI IMG/M metagenome (GOLD analysis project Ga0265798, IMG submission 192430) | Plant litter microbial communities from East Loma Ridge, Irvine, California - P3 T30 | ecosystem: Environmental > Terrestrial > Plant litter > Unclassified | place: USA: California... | reverse complement strand
CCAAGGTATCGCTGGTACTATTCTTGCCTGAAAACATGGTGTTTTACGAGCAAATCTAGACAAGGTTTTCTTCCTACAATACTAATATAATAGATCCACGGTCCAACACCCTCTTTTCAAAAACTGGTTGCGACCCTAGCCATAACCTTAGATGGCAGGAGGCGGTACAGGAGATAAATTTTCTCTCATGTGCGTGGAATTTTTTTCTACTATCCACTACTGTACCGTGGAACCCATCCCTAACTGTACCAAACTGAAGAACCTTCGCCTACTGATTTACCGGAAACCTGACCTCTTAACACTAAAACATGCGAAGCGCCCTGTCGCTGATAAAGATTGGAAGCTTTTTGGCATACGCTTTGCTATTCTAAAAGCTAGGCGAAGAATACGGCCGGGCGCTCGTTTAGGAGGCCTAGTTGGAAGTCTTTAATGAGTCCAGAGTAAATGAAAATGGGTTAAGGTGGCACTCCTTAGGTATCTGTGGGTCTATTTCCTCGGGCGCAAGACCCTGATAACGAATATCGGGATGCGGATGACGCGGGAAATAACAATGAAGCTATGTGCAAGAGAAGAAGTGAAGATGGAAATGATGGGGCGGTAGAATACATATACGTTGAGAGCGAAATGCATACCCGGCAATCCAAGCGTTACGTACAACGTCGCCATGTCGGATACCACACACGAAGCCATTAAACATTTCATTCGACGTACGAAAAAAAATGGAAACGATTCCTCCATGGGGAATGTGCAAACTAGAAATTAAAATCTCGTGAGATGAAACGAGTAATATTAACTTATGTAGCACTGAGCATCCTAATCAGGTCTCCCGTGTACTTCCAAGATACCAATCAGTCATCCACCATGGATATCTACCCAATGTTGCAATCCCAACCCGCTTTATTGCAGATAACGCAATCAATGTTGTAGACAGAGTTGTATATTCAAGCAGATGACACATACATAACGTCTCAGGCTAAATCCACTACCTTTACTCGAACGTCCAGAAGACAAATTCCTCGCATGAAAATATCCCAGAAAAGAATATCTGATGTGAAAACAAACGCGATTTCCCCAAAGCCAAGCGTACGTCACTCCCCCAGAGTACGTGATTCACGATCGTACCCACTTCGCGCAACCCGACGCTTCTGTTGTTTTTTCAGCGACTTCTTAGGAGTAGGAGGTGGCGATGTGGCTTCCATTTGGATAAGTTAGCAGTCTAATCAATGACGTCGTCTTTTCAGAGGTGGCTCACCAGTTGTTGATCGCTCGCGCATCTCATACTGCTTAAGTTGCATGGCAAGGCGATTATTCTCTTCGTTGAGCTTCCGATTCTTCTCTTTCTCCGCCGCAAGCGCTTCAACCACTGCCTTGTGTCGTACCCCAGACACCATGTTGACAGGTACAACCTTTGAAGCCTGTGTAGCGTCCGGCTTTTCGTCCAGTATGTCACGCATGCCCTGGATGAGAAAGTCGATAGTGACACCCTTGTCGAGTGCATCGTCAATACCAGCCTTGAGCTTATCGAGAGGAGCCTGGAACTTGCGTGGCAGACCTCTAGTAGGATCCAGGTTGGCTAGACGGTGGCGAAAGACCTTTTCTATGTCCTGCAATTCTTTGTATTCTTTTGAGGGGTTGTTAGAGTCGCTGGCACGCTTGTACGTGGTTGATAGGGCGCCGTAGGTGGTGAGGCAACGACGGTAGTCTCCACGGTCGACTGACTCTGAAGGGAGGAGCTCCTCCATGTCTGAAGTTGAGTATATAGTGAGTAACTATACCATTTAATTCTCAAGAGGAAGTTAATTACCTTGTATGATCTTTCCAATCTGACCATGGCCGAGATGCACATGTGAGAGTGACATGCTGGCGTTGTGTTGGGGCGACTAGCTGGCTTGTCTGGTGCAGTGGTATTTTTTTTCAAAAGTTGAGCTGAGCTGAGCTGATTGCATGTAGGAGTGTGGATGAAGAAGTTGTTCTCTCTCTCCTGCCTCTCGAAGTAGACTTCTTCTACCTAGAGGGCGCGCTTGTTAAAGTGGGTCCAGCGAGTGAACCTTGGTTGGGAAAAGAAGATAGACAGCCGAAGCGAGCGCTTCTGTCCTTTACTTGTATCCCATGCATTCTCTTCCGAACCGCTCGAACACCGCACCTGACTTGAAATCTTGGTTCGTCGCAGGTGAAATATCAAGTTGGATGGCGCGCGATCACCAGCTCCCCGGCTCACTTAAATGGTACTGCCACTTCAGCGGCAGCGAGACGCGGCAGCACTTCCAGTTCTGCTCGGCACAAGAAGATTTCTTAGTAGAATCGAATGTAACCATGGTTCAATGTCGTATTCATTGTTTGATGCTCGTGTTTAAATGTCCAGATAAGTCTCCATGCTGTGTCCAGCATAGGGTTTCTGAGCACATGCGATAGTAAGCACCATCTTCGTCTTGTAGCGGTCGCACTCTTCCCGAATTTCCTTGCGCGACCAAAACCACTCGTCGCCCTGCTCCACGTGCATGTAATTTCTATATGAGCCTTGATATATCAAGCGACCCAAGAGAGCCATCATCCTCGTCGTATCTAGGGTATCTTGGGGTGTGGGGGCTGGTATGGTGGTACCAAAAGTATGTGATTGAGCAGGTGCGACCTTGTCCATGGCCTTCGGTGGCTGTGCAGGGAGCGCTATACGTGCGCGACGGATGTTTTCCAGACCCACAATCTCCATTGTATCCAGCACAGTGTCTGAAGGTTGTTTGCTCACGTCTTGTGCCTCCAATCTGCATGATAAATGCTCGTCTACCCATGCTGATAACTTGGGTCCCTCGCAGCTCATGTGCGCATCCACTGCGAGTATCTCAATATGCCCGCCTGGCTTGAGTATACGCATGCTGTCAAAAAATGACTGTGTCCATTCATCGTGTCGAAGGACGGTCGCAACGGAGCGTGAGATGATGGCGTCGAAATAGCCATCTGGAAAGGGTGTTGGTGACGAGAGTGAAGGGGCATAAAGTAAGTGATGGTTCAGCGGGGCAGAGTATTGTGTAGCAGGGTGACTCTTGGTCGAAGATAGTGTGTATACGGTCGCCATAGGGTAGCGACTTGCAAGAACCCAGCCATCAGCTGTGGTAGTTAGTATTAATTTGCTGTTAGAGTGAGCAGAAGATGCAGCGTAGACGAACCTAAAGACCCATGAATATGCAATATCCTCCTCTGGTCTCCCGGGCGGCTCTCAGTAAGCAATTCGTGGGTGGGCGATTGTAGGGGTTTATTCTGAGTCAGGCGTTGGTATGCTGTTAGTGCCCAGAGCCGTTTCTCAAATACTATCTCTTGATAACTATCATCGTCTCCCAAGCCTTCCCACTCTTCGCTCAAACGTGTGGAGATGATGCGTGTGCTAGCATTCTGCATCTTCGCCAAAGTCCGAGCAAAGGGGGACTGGACGACTTTGGTACTTTGGTCACGTTCGCTGCCATGTCTGCCTCCAGTCCGGGAGCCGCGTTCCACTGACTCAAATACTGGTGCTTCGTTGAGCCGCTGAGATTTTGGTGGTGCAGCTGCATAGCGAGTATCATGATGACTGTCTTCTGAAAGCGCGGTCTCGTAGCCGGATGATCCCGAGAAGACACTGTTGTTTGAACGAGCAACACTGGCTGGTTTCGATGATGAGCGAGAGCGTGTGGAGTACTGTGACGTTCTATCTACATTTTCTATGAGCATGCTATCCATATTCCCACCGATTGCTTGCAGTCCTGCAGTGATGCCAAAGGATTCTACGAGCGAAACACGTACCTGACATGGGAAATGGGCTGTAACGAGAGGGCGAAGGGGTAGGCAGTGGAACCAAAGGTGGCGCGAGACGCTGTGGTGGAACAGTACACGGTTCCCGTTGAGAGTGATGTGACTGGGGTATTCGAAACACATGCTCTTGTGTATCCAAGGGAGCAGTCCGTGGTGCTGGTCCTTCTTCAGGCGGCGTCTCCAGTCCTATCATCAGCTCTTTTGGATGCGATGTGGTTTTGTCGCTTGCTAGCGGCGAGATCTCCTGGATGCCTTTCTTGCTACTTTTGCCAAACCAGCTCCCGATCCCGCTCTTCTCTCCCGTCCTGGAGTCCGACGAGGTTGCCCCATCTTGGCGTTTGCTGGCTGTACTGTTCGCACTTCCCGAGGACCGCGAGGTTGCTGAGGACGATCGTCGAGCAGTTTCCTCTTGCTTTGCTTTTCTTGCTTTGCGAGCTCCTACTGTCTCAGAGTGCTGGGGAGGAACGTCAAAGGTTGGAAACATGGTGTTCATCTCAATAGGTAAAACTATACGCTCCAGCGGGGCGGACTGCTTTGATCGACGGTACTTTCTTTTTAACCATTACATATGGCCTGACATCCACCACCATCCCTCGAGCAGGCCTACGCGGGAATGACTCTCTATCTCGCCAACAGGCCCGGCTAGTGCTCATAGTAGCTTCGCGTTTGATATCCGTGGGGCTCGTAGAAGGCGTTGTCGGACGCCTTACGAGTTAGGCATGTTCGGGCGGATCCCGCCGACATGATGCCGAAGCCGCCAGTCTACGCACAAAATTGGTAGTGGAGATGGAGATCGACAGCGAATTCTTCCCACTATCCAGTCGCTTGGAATGCCACGAGCGAACCAGAGGGGCTCTGAATGACGCTCTCAACACCGTCTGTAGAATGTCACTTTCAATAACCAAAAATTCTACCCAAGTGCACCCGTGGCCGTGGTGCCGAGTCTATCACGTGCGGCCGCGGCGCATCCCATAAAGTCTGTTGACGCCACACGTGCGGCTATCTTCGCCATTAACGAAAACTCCCGTATCCTGGCAAATCAGCGACAGACAACAGTCGATGCCGCTCGTCAAAGCGTTGACGGGGACCTTCCACGACTCGTTAGAACCTCTTGGGTAGCCGACCCGACAGACAGGTATCTCCCTCGTTGATGTAACCACGTCTGACCCTTCCACCGATGCGCCATCGGCTGTAGCATCCTCTGTTCTGGATCAATGGGATTCCGTTCCCAACCGAGCATCTTTCCGAAGAACACGGCAGGTAGCTAATCTCGCCGCGTTATGACATGGTTTCAGCAGGAGGCCAGACCGGCGTCCTCGTGATGAGCCGACGGGATGAGGGTGTCGAGCAAGATCGCGCACGACATCTCTACCGTCTTATCGCAATAGGCCGTTGAACTTGTATTTTCAATCAGATTTTCGCTGATAGTGGTGGATCGAGACGATGTGGTCCACAAGCCGAACCCGTCGACGATCTTAGTGCTGGTGAACAGTCCAAGAACGACGGTTTGTGTGGGTGGCGTCTACGGTTGTATCTTGCCGAGGACGGCTCACAGGAAATGATGAAACACAAGTAGGTCTTGTCCTCCTCAACCTGCATTGACCGGCCTGTAGAGTGTCAGGCATACAATTGCCATTGACTCGCTCAAAGAGACTACATCCCCGATTTGGGGGGTGGGCTGAATCCTTGATACCAAGAACCCCATATGGGATCGCCACGGGCACCTGCATGACACGAGCATGCCGGCTACTGTGCGATTCCCCCCTTGCACCAGATTCAGGTAAGCTGGGACTTCTGTTTAGGGCACAGCAACTCGATATTTGAAGGGCCCATTTTGCTTTCGGCATCGCATGATCTCCAGTGTCTTTTTTTTCTTTTTATCCACTCGTCTTACTTTTCCTATCCACAAACATGGGGTTTATCGAACGGAACAAGGCGGCTCTGAACGACAAGGTCGCTGCATCCTTTGTTGGCAGATATTTCCACCTCGATGGCTCAGGTCATGTACTTTGTCCCAGGAAATAGATACATCGTTCTGTGCTGACATCTGGAGCCCAATGCAATCAAGAATGCAAGATTCACCACTGAATTGCGCGCCGGTTTAACGACGTTCTTTACCATGGCCTACATCATCGCCGTCAATGTGAGTATAGCCTTGTCTATCCCCATTCAGGAATATTAGGCACAGCTGGCTGACCCAACTACCAATCATAGTCCTCGGTTCTTACTGACTCAGGTGCTACATGCGTGTGTAACGATCCTGTTGACCCAACATGCCTCGACAACGAAGCCTATTCACTTTGCCTTCTCGAAATCAATCGCGACTTCATCACTGCAACCGCTGCCATCGCAGCGCTCGGCTCGTTTCTCATGGGCATGATGGCGAACCTCCCCGTTGCCCTTGCACCCGCCATGGGACTGAACGCTTACCTAGCTTACCAGATGGTGGGTTTCCATGGCACCGGCCCAATCGACTACCGTGTGGCTATGACGGCGGTCTTCGTGGAAGGCTTCATCTTCGTTGCACTCTCACTTGCTGGCATCCGTCAATGGCTCGCTCGTATCATCCCTGCGTCTATCAAGGTAGCTTGTGGCGCGGGAATTGGCCTCTTCCTTACCTTGATCGGCCTCTCCTACTCGGCTGGGCTCGGTGCTATCACAGGGGCTAAGGCTACACCACTCGAGCTGGGAGGTTGTTCGCCTGAATACCTTGATCCGGACACAGGCATGTGTCTTTCGCACAAGGCGACCAACCCCACCATGTGGCTCGGTTTTCTTGTTGGCGGAGTATTCACTGCTCTATTGATGACGTACAAAGTCCGTGGATCTATGATTGTAGGGATCGCACTGGTATCCTTCTTCTCTTGGCCTCGCGATACGTCCATTACGTATTTTCCGCGCACACTGGTTGGAGACAGTCGATTCGAGTTCTTCAAGAACGTAGTCGGTTTCCATCCCATCCACAACACTCTGCTTGCGCAGAATTGGGATTTGTCAAACGTTGGCGGTCAGTTTATCTTGGCTGTTTTCACCATGCTTTATGTCGACATCCTCGATGCCACTGGTACTCTGTACTCCATGGCTCGCTTTTCTGGCGTCGTCGACCCCGAAACGGGCGACTTTCCCCGTAGCACACTTGCCTATACTGCTGATGCTATATCCATCTCCATCGGTTCCCTTTTTGGATCATCACCGGTGACTGCTTTCGTCGAGTCTGGTGTAAGTCTGCACTCCCACCACTACCACGCACACCAATACTGACATACATGCAACAGTCCGGTATCCAAGAAGGCGGTCGCACAGGCCTAACGGCCATCACAACAGGCCTATGCTTTTTCATCTCTCTCTTCTTCGCCCCTATCTTCGCCTCCATCCCTCCCTGGGCTACGGGTGGTGCTCTTATACTAGTCGGATGCATGATGATGCGCGGCGTCTTGGCCATTAACTGGAACTACCCCGGTGACTCGATCCCAGCTTTCGTTACACTCATGTTCATGCCTTTCTCGTACTCGATTGCTTATGGCCTCATTGCTGGTATCATGTGCTACGCTATCATCAACACTACTACATGGGCTCTCGCTACCATCTCGGGTGGACGCCTACTTCCTCCCGACTACGATAACAAGGAGTACTGGAGCTGTAAGTCAATGTTATCTTGAACCGTCTCGAGTATCTGACTAACAACGTCTACACAGTCCGGTCAGACTCGCCGCGCGCTCAACCTTGGTTTATCCGTGCGATCAAGGGTGACAAGCAGTTCTGGAGACCCCAGGATACGAATTCTTTCGAACTGGAATCTACTGAGACACATCAACCAAAGGCTTGATAGATTGCGCTACTTCTTTCCAAACACCTCGTGTGTTTGTTAGTTTGAGAGATGGCTGGGAGCTGCCGCTTTGCAGCCATGGATGATACCACATAGATCTTAATTCCATCGGCACATGCCATTCATAATTCAGATAAGCACTCTTATTGTGTCAGCATACTTCATGGTGATATAACAAAGCCCTAGTTAGGAATAGGTGGCCATGTCAGCGCTGATTGGGATCATTCATTCTATAAATGTCTTGGTCAGCGAGCCATGTCAGCTATCATTCAGAGTTATATGTTGGTTCCTTTCATGTGAATTTCCATCAGTGTATACCATTTTGTGCTCACAATATCATCTTATCAAATAAAACTCGCGTTGAAACTACTGTGATAATAGGATATTGTAAACTCTCCACGCAACGTCATCATTTGCCACGAACACTACTCATAGAATACCAAACACCTAACCTCGATGCTCTGCCTTCCGGGCGCATCCTTTGGGGTGTTTGGGTCCGAGAACGCAGTATGCGGCGTCCGCACAGCTAGACCCTTTTCCCCATGCGGCTCCATCCCCTCACCATAGCTGTCAAAACACTTGAGCAGCAAGACCTCTTCTGGTGTCATATCCTTTACATAGTAAAACTTGTGCTTGTTGTTGGGCGCAACAGCCATGGTCTCTCCCTTGACCTCGTACCCTTCCGTTGAGGTGTAGCTGTTGGGATCAGGAAGGACCTCTTTGCCACGGTCGTCAACATCCATGGAGTCGGCGCGCTTAGGGTACAATAAATCGGTAGCAATAAAGTCTGAAGGCGAAGTCGTCCTCCAGTCTATCACGGCGAGCGGGTGATCCGAAGCAGGATTCCCAATTGGGCGCCATACGTTGATGATTTGGTAGCGTCCCTTGATCAGTTGCTCAGCCTCATCGGTAGGTAAATGTCTGCGGACACGGGCTTCTGCTGCGCCGGGAGTCTGGTCGACGTGGACTTGCTGGACTGGTTGGCGTGGTGAGTTCTTGTCTCGTCGGCGGATTGTGTGGTCGAAGATGACAATCTTCTTGATCCCCGGGAGTTTCTCGCGAAGCAGAGACTCCACCTCGGCATAGTAGCCTTTTTGGACTGCTTCCTCGTCTGTGAAAAGCTTTTCCTTTGCCGGGTAATTGTACACAGCGAAGCCGGAATTATTTGTGTCAAAGTCGGCTTCCTGGCCGCGCAGGTTGTGGACGGGACGCTCGTGCCATTTTTGAGTAAAGCTGACGCCGGGACCATCAACCTTGTTCCAGGGTTTTCCCGTGTAGGAGTTTGTGTCAATATGAGAGAAGCTTGCGGTAGTCATATTTGCTGAGTGAAGTTTGAACTGCTGCTAAGGCAAGACTCAAGTCGGATATTGTGATGTTTATATATGCTCTGTTGCTGCTTAGAAATGATGGATGACGCCATATTAATCGGTGGTCGATGTGCTCGCATTATGACCAATCAGAGTCGATTAAAATTTGAAACGTAGAACAGGTCGTGGGATTTGGTGGCAACGTCCAGCCAAGTGTTTGCTTAGTAAGAAGCCATGCGGACGCTGTCGGGCTCCGATTGGCTAACAGCCTCTCCCCGCAACTCAACTTCAACATGTGCCGTCATCGTCCGACAACAAACTTTCAATCCAGCTCGTCTGTTCTCCCTGCGCCTGTGCTATTCAATCGATATGTTTTGAAGTATATTCTGATTTTACAACCCAATAATGCCACGACACGTTGTCAGTGACGACGACGAGCCACTCGAGGACAAGACTGCAGCTCTGCCACTCAGGAACAAGAAGACGGAGCGCATGAAGCGCAGAAACGTGACAAGACAGCAGAAACGCGATGCCATTGTCAATATAACAAAGCTGCCCACGGAGCTCATTCTCGAGAGCCTCAACTATCTCCGCCCGCGTGACGTCCACAACTTCAGCTTCGTCAATCGCCGCTTCTACGGCCTTGTCGAGGCGAATGCCAATGTCATCGGCGATGCCATCATCGCACGTCGCTACAGCCTCCTCGCCAAATGCCTTCCGACACCTAAGCTGCTCGCGGATGTCGACCCCACAATACAAGCTCTGTTGATAGATCCAGCTCGCCAGAAACAACTCAGCATCCATAATCGCCCGTACCAGCACATCCAGTCGCCCGACTCACATCAAATATGTACCTGTCTGACGTGCATATTGACTTGGAACAATCTGGGCCTTGTGCTTGACTTTGCGCATTGGCAGCAACACCTCGATAGTGGTACGCCGATACCCATAATCCCCCGAGGGGAGGCACCAGAATGGAATAAAGAGCTTGTAGCACGGAACGCTCGCATAGCACGCAAAGCTATGGAGAATCCCTTGTGGCACGCGTCTATCCTGGCTCTACACCTTGAAAGTACCATACGAGCTATACGACGGCACTCGAAGAACAGGGGTAATAAGCGTGTGCACGTTGAGATGACCGAAGCCGAGGCCGCCGCTGGGACAGACGCGTTTCTGTCCAAGCATGGGCCACTGAGCTTAGAGTTTCCGTATCAGCGTGATGAATACTATATGCTGTATGTAGAGATTTTCATCTTGCTTGCAAAAGGGGAGGCATGCTGACAAAGAACACAGTGAAGCCTATCTTCCCAATCGTTGGTGGAAGAAGAACGAGGGGCACTGGTACTACATCATAGCGGGGCAGCATGAGCGCGACCTAGAGCTTATTCAACGTTTTGCTAAAAGGTAATATCGCCTTGCTCCCAGTCATACATTCCAGCCTCGCACTCTGCTTTTGTGCAGGGCATGAACGAAAACCGAGTCGTTTGGAGAGTAATCGGACAATGTTGTTTAGTCGCTTATTTCTTCACAGTGACCAGCTTGCCCTCCTGAACCATGCTATGGCGTCCATCGATGCGGATAATTGGATGACAGATGTCCTGGACTACAAGACATATATGGCGCCTAGTTCGTCTACCGGGTCTGGC
>Ga0265798_10011896_pt1 | contig 10560 bp, 12 predicted proteins | sample P3T30metagenome_FD_192430 | JGI IMG/M metagenome (GOLD analysis project Ga0265798, IMG submission 192430) | Plant litter microbial communities from East Loma Ridge, Irvine, California - P3 T30 | ecosystem: Environmental > Terrestrial > Plant litter > Unclassified | place: USA: California... | reverse complement strand
CGGACGGGGTGTACGGAACGACCGCCGCAGGATCGACTGCAAATCAACTACTGTCATCACTCCCACACATCCGATTCGGACTGATGGTTGGTATCGGAGCCGGTGTGACTCAGTCTGAAGGCATAGACGTTCGGCTTGGAGATGTCGTTGTCGGCAAGCCCCACGGATCGTCTGGAGGCGTCATTCAACACGACCTCGTTAAGAACAAAGGGGAGACTTCTACGACAGGACACCTCAATAAACCGCCATTAATGCTTCTCCACGCACTGAGCAAGCTTAGAGCACAACATCTGAGAAAAGGCTCGGTAGTGCCTTTCGTCCTCAAAGACATGCTGGAGAAGAATCCAAAGATGAAGAAGAGGTCGCTAAAGGACCCTGGCTTCGCACACCCGGGCGCCGAAAGTGATCGACTCTTTGCGCCATGGAGGCAGCATGTCGGCGGTGCAGATTGCGACAACTGCCTAGAAGCTGATACGATCTCTCGCGAGCGGCGGGACACGACCGACCCAGAGATTCATTACGGCATCATCGCATCTGGTAATGCCTTGGTGAAGAACGCTAATGAAAGGGATAAGATCCTCAAGAGGTTGCCGGACGACGTACGCAACGAGTGTTTGTGCATCGAGATGGAAGCGGCGGGTCTGATGGATACATTCCCCTGTATAGTCATCAGAGGCATCTGTGACTATGCCGACTCGCACAAGAACGACATGTGGCAGAAGTACGCTGCCGCAACAGCAGCTGCTTTCGCCAAAGAATTCCTCAGCTTTGTAGACGTTCAGGAAGTGGAGAGGGCGCCGGAGCTTCACAAAGCGGTTGAGAAAGGTCCGTTGATCCAATAGCGGCAATTCTTCAGATCATTGAATACAGTCTGACCGGCTCCAAACACTAGATCCATTCAACGTACCATTCAGCCTACAAGGCATCCCTTCCATCGAAAAATTCGTAGGACGTAACGAACAGCTTCACCAGATCGAGCGAAAACTCCAGCCGGCCTCGACCGAGAAGAGCGGGCGCAAAGTCTTCGTCATCCACGGGCTTGGTGGCATCGGCAAGACGCAGCTCGCCGTGAACTACGCACGAAACCATCAGGACGAATACAGCGCGGTCATCTGGATAGACGGCTCTTCACGAGACCGTCTCCAGCAGTCCTTTCTGGACGCTGCAAAGCGAATCCCCTGGGAACAGCTGCAAGTGGCTGTAACAGCGGCGCTAGATGGTGCACAAGTCGACATACAGGCCGTGATGAGGAGCGTGCTACAGTGGCTATCTCTGCCTGGCAATTGGAAGTGGCTCCTCGTCATTGACAATGTGGACCGAGAGTTCAGAGGGCCAGGGAAAGACGAGCAAGGATTTGATCCAAGGGAAGCGATGTCTCACTCGGACCAAGGATCAGTATTGATCACGAGCCGACTATCGAACTTGCAGAGGATTGGAGAAACCCTCCCGCTTGGGCGTGTGAATGAAAGTGAGGCGAAAGAGATTTTGGAGCGTCAGGCTGGCCGATCGCTACAAGGTTGGTCTTTGGCCCCCCGTACCGGGTTGATTGTATGATAACACGAGAGTATTAACCCATCTCACAGATATCCATTTGCTTATCACAAAGCTGAACGGATTGCCTTTGGCACTCACCCAAGCTGGCGCTTTCATCGGCCGAACAGACGTTGACGTACTGAAATACATCAAGTTCTTCAACGAGACCTGGTCTGTTCTCATGCAAAAGCATGACCAACTCCCATTAGAGGGTTACGAACGCAGCATGCTGACGACCTGGAAGATCTCATACGAGCAGGTACTACGACAGAGCGAGGCAGCGGCTTGGCTTTTGCGACTGTGGGCTTTCTTTCACCACGATGACTTCTGGTATGGACTTTTGGCTTCCAGCGGTCACATTGCCCAGGATATCGAAGAGTTCGAAAAGTTCAGATTACCCACGTGGCTTACAGACTTGGCATCAAGCGAACTGGAGTTCTCGAGCGCCATGGGCTTGCTGAAGGCATGCTCTCTAGCTGACAGTCAGGGAGAAGGCTCATATACCATGCATTCAGTCCCACATCAGTGGGGCAGATCGCTGTCGCCAGAGGCTGATGCAGCCTCGCTACTCTCCATCTCGGTATGCGTGCTAGCGAGCATTGCACCATCGGAAGATGATAACGAGTACTGGAAGCTAGACCGCCGTTTGCTACAACACGTGTTACATGTTTCCGATGAAATGGGTGTGAAACAGATACTGGAGAAGCAGCAACTACCAGCACGGCCAATAAGCCATCTAGGGTTCCTTCTCAAAAGACAGGGAAAGTTAGGTGAAGCAGAGCAGATGCTACAACGTGCCCTAGCTAGCTACGAGAAGGCACTTGGGCCTGATCACACGTCGACGCTCGACACAGTTAACAACCTAGGCATTCTATACCGCGCTCAGGGAAAGCTAGATGAAGCAGAGCGGATGTACCAGCGTGCTCTAGCTGGCTATGAGAGCGCACTCGGGCCTGATCACATGTCGACGCTCGGCACAGTCAACAACCTAGGCCTTCTATACCGCACTCAGGGAAAGCTAGATGAAGCAGAGCGGATGTACCAGCGTGCTCAGGCTGGCAAGGAGAAGGCACTCGGGCCTAATCACACGTCGACGCTCGACACAGTCAACAATCTAGGCATTCTATACGGTGATCAGGGAAAGCTAGATGAAGCAGAGGGGATGTACCAGCGTGCTCTAGCTGGCTATGAGAACGCACTTGGGCCTGATCACACGTCGACACTCGACACAGTCAACAACCTAGGTGCTCTATACTGTGCTCAGGGGAAGCTAGACGAAGCAGAGCGGATGTACCAGCGTGCTCTAGCTGGCTATGAGAGCGCACTCGGGCCTGATCACATGTCGACGCTCGGCACAGTTAACAACCTAGGCCTTCTATACCGCACTCAGGGAAAGCTAGATGAAGCAGAGCGGATGTACCAGCGTGATGTGACAGCGTGCTTTGCTAGCCTGTCAGCGTATCTCTAGGCCCTCCTACGAACGAGTCACAGCTACATGCGAGAAGCTGGCGTTGATGCGCTCAAAGAGAGGCAAGCTTTCTCCTATGTCACTATGTCATCTTGACATTCGCGCTAACGATATTTGCAAGCTGCTCAAGACGTAGAGTCACCATCTGTCGCAACATCTCAACCTACTGAGCATGCCATCATTGGCAGAATATCCCTTGCAACCAGACGCCGTAAGAGGCTGAAAAACATTGCTTGCTCCGTATTCAAATGACAGTTTAGCGGATGATGTACGACGACGATCTTGGAAGGACCTCGGTCGTTGCTTTCACCATACCTACATCGATAGAGAGTCTAGAGCGCATTCGGTAGACGTCCATAGTAACACTAACACCAATTGTGCAGCTAATGGATGCGGACAGAATATCAATCTAGGGTCACGTGATAATTGTACTCTGATGAGATTTTCCCACTCTGTCCTAGTAAACTTTTTGCGAATCGTCATCCGACTTGCTGAGCTTAGCGAACTACGCACACATCTGTTCCACGTGATCGTACCCCACCTTTTGTCCGAAGTCGTAGGACGCCACCTCGCAGCATGCGGTACGGGGACTGTCCCGTCCTCCCGGACGGCAGAGGGACAAACGGGCTCGTGCGGCTTGCTGCATGGCGAGCTTTCAGCGAATCAAGCGAGACTTTGGGCGCGATATCGGCCCCCGCAGTATGAAGCCCCAGCTGGCGGAGGTGCGAGCGTGCTCCTTGCAAAATCCTGTTCGGCGCTTACATAGCTGCATAAGGTTCAGCAACGGTGATCGACAGCCTAGAAATATATGCATAGTGGGTTACGCACCCCGACGAACCTGAAGAACCCACCCTTAACCTTATCAGCCTGCTATGTCGTTCTCTAGCATGCGCGGAGTAATGATGGAATGATGGAGGGAGCCATGGATCCAGGTACTACAGTACGCACATCTGGAATCAACTTATCAATTACATTCAGTCTGATGGAGAAATGCTTCGAGAATAGTAGGGAGCGATTTAGTGTCAATCGCTTCGCGACGAGGAAATATAAATGGGTGTTAGCACATAACTGTTCCGGGTCACCTGGTGTTTCCCTACGTGAGGACGGACGTTATAACGCAAAAGTCTTTTCAAACTGATTTAATCCCCATCCATGTTCCCTCGTCCATTCCATTCCTATCACCCATGCTTCCTTCTCGCATTGTCATCATGTAATGCCAGCTAACTCGAGGACAGGCACGAAATAGGGGCTTTCCCATCCTTCGATGCATCGCAAACTATTCGTAAGCACACGCGAACCCCTTCATTTCCGACCGGTCATCGCCTTTGAACAAGAGCTTGAGCAACTGAAGCGCACTGGTAACAAGCTGTTCTCTTGTATGTCTCCCAATTGTGCTATTGTACAAAGGCTCATACAGTACTGCATAGTCAGTAAATATCCGTAAGCTAAACCCTAACCCTGTCTGGAGGTGACACGACCGATCAGGATCTGTGCTTCCTGCGGGCGTCTTTATTATCCATCTTGGAGAGCAAGACGCTGACTTCAACACGTCATTATTATGTTCACATCCAGGTGCGTGACTCCAACATATGCAAAAGCGTAGGCAACAGTATAGGCCAACAGCGCCTCCAGGCGAGCTAAGGCCTTTCACCATGCTCGTTGGCTCACTGCACTCTGGGCTGGCGGCCGATCGAACGCCACAAATCTGACAGACAGAGGCTCAGTCTTGGACACAGCCTCGCGGTTCACTACCAGGCTGGCTAGATGATGAGCGAAAGACTCTAGAACTTCATGAGTATTGGTATTTACACATGATAGATCGTCCTTACGCGGCGAAAGTCTTTCTTCGTTTTCAGGCAGTTTATCGGTACCCTTGCTGGCATGCAACACTCACATTCACACTCACATAGCAGCATTAGCAGAAGTCCTGCCCGACATGATCATTCGACCGAGGCATACAAGGAGCTCGTGCATGCGCACATAGAGCGTTATCCGTCAGCCTGGCTCTACTGTCAACGACTCCTCAGCTTTCTTCCAGGCCGCCTCAAACACCTCCAAACACTCCAAACCGTCGATATCACACAGACCTCAGTCCAGGATCCCGAACACCCAATCCATGTTGAAGCAGAACTGCGCGCTCCTCAAGATCATCCACGCATAACCTTTGTCGCCGGATTCCCTTCTCCCGAAAACCTTGCTGAGGTCGGAGTTCACTACAATGTTCGTCCCGAGCTATTCATCACGCATCTTGAAACCAACATTCATGATGACTACCTGATCGGTCCGACACTTGCGAGCGGCACCCAAGCGCCGATGAGTTTTTTTGAGTTGCCCCAGTTGCCTTCCAGTCTTACCAGTGTCGTGAACATACGTCTCGCGACCCTGTGCAGGTCAAGAGACCATCGCGAGCCAACGCTTCCCAGCTCCGAGGAGAGACAGGAGGTTGAAAGAAGGACTCAAGAATATCAAGATCAGCAATTCGAAACCGAGCAATACGGATCGACTCGTTTCCGCAAGGTCCACATGCACAACAGTCAGTACTTCAGTGTTGAGCAGATGGTGTCATTCTGGGTAAACAACCCGAAAGGCAGACCATGGCAAGGTAAATGTCACGTACCACATGTTCCTCAACATCCACGCATCTGACAGTAAATCAGGGTTGATCTTACACGACAAAGGCCGAAGTCTGAAGAACCGGTTCGACTTGCCGTGGGCGTCCTATGGCAAGGAAAATGGCCAGCCTTCCATGGTCCCAGCTATCTCATTCAGTACAAAGACAGGCCCAAAACGAGCGACGTCAGCAGGCCAACACACTCCATCGGCCGATGAACTCCACCCGTACGATCCTCTCAACGACCTTTACGCCAGCGACACGGAGGAACTTGAGCTATTGAGACAAAATCCTTTCTTCCTACTCAGTCGCCTACTCTTCACTGCTGCGCAATCTTGGTCACAGTTTCTCAACCATCTAGGTCGGGACATCAACTACTGCCTCAAATACCTGGATGCTGAGCCTTCACAGCTTTTTCTTGCCCTGGGGCAGCTGAGATACAACGCTTCTCTTCTTGCACGTGTCGAAGGCTTTCTGGAAGACAACAAACGTCTCATCGAGCAACAAGGGTCTCATTTGTGGCCAAGGTCTACCGATAGCTCGATGGTAAAGAAGATACAAGAGATACAGAATACGCTTGACAGAGACCACGAGTTCTTGCTAAAGACTTGCGTCCAGTTGTCCGCACGATGCGAAAGATACCAAGACATCCTAGTGTCAGCGGCGCAAACGATCGATGCTCAAAAGGGTGTCGAGCAGGCGAGTCGGAGCCATAAGCTCACGAGGTTGGCCTTCATTTTCATCCCGCTTGCATTCGTGGCTTCATTGTTTGGCATGAGCATCGACATACTCGAGGACAACCCGCCGTGGTGGTACTACTTCGTCATCAGCGTTCCACTCACGTTCACTTCTTGGATAATATCGGATTGGAAGCAAGTCTCTTTGGCACGTTTCTGGGAAAAGTGTAAACAATTGACCAAGCGTCGGCTTGACGTCCTGCATAGGAACTACGTATAGTCTACGTACAACGCACGTCCGCTACTCCAAATTCTATCTAACGCGACCAGAACATTACCAGTCCATCATAATCTTTTTCGTCAAGGTCAAGAGCCTCATCATCCGCGATCCCTTTGATGGCCCGGTACCGCTTCTCGGCGTCGTCTATCTTCCCCTTCCCCTCTTCGATTTTGCCCGAATCTTGCAACACGCAACCCAGTTTGTAGGTTGTTCGAGCGATCTCGTTGCGATAAAGCTGGCTACTTGAGTAAACCTCCAGGGCTTGTTCGAGCATAATTCTGGTCCGGTCAGTCTTTTGCAGCGAAAATCCATACAGACATTTATCATCACATCCCAGACAAGAGACTTACATTGCAGGCGCGTACTTCCTCTGTTGGTTCAAGTGCCACCCGAGCTTGTGGCAGATGTCCGCCGTCTTGTGATGTCGATCTCCGAGTGAGGCTTTCCACAACTTCAGCACTTGCTTGTGTGTTTCGAATGCATTTGCCATTTCGTCCAACGCGATCTCGACATTACCAAGGGTGTACAAGCAGTGGCCGGTACTACAGATTGTCAGTGTGTGTCTAAACATCCGACCGATCCAGGCGGATTCGACCTACCGGAAATTGGAGGAATCGTTCCTGTCGGTTATGGCTTCTAGCAGAAGTTTTTTCGCCTCTCTGTTGCGGCCTTGCAGCCATAGGCATGTACTCAGATTCGCCGTCTGTCTGGTCAGCGGAGTTCTAGACTACACGTCGCGATCGATGACACTCACGTAGATTTTCTTGTCCCCGGGCAAACCCTTCCATGCCTCGAACGTCTTTCCATACCATTCTTCGGCTTCCCTGTACCGATTGAGAGCATGGAGACCGTTAGCCATCCCACCGCAGGCAAACACTGTTCGAATGTCTGGCAACTGGACCAGATCCCTTGCCACCGCTCTTTGCCAGTGCTTGTACTCAGCGACGAAACTGTCATAACACGCCTGGAATTGGTTCGTTTCCGTCTCCACAGATCCCTTGGCCCGATACATGTCAACCAAGATGAGATCGCTCTCGTCGTATAAATTCGCATGTGCTTCCGCGATGAGACACAGGGGAATGCAAGGCTCCGGTATGCCTCTCTCGTACGTGTAGAAGGCAGCATCGCAAATGAGCATCAACAAATCCGCATCGGCGACCAGAGGAGAGTTTGTTGCTTGTGACTCGTGGAAGATCCGGGCGATGGACTCCACGTGAGCGAAGCACTTCATCTGCGCCGGCCAGAGGTCCGGGCGATGTCGATTCTCTCGCGGAGCTCCTGGCCACATCGACTTGACGCATTCGTAGGCTGTGGTGAAAGCTTCCTGCCGCTCGGCTGGCTTCATGCTGATCTGGCAGGCTTCCTGGACAAGTCTGTGCATCCAAAGGTAATTCGAAACGGAGTTCTGGTTCACAAGGGAGCTGCGAATGACTGCACCCTTGCATCTGTTGAATTTCGAAACGTCGGTTAGGAGAAACGACGGGTCCGACCTCGCGCGTGCGATCTTGATGGCGTTGTCTCGCAGGATGTCTACTTGGATCATGTCCGGATCGAGGAATGATAAGACGTTGAGCAGCGTTCGCTGATCTGACTGCAGCTTCTCGAAGCTCATTGTCCAAACGGTAGAGAGCGTCAGTGGGTATGGATCTCCAGGTCTCCTCGCAAGGCGGAGCGTCGATGTACTGGCGATCAGATTTCGCCGATTGAACTCTTCGAGGAAGTCTGACAGCGTCATGAGCTCGCTGTTGATTACTCTTGCTGCCTGCAAGACTCCGATGGCAAGGCAACTTACGTGCCGAACAACTTCTCTTGCCTCTGATACACGAGCGTTGTTGTTTGTATTGAGTATCGAATCACGTCGCTCGCCTTCGCCCGTCAAGCGCAGCAGCAGTTTGACGGCATCCGGTTCGGACATTCCGTCGAGGATTTCCCCTCCAATGTTTTTGTATAACGCGCCGTCTCGACTAGTTACGAGGACAGAACCGCTTGGATTGATTGGCATGAATTCATGTAGCAATTCGTCTTTGTCGTCACTGTCCGCGTTGTCAAATATGATCAGCCAATTCACGTCTGGGAAGAGTAAGTCAGCAGGATATTCACACAGTGTTGGCAGAACTTGAGCGTCACTTTACCTGTGTGCTCAAGATATCGTTTGACCGAGTCACGACAGAAGACCAGGTCGTTTTCATCCGGGTCCGCAATTCCCATCTCTTTCGCTAAGTTGCTGAAAGAGTCGAACAGCTTGGAGCGATTGTCGGCATGCGCCCAGAGCACAATCTCGAACTCATTTTGGAAATCGAACACAAAACTCAGAGCAGTCTGCGTCTTGCCGGTGCCACCTAGGCCACAGAGTGAGTAGATATTCTGGGTATCCTTAGCACGGAGCTGTGGTGCGAGCCGGTGTTGGATCCTCTGCTTGACGTCTTCGCGTCCCACGAAGTCCTGGTTGCGTTGGTAAGGTCGTAGTATCCGGCAGGGGAGCCTGACCACATTTGTAACGCTGCCCCCTTGTCTGATGTCAAGGTAGCCTGGAAGGACTGTGCTTGTTGGGGTCAGTACAGCACTCAGTCTCGAAACACTTGGGGTTCCAAAAGGTCCGTTGTCGTCAGCGTCAAAGCCATGGGCTTGAGATGTGCCAGGGCTTGCTGCGAACGTGACCTGTTCGGACGGTAGTAATTCCTTGATGATCTCTACCAGCTTGCTGAAGAATGGGTCTTGCCGGGGCGGGAATCTCGACAAGCTGGTATGGTTCATTGGCACCAAACGTGGCGGCTCTCCGTGGCGCAGCTCAGCAAGATTTGCCGAGCATAACTGACATAGTCAGCAATGGGATGTTCACAGGACGCAAAGTAAAGGGCAAGCCTACTATATCCGACTTTTTCGTTCCCCAGCCTGCGAAGTGCTTTGTGTACACAGTGCTGAGTCCTTCGTAGAAGCTCAAGATCGGAAAATCGAGCTTCAACTGCCCGAAGTTTCTGTTGACGACGCTGAGGACTTCGATCTCCTCCGGGGTACCCAAGTAGGTGAGCGCATCGTGTTTTCTGGCCAGAATGTTGAACTCGACTTGAGCGCAACGCATGCAACACTCAGCGAATTCCACGTGCCGCTCGTTGTGGATGCAACCGAAGAACAAGATGCCCGAAATGTTTCCCAAAACGCCTTTTTCGTAGATGGAGTCTTCCCTTGCTCGGATAATTGCCTACGCTAGTGTCAGTACATGGGTCCTGTACAGATTGTTCGAGAAGCTTGCCTGTTTGAGGATCATTCCACCAAAGCTGTGACAGAGGAAAACTGGAAGTCAAGGTCAGGAATGCGACTTCCGCAACACGCTTCTCGTCCGCTGCTGGGTTATTCGATGCTCACTGATGGGCCTGTCGCATTCTGAGGGCTCTTGTCGCCGACTCAGCAGTTCCAACAACATGGATTCCGCCTCGTTCACCAGTCTCGCCCATCTCATCTCTTCTTTCTTACGAGCAAAGTCGTACTTGTAGAAGAGAATGCGAGCGCCGGGTACTTGGTGGCTGAGTGTATCTTTGAGCCATTTTTGCTCGTCTCTTGGTAAGTACTTTGGATACAATTGTGGTAAACTTGGCAGAGAAACGATGCTAAGTCTTTGTCAGTCACCGGATGTCTCTCGTGGGTAATGCTTCGAAAAGCAGAATAGCTTATCGACAATGGTAGCATAATATTTCGAACAAGGACTCACTCAACATCGGGCCCGCGAATTCCACGACACGTGATGCTCAAAGACATCTTGCTTTGGTTCCAGCGCAAAATTGTGAATTCTAGACGAGTGCTCAAATCTGACGTTAGCTCAAAGTTTATCGTTTCGATATGTGAACGAAACAGGTGAGCGGTACATCCTTGAACCGGTGAACCATCCATTCGACTCAGCCCTGCGGCTATGGCGATACAAGCACTCGGCGGTCTTTGTCTTGCAATTGTTCCGGCATGTGAACAAGATAAGGTGGGTGCGCCACTGAGGCCTCGG
>Ga0265798_10011895_pt1 | contig 10561 bp, 10 predicted proteins | sample P3T30metagenome_FD_192430 | JGI IMG/M metagenome (GOLD analysis project Ga0265798, IMG submission 192430) | Plant litter microbial communities from East Loma Ridge, Irvine, California - P3 T30 | ecosystem: Environmental > Terrestrial > Plant litter > Unclassified | place: USA: California... | reverse complement strand
AGTACGCGCTGCCGCTGGCTCCGTTCGACCCGGCCCAGGGCTCGCGCCTGGCCTGGCTGTTCTCGGGTGAACTGCTGATCGACACCCTGGGCAGCATGTACCGGGTGGTGGTGGGCTTTGCCATCGGCGCCGCGCTGGCGCTGCCACTGGGCCTGTGGATGGGATCGAGCCGCCACGCCTACGCCTGGTTGAATCCCCTGATGCAGGTGTTGCGCCCGATCCCGCCCATCGCTTACATCCCGCTGGCGATCCTGTGGTTTGGTCTGGGGAACGCGCCGGCGCTGTTCCTCATTTCGCTGGGCGCCTTTTTTCCGGTGCTGATGAACACCATCGCCGGCGTGCGCCAGGTCGACAGCATTTATATCCGCGCCGCGAAAAATCTGGGCGTATCGCAGCGGACCATGTTCCTGCGGGTGATGCTGCCGGCCGCCGTGCCCTACATCTTGTCGGGCGTGCGGATCGGCATCGGCACCGCCTTCATCGTCGTCATCGTCTCCGAGATGATCGCCGTGAATAACGGCCTGGGTTTTCGCATCCTCGAAGCGCGCGAGTATTTTTGGTCCGACAAGATCATCGCCGGCATGATCAGCATTGGCCTGCTTGGCCTGGCGATCGACATCGGCATGAACAAACTGAATAACCATTTGCTGCGGTGGCACCGCGGCCTGGAGAGCTGAGATGACGCAACTTCAACAAGCCCATATCGACGTGGCGGCCGTAAGCAAGGTGTTCAACGCGGGCGAACGGCAAGTGGTCGCCCTGCAGAACATCGACCTGCACATCCCCTACGGCCAGTTCGTTTGCCTGCTGGGCCCTTCCGGCTGCGGCAAATCGACCCTGTTGAACGCCATCGCCGGCTTTGCCCTGCCATCGGCGGGCGCCATCACCGCCGGCGGCAAGCTGGTGACGGGGCCGGGCCCGGAGCGCGGCATGGTGTTCCAGGAATACGCCCTGTTCCCCTGGATGACAGTGGAAAAAAACATCGGCTTCGGCCTCGAGATCAAGGGCGTGCCGAAGGCGCAGATCGCGGCGCGGGTCGAATCGCTACTGGCGATGCTGTCGCTATCGGACTTCCGCCACCGTTATCCCAAGGACCTCTCGGGCGGCATGCGCCAGCGCGTGGCGATCGCCCGCGTGCTGGCGCTTGATTCGCCCATCATGCTGATGGATGAACCCTTCGGCGCACTCGATGCGCTCACCCGCCGCAATCTGCAGGACGAATTGCTGCGCATCTGGGCGGAGCTGAAAAAGACCATCATCTTCGTCACCCACAGCATCGAGGAAGCGATCTACCTGGCCGACCGCATCGTCGTCATGACCTACCGCCCCGGCACGGTCAAGCGCGACATGATCGTCGACCTGCCGCGCCAGCGCGATCCGGCATCGACCGAGTTCAATGCTCTGAAACGGGAGCTGGGACACCTGGTGATGGAGGAGCAGCAGCGCCACCACAACGCCGAATTGCGGGTGGCCGCGGTCGACTGAAGCCGCTCGGGTAAAATCGCCCCATGCGCGTACAAGGACAATTCGGATGGCGGCGAAGCCTGCCCCTGGCCGCCACCGCGGTCGTGCTGGTGGGCGCCGCCTACCTGGTCGCGCTGCGCCAGGGCGGCGTGGACGAACTGGCGCGTGGCCAGCGCCAGTTGCAGCTGATGGCGCCGGAGCTGGAATCGGCGCTGGTCAAATTCGAGACCCTGCCTTACGCGGTGGGCTTCCAGGACGAGGTGGCGCAGTTGCTGGCGCACCCGGACGACCAGGCCAGGAGGGATCGCCTGAACCGCATCTTCCAGGCGATTGCCCGGCAGGCGAAGATCGGCGCCATCTACCTGATGGACCGCCAGGGCGACACCCTGGCCGCCAGCAATTTCGACCTGCCCCTGACTTTCCTCGGCAAGAATTTTGGCTTTCGCCCTTACTTCCGGGAGGCGCTGGCCGGCCACGCGGGCCGCTTCTATGGCATCGGTTCCACCACCAGTGAGCCGGGTTATTTTATTTCGCAGCCGGTGCGCCACGACGGGCAGATTGTCGGCGTGATCGCCGTGAAAATCGTTCTCGACGAGTTCGAAAAAAACTGGGCCGGCAGCGAAGACACCATCGTGCTGGCCGACCGCGCCGGCGTGGTGTTCCTGTCGAACCGCGCCGACTGGAAGTACCGCAGCCTTGGCGCCATCAGCGCCCAAGCGGCGCGCGACATTGCCGGCACCCGCCAGTACGCCCATCTGCCGATCATGCCGCTGCCCGGCGCCATGACGGGCGCGCTGGCGCCGCACGCCAGCCGCCCGCTCGGCGCCCTGGGCTGGCAACTCAAGCTGTTCCCCTCGCGCCAGCGGGTGGCGAGAAACGCCGTCCTGTGGGCATTTGCTGCGGCGCTGTTGCTGGCCAGTTTCGGCACCGCCGGCTGGGCCCTGCACCAGCGCCGCCGCCGGCTCGATGAACGGCGCATGGCCGCGCGCGAGCTTGAAGTCAAGCTGGCCGAACGCACGGCGCAACTGCGTGCGACGCAAAATGACCTGGTCCAGGCGGGCAAGCTGGCCATGCTGGGCCAGATGGCGGCCGGGGTCACGCACGAATTGAACCAGCCGCTGGCGGCGATCCGCGCCTTTGCCGACAATGCCCGCGCCTACCTGGAACGGGGCCAGGCCGACAAGGCGGCCGACAACCTGGCCCACATCGGCGACGCCAGCGCGCGCATGGGCGCCATCATCGGCCAACTGAAAGGCTTTGCACGGCGCAGCGATGCGCTCGACCAGGTCGACCTGGTGCGCTCGATGCAGGCCTCGGCCTTCCTGCTGCAGGGCGAATTCAAGCGGCTCGGCATCACCCCGCACATCGAGACGGGCGAGCAGCCCTTGCTGGTGGCGGGCGACGCGGTACGCATCGAACAGGTGTTCATCAATTTGCTGCGGAATGCCATCGACGCCGTCGAAGAGGCTGACCGCCGCGAGGTGGCGGTGACGATGGGCGTGGACGCGAACATGGCGGTGGTGCGCATCGCCGACAGCGGTGCGGGCCTGCTGGGCGAGACCGCCTCGCACCTGTTCGAGCCGTTTTATACCACTAAGCCGTCCGGCAAGGGCCTGGGGCTGGGACTGGCGATTTCGTCCTCCATCATCCAGGCCATGAACGGCCATCTGACCGGGCGCAACCGCCTCGAAGGGGGCGCCATGTTTGAAGTGCGCCTGCCGCTCCAACCGAACCAGGGATTTGAATGATGCATGCACTCCTGATCGAAGACGAAGCGGCGCTGCGCCTGTCCACCACGCAGACGCTGGAACTGGGCGGCTTTGACGTCACCGCCTGTGACAGCGCGGAAAACGCGCTGGCTGTTTTGCGGGCCGACTACCCCGGCATCATCGTCAGCGATGTGCGCCTGCCCGGCATGTCGGGGCTTGCGTTGCTGGCGCAGGTCATGGCGCTCGATGCCGAGCTGCCGGTGATCGTGGTGACGGGCCACGGCGACGTCGCCATGGCGGTAGGCGCCATGCGCGCCGGGGCCTACGATTTCATCGAAAAGCCGTTTGGCGCCGAGCGCTTGCTCGATGCCGTGCGGCGCGCCCAGAACAAGCGCGATCTCGTGCTGGAAAACCGCCGCCTGAAAAGCGCCTGGGCGCTGCATCCCGACACGCCGCAGCTGATCGGCCGTTCAAGCGCCATCGAACAGCTGAAAGTCGTGGTGCGCAATATCGCGCCGACCGGCGTCGACATCCTCATCAACGGCGACACCGGCACCGGCAAGGAAGTGGTGGCGCGCCTGATCCATGCGGCCAGTGAGCGCAAGGGCAATTTCGTCGCCATCAACTGCGGCGCGCTGCCCGAATCCGTGTTTGAAAGCGAGATGTTCGGCCACGAGGCCGGCGCCTTCACGGGCGCCCTCAAGCGCCGCATCGGCAAGCTCGAATACGCCAACGGCGGCACCGTCTTCCTCGACGAGATCGAGAGCATGCCGATGGCGCTGCAGGTCAAACTGCTGCGGGTGCTGCAGGAGCGGCGGCTGGAGCGCCTGGGCGGCAACGAGGCCATCGCCGTCAACTTCAGGATCATCGCCGCCACCAAGACCGACTTGCTGGCGCTGGCGGGGCAGGGCGGCTTCAGGGAAGACCTGTTCTACCGCATCGGCGTGGTGACGCTCGACCTGCCCCGCCTGGCCGAGCGGCGCGACGACATCCCCCTGCTGCTGGCCCACTTCGTGCAGGACGCCGCCCAGCGCTACGGCCGCCCGGCGCCCGCGTGGACGGCGGCCCAGATGGACCACTGGCAAAGCGCACCCTGGCCAGGCAATGTGCGCGAGCTGCGCAATTTCGCCGAGCGACTGGTGCTGGGCGTTGTGCCGATGCAGGCGCGGGCGGGCGAGGATGTGGCCGAGGCGGCGGCAAGCCTGCCGCAGCAGATCGACGCCTTTGAAAAAGCCCGCATCGCCGCGGCGCTGGAGCAGTCCGCCGGCAATGTCGCCAGCGCCGCCGATCAGCTAGGGATTCCCCGCAAGACGATGTACGACAAGCTGAAAAAATACGCGCTCGCACCGGCGCGCAAGCAGTCCGACCAGGAATAGAGCGTGGCGCGTGGGACGTGAGGCGGACCGCCCGCAATACTGCATCTCGCGGCGTATCTTTGCCGATCGTGCCACAATAAACGCCCGTCGCCGCACAGTCCGCGCACAGTACCATCATGCCGCCGCCTCCCGTCTTCACCATTGGCCATTCCACCCGGCCGATCGCCGACTTCATCGCCCTGCTACAGCAGAACGGCGTCACCTGCCTGCTCGACATCCGCACCGTCCCCAAGTCGCGCCACAATCCCCAGTTCGGCAAGGAAGAGTTGTCTGCCTCGCTCAGCGCCGCCGGCATCGAATACCGCTACCTGCCCGGCCTGGGCGGCCTGCGCAAGACCCGCAAGGATTCCCCCAACACGGGCTGGCGCAACCTGTCCTTCCGCGGCTACGCCGACTACATGCAAACGGAAGAATTCGCCACCAACGTGCAAGACCTCATCACCCTCGGCGCCGCCCAACCCTGCGCCCTGATGTGCGCCGAAGCCGTCCCCTGGCGCTGCCACCGCTCACTGGTGGCCGACGCCTTGCTGGTGCGCGGCGTCCCGGTCGAAGAAATCATCGACGCCAAGCCGCCGCGGCTGCACAAGATGACGCCGTTTGCGCATGTGGAGGGGCTGACGATTACGTATCCGCCGGAGCCGCAGCCGGAGGGGGAAACATCGTCCGATGCGCAGTGAGGTAAGCCTTACAGTCCAAACATATAGCCGCCATCGGCCTGGCTGTTCGGCGTTTGCTCCACCGCGGCCTGGCGCAGGTCCACCAGCAGCAGGGTTTCAATAATCCACATCAGGCTGAAAGGCTGGTTGGCTGGTGCGGTACGAATGGTCGAGTTAATCATTTGGATCCTTGTAGATGACATGAAAGCCGCGGTTTGCAATGTACTTGCGGCGGGTATGGGAGTCATCATGAAGCAATCGGCTTCCACGATCCAATAGCGGAGATTGATCGTTTAATAGATGGCGCTTATCAAACTGTCGAAACGAGCCTGTAGTGGAGTTTTCAGCATCAGGGCCAGGGCGGCGGCGACGATGGGGGCGGGCGGGTCCTGGCGGCGCAGGACCAGGCCGACTTCACGCGACATTTCCGGGGTGATGGGGACGACTGTCAGCTCCTGCCGCATCTCGACCAGGCTCAGCACGCTGTGGGGGATGATGGCGCACAGGTCGCTGAAACGAATCTGGGCGTACAGGGCGAAGATGGAGTCGGTCTCGAGCTGGACGGTGGGGCGGGCGCCGGCGCTGCGGAAGGCGGCGTCGATGAACTGGCGGCTCTGCATATTGGCGGTCAGCAGGCACAGGGGCAATTCGGCCGCCTCCAGCCAGCTCAGACTGCTGCGTCCTTTCAATAGCGCGGGGTCGCGCGCGACCAGCACGTAGCGCTCCTGAAACAGGGGATGCAACTGGAAGCCGCCCAGGGCGCGGTCGTCGAGAAAACTCAGGCCAATGTCGAGGTCGTAGTTGTCGAGGCGGCGGATGATGTCGTCCGAGGGCAGGGAGAGCAGGGTGATGTTGATGCCAGGGTAGGCCTCCTGGCAGGGCGCGGTCAGGAAGGGCGCCACCGGCATGGCGGTCGGGACAGCGCCGATGCGCAGGGTGCCGGACAGGCGCGAGTGGGCCTGGTCGGTTTCCTGGCGCATGGCTTCATAGCTGGCCAGCAGGTGCTGGGCCCAGCCGACCACCCGCAGGCCGGCGTCGGTCATGCCCTCGTAATTGCGGCCCCGGCGCACCAGCGGCAGGTCCAGTTCCGTTTCAAGCTTGCGGATGGCGCTCGACAAGGCCGGCTGGGAGACGTGGCAGGCCTCGGCCGCGCGCGAGAAATGGCCGACTTCGGCCAGGGTGACGAGGTATTTCAGTTGGCGGATGAACATGCAGGCTTTCCGTGCGGATGGTTGGCATCAAGTGCCCTGATTCTAACGCCCATCCTCTAGCGCCCATCCGTGCACGGCAAGCGGCCGGGTTCAGCCAAACAGATATTTCTTGAAAAAGTCCCTGGTGCGCTGGTTTGCCAGCGCAGCGGCGGCGGCATCGTAGTGGGCGCCGCCGTGGCGCGTAAAGGCATGGTAGCGGCCTTCGTAGCTGCAGACCTCGGCGCCCAGGGGCTGCAGGGTGCTGGTGATGGCGGCCTGGGCGGCGGGCGGGATGAACTCGTCGGCCGTGCCCAGGTGCACCAGCAGGGGATTGTGCAGATTGTGCGCTTCGCCAAGGAATTCCTCGGTGCGGGCGCCGTGGAATTCGACGGCCGCATCGACCCCGCCCCGCACGCTCACCAGGTAAGTGAGCAGGCCGCCCAGGCAGTAGCCCAGCATGCCCACCTTGCCGCTGCAGGTCGGCAAGGCCTTGACCTGGGCGATCACCGTCTGCACGTCCTTGACGGCCTGGTCCAGGTCGAGCGCCATGTAGAGCTTGAGACCATGTTCCCATCCCTTCTCGAATTCCAGGTCCACGCCTGGCTCCATGCGCCAGAACAGGTCGGGGCAGACGGCAATGTAGCCTGCCGCGGCAAGTTCGTCGCAGGTGGTGCGCAGGTCGGCGTTGACGCCGAACACTTCGTGGCCGACCACGATGGCAGGGGCGGGCAGGCTGGCGGGCTCGGCCATGTAGGCCGTGAAGTTGCCATCCGGGGTGGTGATGCTCAGGGTTTTCGACATGATCTCTCCGACACTGGACGCCCTCGTCTGGCACAGTGGCGCCGCGCGTCGAGGGCAATGCGCGCGGGGGCGGCGGCAGGCGCCGTTCGCTGGACCACTGCCGGCAAGCTTAGCCTAAATTGAGGCGTTTGCCTGACGGCGGCGTTTGCTTGCAAAGACGCACTTCTCTGCGGAAAGTCCGGCGCTGTGTGGAGGGGACTACGGCGCATTTTTGCGGTCGACGCCGCCAATGATCATCATCCTTGCTACCATGTAAAGCATGAAAACCACCCTTGATGAAATGCAGGCGTTTATTGCTGTCGTCGACAGCGGCTCGATTACCGCCGCCGCCACCCAGCTGGGCCTGACGACCTCGGCCACCAGCCGCAGCCTGAGCCGGCTCGAAGAAAAACTGCGCACCACCCTGATGCAGCGCACGACGCGGCGGATGGAATTGACGGAAGAGGGCATCACCTACCTGGCCCAGGCGCGGGCCATCATTGCCAGCGTGGAGGCTGCGGAGGAAATGATGTCGGGCCGCCTCGCCGTGCCCAGCGGGCGGTTGCGGGTGGATGCCGCTTCGCCCTTCATGCTGCACGTGCTGGTGCCGCTGGTGCCCGCTTACACGGCGCGCTATCCCCAGGTGGCGCTGGAACTGGTCAGCAGCGAAGGCTTCATCGACCTGCTGGAGCGCGCACCGATGTGGCGATCCGCATCGGCGCGCTGAAGGATTCGTCCTTGCATGCCAGCGCCGTCGGCACGAGCCGCCTGCGCCTGCTCGCCAGCCCTGCCTACCTGGAGCGGCACGGCGCACCAGGCGCCGTCGCGCAACTGGCGCAGCACAGCCTGCTTGGGTTCACGGAGCCCGTTTCGCTCAACGAATGGCCCGTGCGCGAGGCCGGTGGCGCGCTGCTGCGCATCCATCCCGCTATCCGCGCCTCGAGCGGCGAAACCTTGCGCGCGCTGGCGCTGCAGGGCGCCGGGGTTGTCTGCCTGTCCGACTTCATGACCGACGCCGACCGCCGCCAGGGCAGCCTGGTGCAAGTGCTGGAAGAGGCGACCGTGCAGGTGGAGCAATCGATCAACGCCGTCTACTACCGCCACACGGCCCAGTCCGCCCGCATCGATTCCTTTGTGCGTTATCTGAAAGCGGCCGTGGGCGAGCGCGCCTTTTGCGACGACCCCATTACACTGGCAGACTCCTGACCCACCATTTTTTGGACTGAACATGTTCAACACCACCACCCGCGCCACCCGCGCCATGGCCGTCGCGCCGCATCACCTTGCATCGAACTCGGCGCTGGCCGTGATGCGCGACGGCGGCAACGCCATCGAGGCCATGATCGCCGCCGCCGCCACCATTGCCGCCGTCTATCCGCACATGAACGGCATTGGCGGCGACGGCTTCTGGCTGATCGTGCCGCCCGAGGGGCCGCCGCTGGCGATCGACGCCAGCGGCGGCGCGGCCCAGGCTGCCACCATCGAGTTTTACCGCGACCGGGGCCTGGCCGCGATTCCCCAGCGCGGGCCGCTGGCGGCCAACACGGTGGCCGGCACTGTGGGCGGCTGGCAGGTGGCGCAGGAATTGGCGGCCCGCTTCGGCGCTCGCCTGCCGCTGCAGCGTCTATTGGAGGATGCGATCGGCTACGCCCGCGATGGCGTGGCCGTGACCGGCAGCCAGGCGCGCGCCACGGCCAGCAAGTGGGAAGAACTGCAAAGCCAGCCAGGCTATGCCGATACCTTCACCGTCAACGGCGCATTGCCCGCGCCCGGCCAGCGTTTTACCCAGCCGCGCCTGGCCGCCACCTTGCAGGCCCTGGCCGACGAGGGCCTCGACAGCTTTTACCGGGGCAATCTCGCCAGCCGCATTGCCGCCGATCTGGCCCAGCTAGGTTCGCTGGTGACGGCGGACGACCTCGCAAGCTACCGGGCCACGCAGGTCGTCCCGCTGCGCCTCGAGCATGCCGCGGGAGAACTTTACAACCTGACCCCGCCCACCCAGGGCGCCGTCTCGCTGGCCATCCTGGGCCTGGCCGAGCGCGCCGGCCTGGCGCAGTTGCAGGCCGACTCGGCCGACCATATCCACGTGCTGGTGGAAGCGACCAAGCTGGCTTTTGGCTTGCGCGACCGCCACATCACCGATCCCGCGCACATGGCAGAGCTCGCCCAGGACCTGTTGCAGCCGGAGCGTCTCGACAGCCTGGCCGCGGGCCTCGATGTGCAGCGCGCCGCTGCCTGGGGCGCCGGCAAGGGGCCGGGCGACACCATCTGGATGGGCGTCATCGATGAGAGCGGCCTGGCCGTCTCTTTTATCCAGAGCATTTATCACGAGTTCGGCAGCGGCATCGTGCTGCCGCAGACGGGCATCAACTGGCAAAACCGGGGCGCCTCTTTCAGCCTCGATCCGGCCGCCGTGCTGGCCTTAAAGCCCGGCAAGAAGCCATTTCATACGCTCAATCCGGCAGCAGCGCGGCTGCGCGACGGCCGGGTGATGGTGTACGGCAGCATGGGCGGCGACGGCCAGCCCCAGACCCAGGCGGCCGTGTTCACCCGCCACATCGTGTTCGGCCAGGAACTGCAGGCGGCGGTGACGGCGCCGCGCTGGCTGCTGGGGCGCACCTGGGGCCAGAGTTCCGACAGTCTCAAGCTGGAAGGGCGCATCGACACCGCGGTGGCGGCCGAACTGGCGCGGCGCGGCCACGAGGTCGAGATGCTGGACGATTTCGATGAAACCATGGGCCACGCCGGCGCCATCGTGCGCCACCCGGACGGCGTGCTGGAAGGGGCGGCCGACCCCCGCTCGGACGGGACCGTTTCGGCCTGGTAACAGGACGCGCCGGGCGAAACGGCGTATTGCGCGGGACGCTTCGGGGTTGCCGAGAATGAAACACGGATAGCCCGGCCGTTGCACGCAAAATTGTCTTGCTGCGGGCGGGGCGCAGGGCCGTTGCTGCGGGTGTAAGTTGTCCTGGACGATATCCACCGGAGCAGTCCATGACAGCTACGCCAGACCCGCGCAGCAAGCCGCGCGGCGCCGTTCACCCGTTCCGGCGCCGCTTCCTGAAAACCTCGGCCGCGGCAGGCGCCTTGCTGGCCGGGCGCGCTGCCACCGCCCAGACCCTCGCTGACGTGCCCCCGCGCGGCCCCGGCGAAGCGCTGGGCGCCCACAGCGAGCGGTCCAAATTTGCCGAGATTCATCGCATCCCGGAAAGCACGCCGGGCATGCGCAAGGTCGATCCCTCGCAGGCCATCAATTCCAAGGCGCCCCTGGACAAACTGGTCGGCACTTTGACGCCCGCGGACCTGCACTATGAACGCAGCCATGCCGGCGTGCCCCAGCTTGATCCCGCCACCCATCGCCTGCTGATTCACGGCATGACGAGCCG
>Ga0265798_10011894_pt1 | contig 10562 bp, 10 predicted proteins | sample P3T30metagenome_FD_192430 | JGI IMG/M metagenome (GOLD analysis project Ga0265798, IMG submission 192430) | Plant litter microbial communities from East Loma Ridge, Irvine, California - P3 T30 | ecosystem: Environmental > Terrestrial > Plant litter > Unclassified | place: USA: California... | reverse complement strand
TTGACCGGCTGCTGGCTCGGCCTCACCCACCCACGCAAACGCTGGCGCCAGGCCTGCACAAGCTGCCGATTGGCGGCCGCCGCGACAGCTACCTGTCCGTGCCGTCCGGGTACGACCCGGCCCGGCCCGCACCCCTTGCCCTGCTGTTGCACGGCGCTGGCGGGAATGCGGACGACGGCCTGCGGGTGCTACTGCATCTGGCCGACGAAGCCGGCCTGATCCTGGTTGCACCGGCTTCGCAGGCAACCACCTGGGACATCATCGCGCGCGGGCGCTACGGACCCGACCTGACTCTGGCCGCGGCCGCCCTCGACTTCGCATTTACCCATTGCGCGATCGATGCCAACCGGCTGGCGGTGGGCGGCTTTTCGGACGGCGCCTCCTACGCGCTGTCGCTGGGCCTCAACAACGGCGACCTGTTCAGCCACGTGCTGGCGTTCTCCCCTGGTTTTACCGGCCCGGGAACACGGCGTGGGCAGCCCAGAGTCTTCATTTCGCATGGCACCCGCGACCACGTCCTGCCGATCGACCCCTGCAGCCGCACCATCGTGCGCGAGCTACGCGGACAAGGGTATCCGCTGCTGTACCGCGAGTTCGACGGCGAACACGTGATTCCGCCAGACGTCGCGCAGGAGGCGGTCGACTGGTTCACCGGCGCGGTTGCCTGATAAGTTCCTGTACGGCCAACCACCCGATTCGTCATTTCTTCGGCCGCAAGAAAGTCAGTGCTAGAGCGACGCCGCCTGCCACGAGTGGCATGCCTGTGAAGACCGCGGCGAGGAACCAGTTATCAGCAAAGGAAGATCCCGGGGCCTGGCTCAGCGGCCAGAAAGTAAACAAGTGAACCAGCGTCACTGCAAGGCAAATACTGACCAACCGTTTGCCAACCAGGCGAGCGCAAAGACTCAGCGCGATCATCGTGACCGGACGTTCGCCGTAATCTCTCAGTATAATTCGTCCCAAAAACAAAAAAGGGCTTTGCAATCTCTTGCAGGCCCTTGATGAACAACGAATTTTTGGTGGGAAGTGCAAGTTTCGAACTTGCGACCCCTGCAGTGTGAATGCAGTGCTCTACCCCTGAGCTAACCTCCCGACGGGGCGTATTATCGCATAGGATTTGCGCTACGTCACGTTTTAGTCAGCGCGTATTATGCTGCGGCGTAGCTGTGCCAGACGCAGGTGCCCTTCACTGCTTTGTCGAGTCCGGCGAGCAGGCTCTCGTGCGCCGTTGCTTCCGACTCGTCGGCACGCAGGACAATGACCTCGCCGAGCGGGACCGCGTCCAGCAGTGCGCCGTCGGCCGACACTTCTTCCTCGACATCCATCGACAGCGAATTTTGGCCGCGTGTCATCGACAGGTACACATCGGCCAGCAATTCGGCGTCCAGCAACGCGCCGTGCAGTTTGCGGTGGGCATTCGAGACGCCGTAGCGGTCGCACAGGGCATCCAGCGAGTTGCGCTTGCCGGGGTGCATTTCTTTGGCGTTGACCAAGGTATCGATCACACCGCTGCAATGCGACGTGAACGTTGGAATGCTGAGGCGCGTTAATTCGTGGTTCAGGAAGCCCAGGTCGAACGGTGCGTTATGGATAATGACTTCCGCGCCGCGGATATAGTCGCGCAGCTCTTCCGCGATTTCATGGAAACGCGGCTTGTCGCTGAGGAACTCGGTGGTCAGGCCGTGGACCGCGAGCGCGCCCTCTTCCGAATCGCGTTCCGGGTTGATGTAGCGATGAAAATTATTACCGGTCAGCATACGGTTGACCAGCTCGACGCAGCCGACTTCAATGACCCGGTCACCCGTGCGGGGATTCAGACCGGTGGTTTCAGTATCGAGAACGATTTGACGCATAAGGTAGCAATGGCAATCTAAAAATGATCAGGGACGCGCAATGATGGACGCGCAATCAAGGACGAACAACGAGCACGCCGCGGTTGGCGAGCACGTCGGCGCGCTCATTGCCGGGATGGCCGTTGTGGCCGCGCACCCAGCGCCAGTCCACCTTGTGCTCGGCCTGGGCCAGGTCCAGGGCTTTCCACAAGTCTTCATTTTTAACGGGGGCCTTGGCGGCGGTTTTCCAGCCGCGCGCTTTCCAGCCGTGGATCCATTCTGAAATGCCCTTTTGCACGTACTGGCTGTCGGTGTGCAGGATGACTTCGCACGGGCGCGTGAGCGTACCCAGCGCCTCGATGACCGCCTTCAGTTCCATCCGGTTATTGGTGGTGTTCAATTCACCGCCGAAAATTTCCTTTTCGTGGCCGTCGGCGACCAGCAGGGCGCCCCAGCCGCCGGCGCCGGGGTTTCCTTTACAGGCGCCATCGGTAAAAATTTCTACTTTGCTCATGCTGCTTGTTATTCCTTGTTGTTGTGAACGCTGTTCGTGGCGGGCACCGCCTGCGCCGACTTCTGGCTTCGCTTGTTCCACGCCGGGCCGATGATGCGCATGCCCTTGACGCGCTTGATGGCATGCACCATGTACACGGCGCCGAGGTAAGGCCACCAGCGGTCACCTGCCGTTTCGAGCATGCTGAAGCGGTCGAGCCACTTCGACGTGCGGCATGGCGGTGCGTAGCAGCCAAAATGGCTGCGCGTGGCGCCCAGGTTGAGCAATTTTAACCAGTCTTTCAGGCGCGGCATAGAAATGAATTCTCCGGCGGCCGGCAGGAAATCACTGCGCACGGCGCGGCCGACGCCCTGGCGCACGCCCCACATGCTGGCCGGATTGAAGCCACAAATGATGACCTGGCCTTCGGGAATGAGCACCCGTTCCACTTCGCGCAGCACCTGGTGCGGTTCGGCGGCAAACTCCAGCACATGTGGCAACACGACCAGATCCAGGCTTTGCGAGGCGAACGGCAATTCCTCGAAATCGAGCGCCACGGCGATTTGCCGTCCGGCGCTTGCTGCGCGCAGCTCGTCGCGGTGCGACACCCGGGTGGCGGCCTGCCATTTGTTGGGCATGCGGCTGGCGGCCAGCGCGTCGATCTGCGGCACGCCGATCTGCACCGCGTTGTAGCCGAATATATCGGCGGTCAGGGCATCCAGGCGCGCCTGTTCCCACGCGCGCACGTAGGCGCCCGCGGGCGTCTGCAGCCAGTGGTCGAGCGCTATAATGGATTTCTCCGATGCTGCGTTATCCATGCGGCTCCCGTCTACCGAAAAAACATGCCCTCTACTACCGACCTGACCATCCTGACCCTGCCTGCCTTCAAGGATAACTATATCTGGCTGATCCACGATGGCGCACATGCGGTGGTGGTCGACCCTGGCGATGCCGGGCCCGTCCTGGCGGCACTCGCGGAACACCGCTTGCAGTTATCTGCCATTTTACTCACCCATCATCATGATGACCACATCGGCGGCGTGCCGCGTCTTTTGCGCCACGCGCAGGTACCGGTGTTTGGTCCTGCAGGCGAAAACATTGCTGTGGTGACGGTGCCGCTGGAGGAAGGCGCACGGTTCACGGTGCCCGGCATTGCGCTGGACGTGATGGTGCTGGATGTGCCGGGACACACCCGTGGGCATATTGCCTACGTGACCGAGAGCGTGGGAGAAAAGTGGCTGTTCTGCGGCGACACGCTCTTTGCCGGCGGTTGCGGGCGCCTGTTCGAAGGCACGCCGGCGCAGATGGCGGCGTCGCTGGCGAAGCTGGCCAGCTTGCCGGGCGAAACAAAAGTGTACTGCGCGCACGAATACACGATGGCCAACCTGGGGTTTGCCGCCGCGGTCGAGCCGGATAACGAAGCGTTGCAGCTGCGCCTGGTATCCGAAGCCGGCAAGCGCAGCGACAATCGGCCGACCATTCCATCGACCATCGAACTCGAGCAGGCAACCAATCCGTTCCTGCGCGCGACCGCGCCAGGCATCGTTGCCAGCCTCGAGCACACAGGACGCGTCCAGCCGGGCGCCACCCCGACTGAACTGTTCGCCGCGCTGCGCGAATGGAAGAACGTGTTTTAGATCTCTTCGTACAACGGCAGCGTCAGGAATTCAGCAAAGCTTTCCGACGTCGACATTTCCTCAAAAATCACCGCGGCGCGTTCATACGTTGGGCTGTCGCCGTTTGGTGCAGCCTGCTTCGCCTTGGCCAGCTCCTCCGGAATCATGTCGCGCACCATGTCTGCCGTGACCTTGCGACCATCGTCGAGCACGCCTTTCGGCGAGCGGATCCATTGCCAGACCTGGGAACGGCTGATCTCGGCCGTGGCCGCATCTTCCATCAGGTTGTGAATCGGCACGCAGCCGTTGCCAGCCAGCCAGGCGCCCAGGTAATGGATGCCGACATTGATGTTGTAGCGCAAGCCATCTTCGGTAATCGGCGCCTCCGGACGGAAGTCGAGCAACTCGGCAGCGGTGACCTGCACATCGGGGCGCTGCTTGTCGATCTGGTTGGGCTTGTCGCCCAGCACCTTCTTGAATTCGCCCATCGCCAGCTCGACCAGGCCCGGGTGCGCCACCCAGCCGCCGTCGTAGCCGTCGGTGGCATCACGCGACTTGTCGTTGCGTACGCCGCCCATGGCAATCTCGTTTTTCTCGGGATCGTTCTTGATCGGGATCAGCGCCGCCATGCCGCCGATGGCCGGCGCATTGCGCTTGTGGCAGGTCTTGAGCAGCAGCAATGCGTAAGCGCGCATGAAGGGTGACGTCATGCCGACTTTCGGGCGGTCGGCCAGGCAGAAATCCTTGTCCAGCTTGAATTTCTTGATGCACGAGAAGATGTAATCCCAGCGGCCGGCATTCAGGCCGGCGCTGTGCTCGCGCAGCTCGTACAGGATTTCATCCATTTCGAACGCAGCGAGAATGGTTTCGATCAGCACGGTCGCCTTGATCGTGCCTTGCGGCAGGCCAAGTTCGTTCTGCGTCATGACGAAGATGTCGTTCCACAGGCGCGCTTCCAGATGCGATTCCAGCTTCGGCAAATAGAAGTACGGGCCGGCGCCGCGCGCCAGTTGCTCCTTGGCGTTATGCACCATGAATAATGCGAAATCGAAGACGCCGCCCGAGATGCGCTTGCCATCGACCAGGACGTGTTTTTCATCCAGGTGCCAGCCGCGCGGACGCACCACCAGCGTCGCAATCTTCTCGTTGAGCTTGTAACTTTTGCCGTTTTGCTCGAGCGAGATGGTGCGGCGCACGGCGTCGCGCATGTTGACCTGACCGGTCAGCTGGTTGTCCCAGTTGGGCGTGTTGGAATCTTCAAAGTCGGTCATGTAACTGTCGGCGCCGCTATTGAACGCATTGATGACCATCTTGCGCTCGACCGGGCCGGTGATTTCCACGCGGCGGCACTCAAGCGCTTTCGGAATCGGGGCGATGGTCCAGTCGCCGTCACGGATGTGGGCAGTCTCCGGCAGGAAATCGGGACGCTCGCCGGCGTCCAGGCGCGCCGCGCGCGCCGTGCGTTCGGCCAGCAATTCCTGGCGGCGCGGCTCGAATGCGCGCGTCAGCTTGGCGACCAGGTCCAGCGCCTCCGGCGTGAGGATCTGTTCGTAGGCAGGCGTGATCTCGCCTGAAATGGTCATTCCTTCGGGCAGGGCTATGGTCATGAATGTCTCCGGTAGATTGAAATCTGGTGCAATGCGATTGTCTCCAGTATATTCACTTCTAAGTACCTAAACGAGACAATTAATACATGCATCTGTGCGTATTTGTCACAGGTGAAAAAGGATCAACGATGGACCAGTTTCGCCAGATTTCCACCTTCGTCGACGTCGTGGCGCGTGGCAGCCTGTCGGCGGCGGCGCGCAACGAAGGCATCGCACCCGCCATGATCGGGCGCCGCCTGGACGCGCTGGAAGCGCGGCTTGGCGTCAAATTGCTGCAGCGGACCACGAGAAAGCTCGTGCTGACCGACGAGGGCGCCGCATTCCTGGAAGACTGCCAGCGCATTTTGGGCGAACTCGAGGAGGCCGAATCAGCGGTGTCGGCCCGCAATGCGCGCGCCAGCGGCCACTTGCTGGTGTCGGCGCCGGCCGGTTTCGGGCGCCAGCACGTGGCCCCGCTGCTGCCCTCGTTCCTGGCCGAGCACCGCGACGTGACCGTCAACCTGAACCTGAACGACCGGATTGTCGACGTCATCGGCGAAGGCGTCGATGTGGCTGTGCGCATCGCCACGCTGACGGAATCGAACCTGGTCGGCGTGAAACTGGCGGACAACCAGCGCGTGCTGGTGGCGGCGCCGGCTTACCTGAAGCGATACGGTACGCCGGTCAAACCTGCCGACCTGGCCCAGCACAATTGCCTGGCAATCAGCAGCGAAGGCAGCCAGCGCGGCTGGACATTTCGCGAGCAGGGCAAGCTGGTGACGATGAAAGTGGCCGGCAATATGGTCTGCAACGACGGTGAAGTGCTGCACGACTGGGCGCTGGCCGGCAAGGGCCTGGCGTGGCGGTCGGTATGGGAAGTCGGTGCGCAGATCGACGCTGGACGGCTGGTCACGGTACTCGATGATTACGCCGCACCGGACAGTGAAATCCACGCGGTGTTCGGCCAGCGCCGCCACCTGCCGCTGCGCATACGCGCGTTTGTCGACTTTTTGCGGCGGGCGTATGCACAACCAGAATACTGGCGGCGCAACTAATTGCACGGCGTCAAAACAAAAGCATGAGGCGAAAAAAAATCCCCGGTAACCCGAGGATTTTTTGGTCGTTGACTCAGCGATTAGATAGGCTGAATGTTCGAAGCTTGCTTGCCTTTAGGGCCCGAAGTGACTTCGAAAGAGACGCGCTGGTTCTCTTGCAACGATTTGAAGCCTGCCGACTGGATAGCCGAGAAGTGAGCGAACAGATCTTCGCCGCCTTCGTCAGGGGTGATAAAGCCGAAGCCCTTCGAATCATTGAACCATTTTACGATGCCAGTTGCCATTACAATTTCCTATTTCAGTTAAGTGGGCTTTCACCCGTTTTCGATCGTTTGAAGAAGCAAGAAAGAAATGACAGACAGACTGCACTACTACCTCGAATCCAACGATCCCGCATTATACCGAATAAAACAAAAATTACACGTTTTCTGCAAAAGAATCGTACGCAGCCTGAAAACCGTTCCGCTTACCAACTTTTACCCGTGCTTTTCTGCTTCGGTCGTCATCACAATATAAGCGATGGAACCGCCGGAAGTTTGCGTTAAATCAAATGTCACGCAGCGTTGAGTTGCGTTGGGGCCATTGCGCTAGAGCAGTTGTAGTGCAGAGGGTGCGGCATGTTCGGCGCGGGGGTCAAGGCGCGCCCAGTCGATCATGTTGGTCAGCTGGCTGAACCATTCGATCCAGTCCACCATCGGCACGGCGTCAAATGCCTGCAGCACACGCAGGCGCTGCTCAAGCGCGCGCGCTTCCACACCCAGGCGGCGGTAGCCAAAGGTGGCGGCGCAGCCAGAGAGCGTATGCAGCCGGCGCTGCAGTTCCGCGCTGCGGGCCGGCAGCGGCGCGGGACATGCGGGATCGTACAGCGCAGCCAGGTCATCGAACGCCGCCGCCAGCCCGGTGCTGAACACCGCGGCCGAAGCGTGCAGGCGGACAAAGAACGCGGCGTCGGGAAGTTCGGGTGAAGCGGACGTGGCGATCACGGCAGCCTTACTTGGTGCCGAAGATGCGGTCGCCCGCGTCGCCCAGGCCCGGCACGATGTAGGCGTGCTCGTTCAGGTGCGAATCGAGTGCCGCAACATAGACCTTCACGCCCGGATGCGCATCCTGGAACACCGTGATGCCCTCGGGCGCCGCCACCAGCGCCAGGAAAATGATCTGCTCATCCTGCACGCCGCGCTTTTTCAGCACGTCCACCGCGTACACGGCCGAGTTGCCGGTCGCGACCATCGGATCGCACAGGATGAACGTGCGCTCGGCGGTGTCCGGCAGGCGCACCAGGTATTCGACCGGGCGATGCGTGGCCGGGTCGCGGTACACGCCGATATGGCCTACGCGCGCCGATGGCACCAGTTCCAGCAAGCCGTCACTCATGCCAATGCCTGCGCGCAGGATCGGGACGATCGCCAGCTTTTTGCCTGCGATGACAGGCGCATCGAGCGTGACCAGCGGCGTGGTGATCGGGCGCGTGGTCAGCGGCAGGTCGCGCGTGATCTCGTAACCCATCAGCAGCGTGATTTCCTTCAACAGTTCGCGGAACGTGCGCGTGGACGTGTCGTGTTCGCGCATGTGCGACAGCTTGTGCTGGATCAGCGGGTGGTTCAGGATGAACAGGTTCGGAAAGCGCGGGTCTTGTTTCATGGTGGGCATGGGAGGTCTTGTAATGGCTTCAGATAAACACGGCGCATTATCCCAGCCCGGTGCCTGTTTGTCCCAGCTTTGTCTGATAAATATCCTCGGTAAATACTCAAGTTTGCAGGGCGCGCGCCAGGATCGCCGCACAGTCGATCCCGCCAGGCAGCCGGCCGTACGCACCGCCGGGAGGCATGGCGATGCGCGAATGCACGAACGCATCGCTGACGACCTTGGGCGCGTGCAGCACCAGCAGCGCGCCCTGCACTGCCGTCACCACCCGCTCGGCCAATGCGCGCGCGCCGTGTTCATTGCCGCTTTCCGTGTCGAGGTCAAGCCGGAGCTGGTCGGCGTACCGCGCCAGCGCAGGCGCACGCGCGGCAGCCGGCGCCAGTTCGGCCGCGAGCGCTGCGCGGGCCGCGCCAGGCGCCTTGCCGATGGCGCGCAGCAGGTCGAGGCACATGACGTTGCCCGAACCTTCCCAGATCGAATTGACGGGCGCCTCGCGGTAGCGGCGCGCCAGCGGCCCCTCTTCCACATACCCGTTGCCACCCATGACTTCCATCGCTTCGAAACAGAAGCCAGGCGCGCGCTTGCAGATCCAGTACTTGCCGGCTGGCGTCAACAGGCGCCCCAGCATGGCCTGGACGGGGTCGTCTTTTTCGTCGAAGCAGCGCGCCAGGCGCAGCGCAAACACGGTGGCCGCTTCCGATTCGAGCGCCAGGTCGGCCAGCACGTTCTGCATCAATGGCTGGTCGGCCAGCATGCGCCCGAATGCCGCGCGCCCGCGCGCATGATGCAGCGCATGGCAAAGCGCCGCGCGCATGATGCCGGCGCTGCCGAGCACGCAGTCGAGCCGCGTGTGGCTGCCCATTTCCAGGATGGTCGGTATGCCCCGCCCGGGCGCCCCAATCATCCAGCCCGACGCGCCGCAGAACTCCACCTCGCCTGACGCGTTCGAACAGTTGCCCAGCTTGTCTTTCAGGCGCTGGATGCGGATCGCATTCAGGCTGCCGTCATCGAGGAACCGGGGCACCAGGAAGCATGACAGCGGACCGCCCACGTCCAGGCGCGCTAGGATCAGGTGCGCGTCCGCATGCGGCACCGAGAAAAACCATTTGTGTCCGACGATGCTGTACCTGCCCTCGTCAGCGTCGACCAGCGTGGCGGTCGTGGTATTGGCGCGCACATCGGTGCCACCTTGCTTTTCCGTCATGCCCATGCCGACCAGCGCGCCGGTCTTCTGCGTCACCGGCAGCGCGCGCGGGTCATACTGGCGCGACAGGATTTTTGGCAGCCACCGCGCCGCGATGGCCGGGTGCTGACGGAGTGCCGGCACCGACGCATACGTCATCGTGACTGGGCACTGGGTACCGTTTTCGACCTGCCCGAACAGCAGGTACTGCGCCGCGCGCGCCACCTGCGCCCCGGCCCGTGGCGTGTCCCACGGCGCCGCGTGGGCGCCAGCGGCAATCATCTGGCCGAGCAGCGCATGCCACGCTGGATGGAATTCAATGTTGTCGACGCGACGTCCCTGCGGATCGAATGCATGCAGTGCGGGAGGGTGCCGATTGGCCAGGTCGCCCAGGGCCAGCGATTCGGCGGTGCCGAGACGCGCGCCCAGTTCAGCCAGGCCCGCGCCCGCCCATCCGGCGCCCTCGCGCTCCACGGCTTCCCGCAAGGCCGGATCGCAGGCGTACAGGTTGATGCCGGCAAAGGGCGGCGCCTGGTTGAAGACGTCGTGCGTGCTAAAAGAGCTCGGCAGAAATTGTTCCGTGGTTTTCATGGCAGCTCCACAAAATATTCAGGATGACTACGCGGTGCGCATGGCGTGCGCGGCGCAGCGGTTTGCAAGGGAGGCTAGCGCAAACCGCCTGACGCGGCAAGACGTGGTTTTTGAATGATTAGCGTCAAGAATTTGTCGCTAGAACAGCATTGCCGAGAAGTTTATAGTGCCCAAAAGCATCATTCGATGGTAAAGTTAGTCTTGGTTTTTGGAAATGTTTGAGCAGGCGCGACCTTGCGCCAGCCACCTTACAGCGGATTTTTACCCATGGCACCAGCCCTACCGGCAGCGGCGCAACAGGATGGCCCTCTCGTGCTGGACCGTTTCATGGAAGCGGCCGGCGATGCCGTGATGCGCCTGGACTGCCTGGGCCGCGTCGTGGCGCACAGCAAGCGCAGCGTTGGCCTCGCCCCGCATGAGCGGCCACTGCTGGGGGCCCGCCTGGCCGCGCTGGCGGTCGATGCCGACCAGGCTGCGCTGCATAACGGTGTCATCGATGCGCTGGCCGGCGTCGATCCGGTGCTGGTGCAGGCCCGCATGCGCACCTCCGCGCGCGACGGCG